>OCVV011279580.1_pt1 | contig 12734 bp, 13 predicted proteins | sample 1539721 | NCBI WGS metagenome assembly OCVV01 (sample SAMN02144230, study PRJEB22623) | gut metagenome | biome: sheep rumen | host: Ovis aries | place: New Zealand
TCTGGTTGTGTGACAACGCTATTCTACATCAAAGGCAATCCCTATGGATTCCTTTTTTTCATTTGTTCAATTTCATTTTACAATCTACCTTAAAAAAATAGCGGCAGAATTAAATGTTTCCTTTGAGCAGTCGTTTGTATTACCCGATGGAAACAAAATATCAATCGATGATTGAATTAGTGCTAAGAGGTGAAAAGCATGAATATAAATCAATTGAAATATATACTTGAGGTTGCCAGGTCCTCATCCATGCGTGAAGCATCGACAAAATTATATGTTTCACAGCCGGCGTTGTCTTCCAGCATTCACGAACTGGAGGAAGAGATCGGAATACTGATTTTTGAGAGGACAAATAAAGGTATCTCGCTTACGGATGAAGGACGAGAGTTCTTGTCCTATGCAAAGAAAGCAGTCGGTCAGTATGAAATCCTTGAAGAAAGATATTTGTCAAGAGACAGCGACAAGGAACATTTCTCTGTATCCACTCAGCATTATAACTTTGCGATAAAAGCGTTTACCGATGTTATCAGAGAAATGGAGCCAGACAAGTTTATCTTTTCTATTCATGAAACGAAAACAAAAGAAGTTCTGGAGGATATCAGAAGCCTGAAGAGCGAGGTAGGGGTTGTATCGTTTTCCGGCTCTAATGAGGCACCCATTAAAAAGCTGTTTCGGGATTATCAGCTGGATTTTGTGCCGCTTATGCGCAGAGACACCTATGTATATGTCTGGAAAAATCATCCCTTTGCCGGCAGAGACAAGGTTTCAATTGATGAAATGAGTGATTATCCCTGTGTATCGTTTGATCAGAGTGACGACGGCAACTTCTATCTTACAGAAGAAGCTATGGCGGATTACGCTTTTGACAAAATGATAAAATCCGATGACAGAGCGACAACCATGGAGATCATCGCCGAACTGGATGGATATTCTATTGGTTCAGGAATGCTATCGGGAGCGAATGCGATACTTCAGGGGCTTGTAGCAATTAAACTGAAAGAGGAAGATCCGCTAACCATAGGATACATAACGAGAAAGGGAAGCGCCATGTCCGCATACGGGAGAAAATATTTAGAGGAGCTTATGAAATACAAAGAGCTTTGACTGCGTATCATTTTGCATCGGAAGCTCTTGTGATAAACGCAGGTTATTGCCGACAATAAAAATGAACGAATTTACAAATGAGGCGTTCCGGATTATAATTAGAACAACGAAAACGAAGGAGGTGCAAGTGATGTACAGTATCGGGACTCGCAAACAGAATAGCATCATGTGTTGTCGAATGCTATACTCCCGGGCATATTATATGGCTGGGGCGTCCGACTGCATATCCGTGCGCCTCAAAACAATGCGACATTAGTATTTTTACGTCGATTTTGCCATTTGCCCGGGAGCTTACAGTTAAGCCTCCCGGTTTTTTTATTGCATAAAACCGGATCAAAATTATTGAAAAGGAGATTAAAAACCATGAGCGAATACAAATTTGAAACTTTACAGCTTCACGTAGGACAGGAACAGGCAGATCCGGCAACCGATGCTCGTGCTGTTCCGATTTACCAGACCACTTCTTATGTTTTTCATAACAGCAAGCACGCTGCCGATCGTTTCGGTCTGGCGGATGCCGGCAACATTTACGGCAGATTGACCAATTCCACGCAAGATGTGCTTGAGAAGAGACTGGCGGCTCTTGAGGGCGGCAGCGCAGCTCTGGCTCTGGCTTCCGGTGCAGCGGCTATTACATATACAATCGAAGCGCTTGCAGCTAACGGTGGTCACATCGTGGCACAAAAGACCATTTATGGTGGAACGTTCAATTTGCTGTTACACACGCTTCCGCAGTACGGCATCAAGACAACTTTTGTCGATATTCATAATCTTTCCGAGGTCGAGGCGGCAATAACGGATGACACCAGAGCGGTTTTCCTTGAGACGCTCGGCAATCCGAACAGCGATATCCCGGATATTGATTCGGTGGCAGAAATCGCCCACAAGCATGGACTGCCTGTTGTAATCGATAATACGTTTGGTACACCATATCTGATTCGTCCTATTGAACATGGAGCAGACATCGTTGTCCATTCCGCCACCAAGTTTATCGGCGGGCATGGCACTACACTCGGCGGCATCATCGTAGAATCCGGTAAGTTCGATTGGCGTGCGTCCGGCAAATATCCGAACATTGCCGCTCCGAACCCGAGCTATCATGGGGTATCATTCTATGACGCGGTCGGATCGGCAGCATTCGTAACCTATATACGTGCCATTCTTCTCCGCGACACCGGCGCGACAATTGCTCCTTTCAGCGCATTTCTGCTTTTGCAGGGAGTGGAAACACTGTCGCTCAGACTTGAACGCCATGTGGAAAACACGAAAAAGGTTGTGGAATATCTGCGTAGTCATCCGCAGGTAGAGCAGGTCAATCATCCCTCTTTGCCCGACCATCCGGATCATGACCTGTATGAAAAATATTTCCCGAACGGCGGTGGTTCGATTTTTACCTTTGATATCAAAGGTGGTCAGGAAGAAGCATGGAAGTTTATTGACAATTTGAAAATCTTCTCGCTGCTTGCCAATGTGGCGGATGTGAAGAGTTTGGTGATTCATCCGGCTTCCACAACGCATTCGCAGCTTTCCTCCGAAGAACTGGAAGACCAGGGAATCCACCAGAACACCATCCGCCTTTCCATCGGTACGGAACATATCGACGATATCATTGCGGATCTTACAAACGGATTTGCAGCCGTAAAATAAAAAACTGAAAAAGGAGGCGACGGCATGGATTGGGAATTCATAGCAAAATACATTCCACTATATCAAAAAGCAGCTGTACTTACAGTGGAAATTGGGATTCTGGGAATTGCCGTCGCCATACTGATAGGTCTGATGTGTGAAACAATAAATTATTTCAAGATACCCGTGCTGAGAAGAATCGTTGCTATATACATTGAACTAAGCCGGAATACTCCGTTGCTGATACAACTGTTTTTCATTTACTATGGGTTGCCAAAAATCGGGATACACACCGATGCACGAATATGCGGTATAGCTGGTCTTGCGTTTCTTGGCGGCAGTTATATGGCGGAGGCTTTTCGAAGCGGCGTAGAAGCAATCGATATCATTCAGGAAGAAAGTGCATACAGCCTGGGGCTTAGCAGAATGCAAACTGTTAGATACATTATTTTTCCGCAAGCTGTATCGATCAGTGCACCGGCTTTCATAGCTAACGTGATCTTTCTGTTAAAGGAAACAAGTGTATTCTCGGCCATCAGCTTAATGGATTTGATGTTTACAGCAAAGGATTTGATTGGGCTATATTACAACACAACGGAAAGCCTTGTCCTACTGGTTGTTTTTTATCTCCTTATATTACTGCCGGTATCCGCAATCGGGAGTCTGGTAGAAAGGAGGCTGCGCTATGCCGGATTTGGGACTTGACGTTCTGCTTAAAGGCAAAAATTTTTTAAGGCTGCTTGGTGGTCTGGGAGTTGCTTTGAAGATCAGCTTAGTATCAATCCTGATAAGCATCATTCTCGGAACGATTCTTGGAATACTGAGGCAACGCGAGAACTTATTGCTAAAAGCCATAATGCGGTTCTATCTGGAAGTGATACGCATCATGCCACAGTTGGTTTTGCTATTCATTGTCTACTTTGGCACGACACGATCCTTTGGATGGGATTTGTCCGGCGAGACGGCATCGGTTATCGTTTTTTCGCTCTGGGGTACCGCAGAGATGAGTGATCTTGTCAGAGGGGCTTTGATAAGTATACCTATACATCAATACGAAAGTGCCTCGGCATTGGGATTACAAAGAAAGCAGATATATCTGTATGTGATTCTTCCGCAGGCAATACGCAGACTTATTCCTTTGTCAATTAATCTTGTGACAAGGATGATTAAGACAACCAGCCTTGTACTGATGATTGGTGTTGTGGAAATTTTAAAGGTGGCTCAACAAATTATTGAAGCAAACCGCATGAGCAGCCCAAACGCGGCGTTTGGTGTTTATCTGACGGTATTCATTCTATATTTTATTGCGTGCTGGCCAATCAGCACATTGGCGAGAAAACTTGAAAACAAGTGGAGGTGATTGAATGCCGGAAGTTATTTTGGAGATTTCGCATTTGCACAAGAGCTTCGATACCAACACGGTCGTTGAGGACTTGAGCCTGTCGATACATGAAGGCGAGGTCATTGTTATCGTAGGTCCAAGCGGATGCGGAAAGAGTACGTTATTGCGATGTATTAACGCCCTGGAAACCATCCAGGGCGGGCAGATAAGATTGCATGGGGAAACAGTATTGAGAAACAGCAAGAACCTACAGAGCATAAGGCAGAAAATCGGTATGGTATTTCAAAACTATGAACTGTTCCCGCACATGACGGTGCTTGACAACATTATGTTGGCTCCCATAAAAGCGCAAGGGCGTAAAAAGGACGAGGTCAAAGAGGAAGCACTTGCCTTATTGAAAAGAGTCGGTTTAGAAAGCAAAGCTGACAGCTTCCCAAGACAGCTATCCGGTGGACAAAAGCAAAGAGCTGCCATCGTAAGAGCCTTGTGTATGCACCCGGAAATTCTTCTGTTTGATGAAGTAACTGCTGCGCTTGACCCGGAAATGGTCAGAGAGGTTTTAGAAGTAATATTAGACTTGGCAAATCAGGGAAAGACAATGCTTGTTGTAACGCATGAGATGCAGTTTGCAAGAGCAATAGCGGACAGGATTATATTCCTTGATGAGGGACAGATTATTGAAGAAGGCACACCTGATGACTTCTTTGATCATCCCAAAACGGATCGAGCAAAACGATTCTTAAATACATTCACATTTGAGCGCAAAAGCTCAGCACTCTAAAATATTAAAATGGGCTTAAGTCCCAAGGAGGAAAAATCATGAAAAAGATACAAACCATTTTCGCTTTACTTCTCGCATTCACGCTGGTGTTCTCGCTTGCGGCATGCGGAAACAACAGCAACGATGCCTCAAACAACGGTTCCTCCGTTGTTTACCGCACACTTGATGAAATCAAGGAAAGCGGAACGATCAATATCGGAGTCTTTTCCGACAAGAATCCTTTCGGATATGTTGATGAGAGCGGTGAATATCAGGGTTATGATGTTTACTTTGCCCGTCGTATCGGTCAGGATTTGGGTGTAGACATCAATTTCGTTTCCACAGAAGCTGCAAACAGGGTCGAATATCTGGAAACAGGAAAGGTCGATATTGTCCTTGCAAACTTTACTGTAACGGCTGAACGTGCCGAAAAAGTTGATTTTGCGTTGCCGTATATGAATGTTGCTTTGGGCGTTGTTTCTCCTGACAGCAGAGTAATAACCGATTTGTCACAGATTGGCAAGGATGATGAAGTCATTGTAATCTCCGGAACAACTGCCGAGGACTACCTGATTAAAAACAATCCCGAAATCAAGCTTCAGAAATATGATACCTATGCAAATGCGAAAAATGCGCTTGAAAATGGCAATGCGGCGGCATGGGCGAATGATAACACTGAGGTGATCGCATATGCGCTGCAGAATCCGGGCTATACGGTGGGTATTCCGTCACTCGGCAGTCAGGATACCATTGCTCCTGCAGTATCCAAAGGGAACGAAACACTCCTTAACTGGATCAATGACGAAATCAAGGCTCTGGCATCTGAGAACTTCTTCCATAAGGATTATGAGGAAACTCTTGTGGACACCTATGGCCTTGATTATGAGGAAAGTCTTGTTGTAGAAGGAGGGGTTCCTTCTACGGGTGGCAATACAACTGATAGTGTTACCCTTACCGTAGGCGCAAGTTCCACTCCGCATGCAGAACTCCTGGAAATTGTAAAACCGGTTCTCTCCGAGCAGGGAATCAATCTTGAAATAGTAATTTATGATGACTACGTACTCCCGAATACTGGTTTGCAGGATGGCACATTGGATGCGAATTATTTCCAGCACACACCCTATCTTAACAGTTTCAATGAATCGAATGGAACAGATTTGGTATCTGCCGGAAAAATTCATTATGAACCTTTTGGTATTTACAGTTACAGCGTGACTGACCTAAAGGATCTTGCGAAAGGGGCAACAATCATTGTGCCGGATGATGATTCCAATCAGACACGAGCACTGCTCCTTCTCGCACAGGAGAGCTTGATTGAACTGCCGACTAATGCATCTGTAGAATCAGGTGCAACGATTCTCGACATTGTAAATGACAATGGTTATAAAATTCAGGCGGCTCAGGCCGATGCTATTCCCTCTCTGTTAAAAAACAGTGATAAAGGAACCGTCGCCGTAATCAACTACAATTATGCGCTCGGCGCCGGCTTCAAAACAACGGACGCCCTCGCTATTGAGGACGCTTCGGGTGACGCCGCTCAAACTTATGCCAATATCATCGCAGTACGCAGAGGCGACGAGAATAATCCGGCGATTCAGGCTCTTGTGAAAGCGCTGCAGAACGGTACAGTGGAACAATACAATGAACAGACCGGTGCGGGTATTGTGCCGATTAAGTAAATGCGAATCACTCCGGGAGGCATCTTCCTCCCGGAGGAGAAAGGAAGATGTTCTATGATCGAGCTCCGGTATCTCGGAAAAACATATAAAACCGCAGATAATGAAATAGTCGCCCTGGATGATATAAATCTATCTGTACAGGACGGCGAAATATATGGGATTATCGGGTTGTCCGGAGCCGGGAAAAGCACTCTGGTACGATGTATCAATCTTCTTGAAAAGCCAACAACAGGGCAGGTTATCATAGATGGAGAAGATATAACAAGAATATCCCGCAGACATTTGCTGGAATTGCGCAGATCTATCGGAATGATTTTTCAAGATTTCAATTTGCTTGAGCAGCGATCGGTGTTGCGCAATGTCACATTTCCTTTGGAAATAGCAGGAATAAAATATGGAGCAGCGAGAGAAAGAGCGATGGAATTGCTGGAGGTCGTAGGGCTTTCGGAAAGATCGAAATCCTTTCCGTCACAGCTTTCCGGCGGGCAAAAGCAGCGCGTTGCGATTGCCAGGTCGCTTGCGACAAATCCCAAATATCTGCTTTGCGACGAGGCGACTTCCGCACTGGATCCAAATACGACAAGGTCAATTTTGGATTTGCTGAAAACAATCAATCAAACGATGGGTGTTACAATTATTGTCATTACTCATGAAATGAGGGTGATTGATCAAATTTGTGATAGGGTTGCTGTTTTAGATCAGAGCAAAATTGCGGAGGAAGGCAAAGTCAGCGATGTGTTCATTAACCCTCATTCAGAAATCGCAAAAGATCTGATTCTTCCTGACAAGAAGAATGATTTTGATATTCATGACGGGCGAAGGATAAGGCTGACTTTTCATCCCGAATATGGGGGAAAACCTCTGATTTCAGAAATGGTACTGGAATGTCAGACACCGGTGAACATTCTTTATGCAGAAACAAGAGAAATTGACGGTGCACCGTATGGTCAGATGCTCATTGAACTGCCGGGTGAAAGCCGTGATGCAGAAAGAATACTGTCTTGGTTAAAAAACAGCCGGATAGAATGGCAGGAGGAGGTGTAGCATATGTTTTCTGATATGTTTACAAAGCTTTGGGAAAACGGGATTATACAGCAGGGCATTTGGGAAACAGTCTACATGACCGTCATTTCCTCCCTGATTGCTTATGCAATCGGACTCCCTATCGGTGTGATACTGAATGTGACGGACAAGGAAGGTATCCATCCCATTTATCTGGTCAACCGTATTCTTGGATTGATCGTGAATTTTTTCAGAAGTATTCCGTTTATTATTCTGATGGTCGCCATGCTCCCTGTAGCCAAATTTATCGTCGGAGTCAGCCTCGGAAATCAGGCGATGATCGTCATGCTGGTGATTGCTGCGGCTCCTTATGTGGCGAGGATGGTAGAAAGCTCCCTGAAGGAAGTAAATACCGGCGTGATCGAAGCGGCGCAGTCTATGGGAACGAATAATCTGCAAATCGTATGGAAAGTGCTTCTTCCGGAAGCGAAGCCCTCTCTTATTGTGGGAGCAGTCATTTCCATGGTAACGATTTTAGGATACTCCGCTATGGCAGCCACAATAGGAGGAACCGGGCTTGGGCAGATTGCAATCAGCTACGGTCATCAGCGCTTTAACCCGGATGTTACCTGGTGCTGCGTTTTTCTGACAGTGATCATCGTTCAGATTATTCAGGAACTTGGGACATGGATAGCGCATAAATCAGACAGGAGATATAAATCATAATTCATATCAATTATTAGAATTATTAGAAAAATAAAAAGAAAGCAGGTACATATCATGTCGAATATTTACAAAGGAACACTCGGACTTATCGGAAACACGCCTCTTGTGGAGGTGGTAAACATCGAGAAAGAACTTGGGCTGGAAGCGACGATTCTTGTTAAGCTGGAATATTTCAATCCTGCAGGCAGTGTAAAGGATCGTATAGCGAAAGCGATGATTGAGGATGCTGAGGCAAAGGGACAACTGAAAGAAGGATCCGTTATTATTGAGCCAACATCCGGCAACACAGGTATCGGGCTTGCGGCCATCGCCGCATCGAAAGGCTACCGCATCATCCTGACCATGCCGGAAACGATGAGCGTGGAGCGCCGGAATATCCTGAAAGCCTACGGAGCAGAACTTGTGCTGACCGAAGGCGCAAAAGGCATGAAGGGTGCCATCGCTAAGGCAGAGGAACTGGCGAAAGAGATTCCCGACAGCTTTATTCCTGGACAGTTCGTAAATCCCGCAAATCCGGCGATTCATAAGGCTACTACCGGTCCGGAGATCTGGAACGACACGGACGGCAAGGTTGACATCTTTATTGCCGGAGTCGGTACCGGCGGTACGGTGACCGGCGCAGGCGAATATCTGAAAGAGCAGAATCCGAAAATCAAAGTTGTTGCTCTTGAACCGGAGGATTCCCCGGTTCTTTCCGAAGGAAAAGCGGGAGCGCACAAGATTCAGGGCATCGGCGCCGGCTTTGTCCCGGATGTTTTGAATACGAAGGTATATGACGAGGTATTCAAGGCGTCCAATCAGAAAGCGTTTGAAACCGCAAAACTGCTCGCAAAAAAGGAAGGTATTTCTGTTGGCATCTCCTCCGGCGCCGCGCTTTACGGAGCAATTGAGCTCGCCAAAAGACCGGAGAACAAGGATAAGGTAATCGTTGCACTGCTCCCCGACAGCGGCGACAGATATTACTCCACCGCGCTTTTTACAGAATAAACAGTCAGACCGAAGTCAGGATATGAAAAGAGTTTTAACAATACAGGATATTTCGTGCCTCGGAAAATGCTCTCTTACGATTGCACTGCCGGTAATATCTGCACTCGGATCAGAGACGGTCATTTTACCCACAGCAGTTCTTTCAACTCACACCATGTTTAAGAACTTTACCTGCAAGGATCTTTCCGACCAGATAGAACCGATAGCGGAGCATTGGCAGAATGAAGGCGTAAAGTTCGATGCTATTTATACAGGATATCTGGGAACGATAGAGCAGATTGATCAGATAAAGTCCCTGTTCAGGAGTTTCAAAGATGAAGAGACGCTTATTATAGTTGATCCTGTTATGGCTGATAACGGTAAACTGTATCCCGCTTTTGATTTGGAATACGCCAAAAAGAACGCTGAGCTCTGCGGGGAAGCGGATATTATAGTTCCGAATATAACAGAGGCTTCATTTATGACCGGCATTGAGTATCGGGAAGAATACGATGTCGGCTATATAAAAGAACTTCTTGCCGGATTGAATGATCTGGGGGCAAGAATCAGTGTCCTGACAGGCGTTTCACTTGAAAAAGGCAAAACCGGTGTGATGGGATATGATCGAAGCACAGGAGAATACTATACATACCAAAACCGTAAAATTGACGCCGCATATCACGGAACCGGAGATTTGTTCTCCAGTACAGTTGTTGGTGAGATCCTGAAAGGAAAAGACTGGAGCGATGCCATGAGAATAGCGGCAGATTATACAGCGCACACGATTGAAGTGACGCTGCAAAATCCTGAAAAGCCGTGGTACGGAGTAGATTTTGAAGCAACCATTCCCGAGTTGATAGGATTGGAATGATAAGGAGTCAGTTGAATGCATGAAATCTGTACTTGCTTTTGGTGATTCGAATACCTGGGGACTGATTCCCGGAACAAAGAAAAGATATCCTTGGGAAACCAGATGGACAGGGATTCTACAAGACAAGTGCATATCTGTCCGCAATATTGAGGAAGGGTTATGCGGAAGAACGACCGCATTCGAGGATGATTTGAGACCGGGAAGGAAGGGAGCATCTGCCCTCCCTATGATTCTTGCCAGCCAGTCTCCTTTGGATGCGGCCATTGTCATGCTTGGAACAAACGACTGTAAAAGTGTTTACTCTGTATCTGCGGCAACAATTGGTAAGGGTATTGAATTATGCTTGGATGAGATACAGAAATACATCCCTCCATCCAGCATACTGCTGGTTTCACCTATATTGCTTGGAGAGGATGTATGGAAACATGATAAGGATCCTGAATTCGACCGGAAATCAGTAGAAGTCTGTCAGCAGTTAAAAGACGTTTATCATCACATAGCAAAAGACAGAGGAACGGCTTTCCTGGCTGCTTCCGATTATGTATTCGCAGATGATGCGGATTCGGAACATATGAATGAAGACGGACATCGTATTTTTGCATCTATTTTATACGAAAAACTTAAGGAAATGAATGTGATATTATGAGTTTACTTCAGAATATATACGACTACATAAAGAGCGGAGAAACCGATACAGAAAATCTGGGACTTGAGATCGAGCATTTTGTTGTAGACGAGAATGGAGCTCAAATAGGATTCGATGAGGTTACTTCCCTCATAGACTGCGTCGGGCGGGAGCTTGGGGCAGAGATTGCAGAGATTATATATACCGATGGATATCCTGTTGGGTATACAAACGAAAAATACTCAGTTAGCCTTGAACCGTCCTGTCAGTTTGAAATAAGCATAAATCCTTACTCGGATCTGTCTGTTATTGAAAGTGTATATCAAGAATTTTTTGAACTGTGGGAACCTATATTTTCGCAGAGAGGTTATCATATAGTTACCAAAGGGAATCTTCCGGCAGTGGAATTGGGCGAAATCCGTCCGGATGAAATACCACTTTCCTCCAAGAAAAGATATCAATATATGGATGCTTATTTCAGAGACAGCGGAAAATACGGAAAATATATGATGCGCGCTTCGGCCTCCACACAAGTTTCCGTTGATTATAAATCGGAATATGATCTTGTGAGAAAGCTGCGAGTACTCCAGAAAATTGCACCGATACTGATGCTTATGATGGAGAGTAAAGCCGAGGAAAATACCACCCTGCCTGAAGCTCCGGACAAGCCACATTTGTTCAGAATCCAGGAATGGGATGACCTCGATCCTGACAGGACAGGATTCCTTCCTCATTCCCTGGATAAAGACTTTGGATACGGTCAAATAGCGGAAACAGTATATCAAACGCCGCTCATTTTGCTCTCGGATAACGGCGAAACAACTTATGTTGGTCATAAGTCTGCAAAAGATCTTGTTGACGAAGGAGTAATTGCTGAGAAAGAGCTTGAGGAATCAAGAAGAAAGAAGTTTATCGAGCATTTCTTTTCTATGGGATTCTTCCACTTCCGCATCAAAAAATATATCGAAATACGTGTTGCGGACAGCGTTCCCATCAAGAAAGCCTTGTGGTATGCTGCTCTCCTTAAAGGTGTCGTCTATTCTGAACAGAATCTTGATCTTCTTGATAAAGAACTGATGGATATTGATACCCTCAGTAAAATACAGGATGCCGTGATCAAAATAGAAAAGTATGGTCACAATGCTCTTATTTACCACAATGTTACGGCTGCACAGTGGGCAGCGCGACTCGTAGCCTTGGCGAATGAGAGACTTCCCGAACAAGAGAAGGAGTATTTAGCGTATGTGTGAACTTTTAGGCGTAACGGCCGGAAGAAAAATAAGAATAAATGGGTTTTTGGAAACTTTCTTCAGCCACAGCGTAGAACATCGAAACGGATGGGGGCTTGCCTTATTAGATGAGGATGTGTTTTCTATTGAAAGAGAGCCTATAAAGGCAATCGACAGTTCATATCTCAAAAGTATGCTGAAGGGCAAGGTTGAAACATCCGGATGCATTGCGCACATTCGGAACGCGACAATCGGAGAAGTAAACGAGAATAATACTCACCCGTTTTCTATGTGCGATGATTTCGGAAGACGGTGGGTATTAGCGCATAACGGAACTATATTCGATTCAGAGGTGCTTGCGCCGTACCAGTATACACAGATCGGTACAACCGACAGTGAGCGTATACTGCTGTATATTGTTGATCGAATAAACAAGGGTTATCGGAATGGTTGCCACGAATTAAACAAAGACGAGAGGATTCATACTGTTGAAGAAGCAATCAAAGAAATTGTACCCGGAAATAAGGTGAATCTTATGATTTATGACGGCGAGTTATTCTATGTACATAAAAACGAACCGGGAACGCTGTATGAAAAAGACTGCGAAGGTGGTGTTATGTTTGCCACCGTACCCCTTGAACCGATCGGGTGGCATGAATTTGCGCAAAATCAGCTTATGGTATACCGCGATGGCGAGCTTGTTTGCGCCGGAGAGAAGCACGACAATACCTATATTCACAATGAAGAGCAAATGAAATTGCTGTATTTTGCGTATTCCGGACTGTGAGAAAAAGTGCTTAATAT
>OCVV011309288.1_pt1 | contig 12729 bp, 11 predicted proteins | sample 1539721 | NCBI WGS metagenome assembly OCVV01 (sample SAMN02144230, study PRJEB22623) | gut metagenome | biome: sheep rumen | host: Ovis aries | place: New Zealand
TGCAGATAATGAAGAAGTAAGATATCAAGCAAGAGTTGAGTTAAACAAACAAAGAACTATAGACTTTAAAAACGGCACCTTTGCTTTAGCAGGTGGGGTCCCAGATATAGTACCACAAGGAATGCCAGAGTTCTTTAATATGTATCATGATTATTATAAAGTTCCAAGAGGCTACCATCCACGTTCGTTAAACAGCAACGGAGGATGGAATAAAACAGCTTCATCATCGCTTCTTAATACGAGATTATTTACATATGCATCAGAAATAAGAAGTGCAGTAATGATTGTCCATGGTGAAAAAGCACACTCATTATATTTTGGTCAAGATGCATTTAAATTATTAAAAGGCGATAATAAAGAATTATTGATTGTACCTAATGCTGACCATTGTGATTTATATGATGGTGGTATTAACCATGACAAGATACCTTTTGATAAGATAGAAGAATTTATTAGAAAGAACATATAAAAGTAACAATAAGCCATTCTTAAGTGATAGGTGTGGTCTATTTATTTACAACGAAAGGGTGTTGCATGGTGTTTCATTTGTATAGTTGTCCTTGTTCAGCCTAAAAAAATGCACTGATAAATTTATCAGTGCTTTTCTTTTACTTTAAGTATTCATCTAATCTGTTTTTTAATAATAAATATCTTTGATATTTTTCTTCTTTTTCAAAATGTTTTTTTCTATCTTGGGGATAATTTAATGTATATTCTAATTTTTCACTAAATTGTTCACTAGTTAAATCATAAATATTGCCATCAATAACGTTAAAACAGTGGAAATTTTTATTTTCTAGTGGTACCCCGTAAACTTCTCCACCAAAGATATCCTGAATCAAAAATGACGTAATAGAACACTGTCCAAGTGTTCTATTATTTTCATTCCAGTCTTTTTGTAATCTTGGTGCACAGGTATCTCTATTCCAAAGCTTATTTAAAATATCATATAGTGATAAAAGATTACCAAGGTATTTATAATTATTATTTATTGGTTTTATATTTGCTTTATCGTTACCATAAAAATAATATTTTTTAAAAATTCTTTTATCTATTTTTAAACTAGTCATAATTACTTAATTTCAAATTCGATTTCTTTTGTTTCAAATAGAGTTTTGATAATTAATTTAGCTTTACCAGTTTTGTGTAGAGTCTTAATATATGTACCCCACATACCGCCTTTAAATGATAATACTTTTGGTCCTATTACTTCAATTGGCCCTTCAACATCAACTGTGAAGCCTTCTTGATAATATTTAGCTAAATTGTTGTTTTGATCAAGTACTCTTAAACGGATAGATGCAACATCATATGATTTATCTTCATGTAAGTTAGTATGTGATACAGTTGTCTCAAGATGAATAGATTTTGCATCTCCTAATGTAAGCTTATTTACTACTTTTCCACCTTTAATTCCTTCAAATGAATAGATAGTTTCTTTATCTCCCCATCCACCAATATATTTACCATATAATTGGTAGCCTTTTTCAAATGAAATGCCATGGAATAATACTAAATTAAGATATTTTAATTTTAGTTTAAGTGGCATGTTTTCACCATATAGTAAGAAGCCTTTTAATACTTCTTTCATTTTGTCGCTTACTTTCTTAGTATAGCCTTCTTTAGTGATTAATAATTCACCGACAAAATCATCAACTAAGATTGGTGCGTTTGGTACATTTGGTGTATCTGTATCCTTATGTGTATATTCTCTAATTAAATCGCCATTACGATACATCTTAACTGAATCACAATCAGTAAATAAATATGCCTTATAAATGTTACTTGCAGCATATTCACCATGATTCATTGATGATGTTAGATATAATGTATTTTTACCATTGATTGCTGAATATAAATAGCCTGCAGCTTTTTTATTTCTAAACATATCCATAACACCATGGTAACAAATCTTATCACCAGAACCAAAGTCTTTATGAGTATTATAATCAAACATACACCAACAGAAAGCACCAGCTCTTGAATCATCAGAATATAGTGCATCAAGACATGTTGCGATATTGTTAGCATGTTTTTGTGTATGTATTTCATCATCAAATGCCTTAGTTGGATACATATGTCCATTAAATTCACTAATTAAATACGGGATATCGGGATTTGTTGTAACTAAATCCTTTGGTGTGAATCGATAATTTTCATATTCAGGAACGAAGTCATTATATGTATAAACATCTTCTAATTCTTCTGTTTTCTTAAAGCATCTTACACCACCAGTTTGTCTTGTTGTATCAAGCTCATGGATTAGCTTATTGGCTGCAAAATAGAAATCATGGTCATCACCTGATTCATTAATTCTCGCACCCCAAAGAATAATTGATGGGTGATTACGGTAATCCATAACCATTCTTTCCATATTCTTTAAGGCAAGCTTTTTCCAGTAATCATCACCAATAAATTGCCAGCCTGGAGATTCTGTAAATACTAAAAGACCTAGCTTATCACATTCATCAATGAAATCTTGTGATTGCATATAGTGTGATGTTCTTACAGCATTCATACCAAGTTCGTTTTTTAAGATTCTTGCATCTTCCTTTTGCATTGATGAAGGCATTGCATATCCAACATATGGATATGATTGATGTCTATTTAAACCAATTATTCTAACCTTTTTATCATTTAAATAAAAACCATCTTTTTTAAATACACATGTACGTAAACCAAATGTTGTTTCATATGTATCAATAACATCGCCATTATCAAGTAAATTAATTTTTGCTGTATATAGATTTGGATTATCGATATCCCATAACATTGGTTTATCAAATGTGAATTCTACTTCTGTATCATAATTTTTAGATTCTACAGTTTTCTTTGCGATAAGTTTACCATCAAAATAGATTTCAGCATCATATGTACCAGTATTTTTAAGCTTAACATCAATTAATGCTTTCCAAGTATTATCATGTACTGGCTTAACAAATACATCTTCAACATAATTTAATGCACATACATCAATATATACATCTCTATATATACCGCCATAACATAAATAATCTACTACCTTACCAAATGGTGGTATATTTTGGTTTTCACTTGCGTTAACAATAACCTTTAGAATGTTTCCACCCTTATTAACATAATCCTTAATATTAACGCTGAATTTATCATAGCCACCTTCATGCTTAAGTAAAAATTTATTATTTAAAAATACTTGTGCTGATTGGCCAACACCTTCAAAAGTTAAAAATAAATTTTTATCTAAATCATCTGTTAAGATTATTTCTTTTTCATAAGTTGCTTCAAATTGAAACATTTCTTGATTGAAATAATTATAAGGAATTTCTTTAATAGTATGTGGGATTGAAACATTTGTAGTTTTTCCTTCATTATCTGTGAATTTCCAATCATTGTTAATGTAAATTCTTTTTTTCATTTAAAATACCTCTTTTGTCTTTTTATTATTTTTATTGGCATATGTTTATATGTTTTAATTTTTTTAACTAATTGATTATATAATTTTTCTTCAGTATTTTTAATTATTACAAATTCATTAGTATAAATACTAAAGAATAAATAATGATAATTCTTATCTGAAGATATACCTTTTATATTATCATATTTAGCATTTCTTGTTGTATGTTTTAAATCTTTATTTGTGATTGTAAAATCAATATCATCTTTATATATTTTAAAAGATATTTCAATATCTTCCATCCTTTTTTTATCCTGTTTAAATGATACGATAAAGCTTGATAGCTCAAGTATCATATATCCGATTGCGCCACCACCAAGACCTCCAAAAATGATATGAGATGGATATGGTAATAATTCTGTGAATATAGAGATGAATAATAATGGTAATACTATTATTAATACGATAATTGGTATTAAGCATTTTTTAAAATATATTTTAGTAAAGAATTTCTTATCAGCTTTAGTCAAATCTGATTTCGTAATATTATAAGTAGATTCAAATAATATTTGTTTATCTTCCAAAATTATCATCTCCTTACGCTTTATTTATTCTATCACACTTATTTATATTTTAATATAAATATTTTAATATTTTATTAATTTTTCACATACATATCACATATATCTATGATATAATATTCTAGAAAAATTGAAGGAGTGATATATATGGAAAGTTATGTATTTAATAATAATAGAAATAAGATATTTGATTTGATGGAAGATAAATCAGTATTATTTATTGAATCAAATAGATTAGGTAGTGATGATATCTTTAAACAATCATATAATGTTAATAGAAATTATTACTTCTTATGTGGTGTAATGGAATTTGATAATAAAATTATATTAGTTAAAGATGGAGAAAAAAGAGAAGCTAGAATTTATATTAACCCATATAATGAGCTTAAAGCTAAATGGGTTGGTGCTCCACTTTCTAAAGAGAAAGTAACAAAGTTATCTGGTATAACTGATGTTAGATATATTCAAAGTTATTACCGTGATTTAGAAATCTTAACTGATACATATAAGGTATTATATTTAGATATAGAACCAACAGGCGCAACTGAAGAATTAAATCATATGCAATTATTCGCAAAAAGATTGAAAGAAAGAAATCCTTGGATCTTAATTGAAAATGCAAGAATGTTATTTACAAAAGCTAGAACAGTTAAACAACCTGAAGAAATTGCTGAAATGAGAAAGGCTATTGAAATCACTAATAAGGGATTAAATAATATCTTATCTCATATGGGTGAAATGTATGAATATCAACTTGAGTCATACTTCGATCAAGAAATCAAGTTTAACGGCGCAACAGGATATGCATTCCCTACTATAGCTGCATCAGGTAAGAATGCTACTTGTTTACATTATCAAGATAATAACTCAATTGCAAAAGAAGGTGACTTAATTCTATTTGATTTAGGTGCAAGCCTTAATATGTACTGTTCAGATATATCTAGAACATATCCAGTTAGTGGTAAATTTACTCCACGTCAAAAGGAAATCTATAATATCGTACTAGAAGGTCAAAAGCTTGTATTTAACAATGCTAAACCTGGTATTACTACAAAAGAATTAAACCAAATCTTGATTCAATATTTTGCAAAAGAATTAAAGAAGATTGGTTTAATTAAGGAAGATAATGAAGTTAGTAAATATTACTATCATGGAGTAAGCCATCATATTGGACTTGATTGTCATGACTTATGTGAGTACACTCCACTTAAGGCAGGCTCAATCATTTCAAATGAACCAGGTTTATATATTGCTGAAGAAGGTATTGGTATTCGTATTGAAGATGATATCTTAATTACAGAAACTGGTGCTGAATGGTTAAGTAAAGATATTATTAAAGAAGTTGATGATATTGAAAAGTTTATGAGGGAGAATAAAAAGAGTGAATAAAACATTACTAAAAAATTACGCAAAGCTAATTGTTAGAGTTGGTGCAAATGTTCAAAAAGGGCAAGATGTAATTATTTATGCTGGAGTAAATAATGCTTATTTTGCAGAGCTTGTTGTTGCTGAAGCTTACAAGGCTAAAGCAAGAACTGTTACAGTTGAATGGCAAAATGATGTTATATCAAAATTAAAATGGAAAAACGAAAAAGAACAAGTTTTATCAGAAATGCCAAAATGGGTTTTAGAAAAATGGCAACATAAAGTTGATACACTTCCTGTATCTATTTATATTGAAGATTCTGACCCAGATGCACTTAACGGTATTGATCAAGAAAAGATGACAAAAGTTAGAATGAAAACTGGTCCAGTTATCATGAAATACCGTGAACAAATGGATAACAAATATCAATGGTGTATCGTTGGTATTCCAGGTGAGGCATGGGCTAAGAAAATATTCCCTAATGAATCTAAGAAAAACGCAATTAATAAATTATGGGATGCAATCTTAACTACTACTAGAGTATATGGTAATCCTGTAGAAAATTGGAGATTGCATAATAAGAATATTAAAGATAAATGTAATTACTTAAATAATCTAGAAATTAAAGAATTACATTATGAAGCATCTAATGGTACTAACTTTACTGTTGGCTTAGATAAGACTGCATTATTTGCTGGAGGAAGCGATACAACTTTAAGAGGAGTTGAATATAATCCAAATATGCCAACTGAAGAATGCTTCACTTCTCCTAATAAGAAAACTGCAAATGGTGTTGTTTATTCATCAAAACCACTTTCAGTAATGGGTAAGGTTGTAGTTGACTTTGGCTTTAGATTTAAAGATGGTAAGATTGTTGAAGTATTAGCTAAAGATAAAGAACATAAGAAAATCTTAGAAAAACTTATTTCACTTGATGAAGGTGCAAGTATGTTAGGTGAGGTTGCACTTGTACCATTTGATTCACCAGTTAATCAAACAGGACTACTTTTCTTTAATACACTATATGATGAAAATGCATGCTGCCATTTAGCAATTGGTAGAGCATTTAATGAATGTATCAAAGGATACCAAAATATGAGTGAAGAAGAAATTGCTAAAGTGGATTTAAATAAGTCAATGATTCATGTTGACTTTATGATTGGTACTGCTGATTTAAAGATTACTGCTACTACTTATAATGGTAAAGAAGTTGTTATCTTTAAAGATGGTACTTGGGCATAATAGAGTTTATAAAAATGAGAAAAAGGACCAGTTGCACCTGGTCCTTTTCTATACTTATTCTATCGCATTGTCTTCCGACACATATATTATAGCATATTTATTAATTTTGTAAAGTTTTTAAACCAAACGTAAATTCGGACGCAAAATTTTGCGTTTGATTTTGTTTAGGAAAATAACATATTTATAAGCATAAAAAAATGGTTCCTAAGAACCATGTTATTATTTATTGGAGCCACAGAACGGAATCGAACCGTCATCATATGCATGGCAAGCATAGGTACTAACCGTTGTACTACTGCGGCATCTCTTTAAAGCATAAGTATTATAGCAAAATTACTATACACTGTCAACTAAAATTTTAACTATTTTTAAGATTTTTTTTAATAGGCCGATCCCTTATAAAAATCGGCCTATTAAAGCAATTATTAATCTTCGTTTACGTGCTCCCAAGCAGCGTTAATTAGCATCTTTACATGATCATCATCAAGTGAGTAAAATACTTCTTTTCCAACTTTTTGATATTTTACTAATCTTGCTGCACGAAGTAGTGCAAGTTGGTGTGATACAGCACTCTTTGTCATGCCAATTTTTTCTGAAATTTCATTAACACATTTTTCACCTTCACCAATTGTGAAAATGATTTTTATTCTAGTTGTATCACCTAATATTTTAAAGAAATTTACCATTTCTCTAATTGATTCAGAATCTTTTTCATCAATATTATAATTCATATTTTCCCTCGATTGTAAAGCTTACGCCAACGTTCTCGTTTTTAGCACTTAGTGTCATATTAAAGAAGTTAACTGTTTTTTGAACAATAGACATTCCTAAACCAAATTGACCTTTACTTCCTTTTTCATATGGTTTAAAGATTTCATCAACAAACTTATCTTCTAAATGATCACCATCATTATATATAATTAGTTTATCTTTTTTTAAGATAATCTTAATTTCGCTTTTAGCATATCTTTTTGCGTTATCTACTATATTATCAACTACTGTATACCAGTTTTCTTTATAGCCTTTAAAATATACTTCTTCTTCAAGTTCTGTAGATAGCTTAATATCTCCTAATTGATGTTTATAGTTTATAACAATATCATTAATTATTTCATTCATTAGTATATCTTCAAATTCTTTATCCTTTGATAGATATTCTAATGAATTATATTGTAATAATCTATTAACCTTATTCTTTAGGATATCAGCTTGTTCAATAATCTTTTTAGTTGCTATAACAGGGTCTTCAACACCATCATCCATTGCTTCAGCATAATTTCTTATTACTGCAATTGGTGTTTTAAAATCATGACTCAAGTTTTGAAGCATCTCTTGTTTTATATGTTCGTTATGAACTATTTCTTCTTTCATGTGTTCAACACTTCTAGATAACTCCGATACTTCATCACAACCATCATCATTAATCTTCATATCTTTATTCTCATCGGTTAAGTCAAGCACGTATGTTTGAATTCTTTTTAGTCTTGCAGTAAGTCTATGAGACCAAATGAATATAAGAATCATTGTTACAAGCATAACGGCAAAGAATATTGAATTTATTCTTGCAGCAAGTGAAATAAATAGTGGGTTTACTGCTGCTTGTTCGCTTGTCATGACAAGTGTATAGGTATTTAGATTATCTTCTGTCTTACAAGCGTAATATATTAACTTATTATTAAATTTATATTCATCTCTTGCGATAAATGAATTATTATCTCCAGGGTATTTCTTTCGATTTTGTTGTACTAATGATATGATATTTGAAATATCTTCTTTACTAAAATCATCACTTAATGCTTTTAGTTCATATTCCTCATAGTCATCATTACTTTTAATTACATATGATATATTACCAATTTTGAATTTGTTTAAGTCAACAGCACTTGATTCATCAAGTAATATCGCATAGCTTGATAATTTATTATATGCTTCATCGGCAATTATTCTTCTTATAACTGTCATTGAAGTTATACTAAACGCAACCGAAGATGCTAAAAAGATAATTATAAATAAAATTAAGATTTGACTAGATAATGTTAATTTTTTCATTAGCCTAATAAACGATATCCATAACCATAAATTGTTTCAACTGATAGGTTAGGCATCTTTTGACGAAGTCTTCTCATTAAATCATCAACAACTCTATCAGAGCCAAAATAATCCATACCCCAAACATTATTTAGGATCTGATCTCTTGAGAAGGCTTTTGATTTATTCTTTATTAAAAAATATAAAAGATCATATTCTTTACTTGTTAAGTTTATATTATTACCATCTAAAGTAACGATACGCTTTTCAAAATCAACTAAATAGCCATTGATTTCTTCATCGTTTTTAACTTTTGTTTCATTATATTTATAGCTTCTTGTAAGTAGGTTTGATACTCTTAGTACTAATTCTCTAACTGAATATGGTTTAGCTAGATAATCATCACTACCAAGCTCAAGTCCCATTATTTTATCAATGTCTTGATCACGAGCTGATGTAAATATAATTGGCATTTGAGGATTTACTTGTTTAATTTCTTTAATTAAATCATAGCCTGATATTTCACCAGGAAGCATGATATCAAGTATCCATAAGTGATAATCATCTTTTATATGCTCAAGTGCGTTTTCGCCAGTTTCATAGATATCAACTTGCATATTATCTTTTGCAAGATATTTAGAAACGATAGAGGCTAAATTCTTTTCATCTTCAACTAAAGCTATTTTATACATAAAAATCCCACCTTTATATAAAATTATACCCCATATACACATAAAGAACAACCACGAGGTTGTTCTTTATATTTTTGGGAGAGTTATAAATTGTTATGAAAAATTATCTTGATAGATATCTTTTCAAGACAACTATATTTTATACATAAAATGTAAAAATTTTATCTTAAAATTGTGTGAAATTATGAAATTAATCATACATGTCTTCGTAGTCATCCATGATTTCGTTATATTTATCTTCCTCGAAATCATCGTCTACTGTATCATCATCTTCATAAGATTCATCATCGTATTCTTCTTCTGCTTCTTCTTCATCTTCAGATTCTTCATCTTCAGATTCTTCATCTTCATCAGATTCTTCGTCTTCTTCATCTTCGTCAAGATCTTCTAATTCTTCTTCTTCAAGATCAAGATCATCTTCATAAATTTCATCTTTAGGTGTGAATGAAGCGCCATCTCTATCAAATTCCTCAAGAGGATGATTTAATTTTAAATCCCACAATTCATTTTCACCTAAAAATACAAATTGAGAACTAGAGATTATATCAGAATAAAGTTTTGCTCTTGCTTGTGTATCATCTTTATCAATACCCTTAGCTAGAATAACTTCATCTAAAAGTTCATTTATATTCTTTGGGGCTTTAGCTTCTTTTAAAAGTAATACTGCAACCTCAAGTGGTGATAGTTTTGAAATATTATCCATATTTATCTGCTCCTTAAAAAATCGTGCTACTATATTTTACTTAAAATATAAAGTTTTTGCAAGTGTTAATGTAATTTTATCCATATTTTATGGCTTCCAACGACATAATTATCATCAATTAGGTCATAATTGAAGTATATTTTGTCTGATTTTACGCTAATTTCATTAGCTTTTGCACCAAGTTCGAAGTATACTTGCTCATCTTTATACTTTAAATATCCGTCTCTTTCCATCTTTAAAACTAAAGACATGTCTATTTTACCCTTTCTTAAGAGTTCAATATCATCTTCTTTAGCTTTTAAGAAGATTAATGTGTTAGAAACAACTGTATCTTCAAAAACTAGATACTCACCTTCATAGTGAGCTTCAGTTTTAAAAGATATTTCGTTTTTCTCATTATCAATGCTATAAAAGCTTATTTCCATTAATAATCTCTTCTTCCTGTTAATGACTTTAAAATGGTCATTTCATCTACATATGATAAATCTCCACCTACAGGTAATCCGTACGCAAGACGAGTTATTTTTATATCATCAGATGCAAATAACTCTTTTAGATATCTTGCAGTAGTTTCACCTTCAAGTGTGGCATTAGTTGCTAAAATAAGCTCATCAATTTCTTTATTTTTAACTTTTGCAACAAGTGAATCGATATTTAAATCACTTATTGTTATTCCTTTAGAAAAATTAATTGCGCCATTTAAAATATGATATGTACCAAGATACTCATTAATTTTTTCCATAGTAAGTAAGTCTTTAACTGATTCTAATACCATAACTTGGCGTTTATTACGAGATTCATCTTTACAGATATTACAAATATCATCTTCTGTGATATTTCCGCATATTGGACATGTGTGAATATCCTTTTTAACACTCAATATCGCATTAGCAAAATCAGTTACATTTTCTTCTTTCATGTTAAAAAATGTATATAGTGCATATCTTTCAGCTGTTTTTTTACCTACACCTGGTAAAAGCTCGTAGGCTTCAATTAAATCTTCTAATGACTTTGGGTATTTATTCATTAGAATAAACCCATTCCTCCACCGAAGCCGCCAAAGCCGCCTAGTAATTTTTGACTTTCAGCTTCGATTTTTGTATTAGCGTCATTAAGTGCTGAAACAATCATATCTTCAACCATTTCGATATCATCTTCCATTGCTTCAGGATCAATTTTTACGCTTACTACTTCATGAGTGCCCTTAACTTCTACTTTAACAGCTCCTCCACCAGCAGTACCAGTGAATACTGAGTTTTCTAAGTTTTCTTGAGCCTCCATCATTTGTTTTTGCATTTTTTTAAGTCTCATCATTTGTTGTTGATTCATGTCTTTATTCCTCTACTATCTTTAATGTATTTTCTGGGAACAAGTCTTGAAGTTCATCTTCAAGTGATTTTTCTTTTACTTCCTGTGCTCCCTCAGGAACTCTTCTTCTTTTTACACCAATACGTCTATCTGTTAGTTTTGGTGTTGGATTATCAGGTGTTCTTAAGCTCTTGTATTCAGCCATAATCTCACGGAATACAATAATTGGAACACATAGATAATCTTCAATATCAATGTTGTTTTCTCTAAATACTTCCATAATCTTTAAGTAATTTTGATATAGCATTACTCTATTACAGAAGCTTACATCATTTAAGACAACAATAACTGTCTTATTAGATACGGCTACTACTTTACCTCTTGCAAGCATTTGTAATTCCATAAAACTTGTATGAGTTAAAGATAAGTCCTCCCATTTTCTTGTTATTTCTTCTCTTTTTGCTGAATCGTTATTATAGATTATTTTTTCAATATCCATAATATTTAATTCATCATCTAAAGCTACGTTTATTGGTCTTTCTTCTACTGCAACTTGTGGTTTTAAAACTGGCTCAGGCTTTACCTCAACTTCTGGTTTTAGTTCAGCTTGAACTTCAACCGGAGCCTCGTTATATGATGAATCATCGTTTGCCATAGGATATGATTCATAGTTGTTTTGAATAACTGGTTCAGGTTTTACTTCTATTTCTGATTTTGGTTCAACTTGAACTTGAGGTGCAGTAGGCTTAGCTTGATTAACTAAACGTTCTAGTTCTTCTCTCGTTGGAATATTAGGCCTAATTTGAGCTTCTTGTTTTGGAACTTGTCTATTAAATGTATTTAAATTACTACTTAGCATTTCGTAATTTCTTTCAAGAGCAATTATTCTATCAGTAATAGTTGCCTCTTCATTTAATTTAGTGTCATTCATTTTTAGAATTGCAAGCTCTAAGAAGGCACGCTTTTGAACAGAGAATTTTGTATTATTTAATGTTTCATTTAAGATATCTAACCAATTATAAACAATTGATTTAGATAATCTTTTACATAATTTTTGGAAGTCTTTATTTTCATACATCATTTTCTTTTCGATGATTGTGTTGTTTAAATATAAAAGCACATCTCTTAAGAATAAAATGATGTCATTTATTAATCTTGGAACTTCTTTACCTTCATTTAAGATTTTATCTAAAATCGCAATTGCTTTAGTCTCTGTTTCATCGATACAAGCATCAAGTAGTTCAATTATTTTTACGTATGAAGTATTACCACTTATTGATAATACATCATCAAGGGTAATTGAATCATTTACTGAATAGCTTACTGCTTGATCAAGTAGTGATAAGGCATCCCTCATACCACCTTCAGCGCTTATTGCGATTTGGTATAAAGCTTCATCATCAATATTTATGTTTTCTTCTTCCTTTACAACATTT
>OCVV012884845.1_pt1 | contig 12729 bp, 11 predicted proteins | sample 1539721 | NCBI WGS metagenome assembly OCVV01 (sample SAMN02144230, study PRJEB22623) | gut metagenome | biome: sheep rumen | host: Ovis aries | place: New Zealand
CGCCTTCGGCGGACGAAGAAAAAACAGAAAAAAACAAGTAAAAACAAATAAAAACAGGTTCTTCTTGGTTGTAATGGCAAAGATGTTGTGTACGAAGAAAAGGTTTTTATTTGTTTTCATCGGTTTTTATTTGTTTTTTCTTCGTCCGCCGAAGGCGTCTCATTAAAATTTCTCTTATACCGAACTGACGTTAATAAACAATGGACAAATAAAATTCATGAGGCCCCATCTTCCACACCCTCCGAGGTGGCTCTTCCACACCCTCCGGGGAGTCTCTTCCACAGAGTCACGAGGGGCAGTGGAAGAGAGTCACGTGACTCAGTGGAGTGGAGTCGGAAGAGGTAACGGCGAAGCCCCTTTGGAGACTTTTAATGATGATTGTGAAACTTTTTTCTCTCTTTTTGATGTAAAGATGAAAAAAAGGTCTTAACTTTGTCGTCCGATATTCTGCCGAGAAGAAAAATCTGGGCGGAAATGTGGAGGAAGCATGAATGAAGTGGAGTTTGCGAAACTTTAATAAGAATGACATGAGAAAGTTTTGGCTTGTCATGACGGGAGCCGTTCTGCTGGGACTCCTCTCGTGCGAAGAGAAGAAAAAGAATGAGCCGACAGACCCGGCAGTGGAGATTGTGCCGGTGAAGGAGATGCCGAGCATTGTTGAGGCTCACGGCACCATTGGCGACGGTTCGAGCATGAACGTGATTGAGTTCATCAACGACGACGGCGACACGCTCTACATCAGCAAGAACGGGCAGAGCGTGATGGGCGGCGTGGTGGCTGGCGACGAGGTGGAGGTCATCTACAACGTGGCCGACGATGACATCTTCGCATCGGTGGCAGTCAATCTGACCTCGCTGCAGCACATCTGGACGCAGCGCGGAGCGGACGGACGCGAGCAGAGCCTGGAACTCGATGCCAAGGGCTCGGCCACCACCTACAACATGGGCGTGGAATATGACGCATGGGAGGTGAAGGACGGACTCCTGCTGCTCCACTCGCCCAAGAAGTTGGGCGATGAAAGTCCGGCGGTGGTCGATTCGTTTGAAATCATGCAGTTGACCTCCGACAGCCTGGTGCTGATGCACGGCGAATACGTGACGGAGTTTGAAAGATATAACTAAATCAACATGGGTTCGGTAGAAGAATTACGCCTTCGGCGGCTCTCATAAAATAAGAAGAAATAGAGAAAATGGAGTGCTTTTTTCTTGTATCTTTTCTTGTTTTTCTCAAGTCGCAGAAAGCATAAAACAAACAACTGAAACTTTAGTAACTAACCTATACAAACACCTATTATGAGAAAGATTACATTGACTATTGTCATGATGTGCGCCGCCCTGTGGGTGTGCGCCGCTCCGAAGGGCAAGCAGAAGACCGACCGCGAGGTGTGGGTCGATATTATGTATCAGATGGCCGAACCCGTGATGCGGAACATGGCCGAAGGCAAACTGCAGCAGGTGATGGACACGGCTGGCGGATGCAAGAATTTGGAACTCTCGCCCACGTGGGACAAACGCAACAAGAAGGTGGCCTATATGGAAGCCTTTGGCCGACTGCTGGCTGGCTTGGCTCCGTGGCTCAACCTGCCCGACGACGACACGCCCGAGAGTGCCAAGCGTAAGCAATTGCGCGAGTGGACCCGCAAGGCCATCATCAATGCGGTCGATCCCAAGTCGCCCGACCGCCTCGGGTGGGAGAGCGGCGGACAGACGCTGGTGGATGGAGCCTATGTGGTGGAAGGTCTCTACCGTGGCTACGACTCCCTCTGGGTGCCTCTGCCACAGGAGACTAAGGACCTCTACATCAAGGAGATTCAGGGCCTGCGCCGCTACGACCCGCCCTACACCAACTGGCTGCTCTTTGTGGCGATGGAGGAGAGTTTCCTCATGTATGTGGGTGCGCCCTACGATGCCTACCGCATCAAGTTGGGTCTGGCCAAGGTGGAAGAGTGGTACATCGGCGACGGCATCTACAGCGACGGCCCTTCGTTCGCCTTCGACTACTACAACTCCTTCGTCATCCAGCCCATGTACACCGAATGTCTGGAGATGATTGCGGCCAAGCAGCCTAACAACAGTTACCTCATCTTCAGCAAGACCAACGAAAAGACACGCACGGCCAAGAACCGCCTGCAGGAGGTGAGAAAGCGCATGCAGAAGTGGTCTGTCATTCTGGAGCGTTTCATCTCGCCCGAAGGCACCTTCCCCGTGGTGGGCCGAAGCATCCCCTACCGCATGGCCACCCTGCAGCCGCTGGCACAGTTGGCATGGCGTAAGCAACTGCCACAGGAACTGCACAACGGGCAGGTGCGCGCCGCACTCACTGCTGTGGCCAACCGTATGTTCTACGGCCAGGTGGAGAATCCTGACAAGAACGCCAAGACCATGAGTAAAAACTATAACGAAGGTGGATTCCTGACCATCGGATTTGTGGGTCCTCACCCCAACGTGGCCGACTGGTATACCAACAATGGTTCGCTCTACATGACCAGCCTCGCCTTCCTCCCTCTCGGCCTGCCCGAGACCGACCCCTTCTGGACCGACCCGGCCGAGAAGTGGACCAGCAAGAAGGCATGGGAGGGCGATGACTTCCCGAAGGACCACAAGTGGGACATCAACAGCCAGAAACTCTACTGGGAATAAGTGGAGTGGAAAAGTTGAGAGTGAAAAGTGAAGAGTGAAGAGTGAAAAATCTAAGTTACTAGCCATCCGGGGTGTTCCTCGTTAGCAAGGTAACTTAGATTTTTCACTCTTCACTCTTCACTTTTCACTCTTAACCCTCTCTTTTAGAAAGGCAGGTCGCTTGAGTCGTCGGCAGCCGTTTCAAAGTTGGCTGGCTGGGCGGCAGACTGAGCGGCTGGTGCTGGTGCAGGACTCGCTGCGGGCTGAGCAGGAGCAGGTGCAAACTGGGCGGCAGGAGCGGCGGCAGGAGCAGCAGCGGCGGCTGGCACCACGTTCCATGCGCGTATGTCATTATACCAACGACCATTATACTCACGTGCGTTGACATCGAAAGAGACCGTCAACTCTTGCCCCTCCTGAATGTTGAAGCGATTCAGGTTCTCCTCGCCAAACACATTGAACACCATTCGCTTCGGATATTGTCCCACCGTTTCCTCGATGACAAAGTCCTGCATTTTCCAAGGGTTGCCCGTTGTGCGCGACACACCGCCACGAGGTTCCAGTGCCTTGATAATTCTTCCAGTAAATTCCATATTCCTATGTTTTTATGTTACTTATTTATAAAATCGGCCACAAAAGTACGCTTTTTTTTTGTACTGTCAAAACTTTGCCCTAACTTTGTGTTCAAATCAATATCTTTTCAACAATGAGATTCAACGTTTCAAGCACAAGTCTCAGCAATCGACTGCAGACTATCAGCCGTGTGCAGAGTTCAAAGAATGCTCTGCCTATACTTGACTGCATACTTTTCGAACTCAGCAACGGGGAGTTGAAGATGACAGCCTCTGACAGTGAAACCACCATGGTGACCCATCTCGAAGTGACGGATGTGGAAGGAGAAGGGAAGTTTGCCATCGGTGCAAAGCAACTCATCAGTTCCATCAAGGAAATCTCCGAACAGCCCATCACGTTCAATGTCGATTCCAACAGTTTTGCCATCGAGGTCAACTACCAGAACGGCAAGTACAACCTGATTGGCCAGAACGGCTATGAGTTTCCCGTGCCTACCCGCATGAACGAGGGCTGCCGCAGCCTTTCCATCGACTCGCAGGTGATGATGGACGGCATCAACCGCTGCCTCTTCGCCGCTGCCGACGACGAACTCCGTCCGCAGATGAACGGTGTCTATTTCGACATGACACCCGAAAGCCTCACCTTTGTGGCCAGCGACGGACACAAACTCGTGCGCAACCGCATCCTCTCCATCCATGCCGACGAGCCTTCAGCCTTTATCCTGCCCAAGAAACCGGCACTTCTGCTCAAGACTGTCCTGCCCAAGGCCGAGGGCGAAGCCGTGGTGCGCTACGACGACCGCAACGCCGAGATTGAACTGACCGACTATGTCATCAGTTGCCGACTCATCGAGGGACGCTACCCCAACTACAACTCGGTCATCCCCACCGACAACCCCTTCCGCGTCACTGCCGACCGCATGGCCTTCATCAGCGCCCTGCGCCGCGTGAGCGTGTTTGCCAGCCAGAGCAGTGCCCTCATCAAGATACACGTGGACCAGGGTACACTCACCGTTTCGGCCCAAGACCTCGACTTCTCCACCTCGGCTGAAGAGCACATCCTGTGCGACTACGAGGGCACTGCCATGAGCATCGGCTTCAACGGCCCCTTCCTGATTGACGTGCTGAACAGCATCACCAGCAATGACATCGTGCTCGAACTGGCCGACCCAAGCCGTGCAGGAGTCATCACGCCAGCCGAACAAGAAGACAATGAAGACCTCATCATGCTCCTTATGCCTATGATGCTGAAAGACTGACCATGAAACTGAACCTACAGAATCCAATCATATTCTTCGACTTGGAGACAACGGGCGTTGATGTAGCAAAAGACCGCATTGTGGAACTTTGCTACATCAAAGTTTTTCCCAATGGTAACGAGGAAGCCAAGTCCATGCGCATCAACCCCTGCATGCGCATCCCCAAGCATGCCTCCGAGGTGCATGGCATCTACGACGAGGACGTGAAGGACTGCCCCACCTTCAAGGACATAGCACCCGACCTTTACCAGACTTTCCAGGGATGCGACCTGGCTGGATTCAACTCCAACAAGTTCGACATTCCGCTGCTCTGCGAAGAGTTCCTGCGGCTGGGCATGGACTTCGACGTGGCCACGCGCCGCTGCATCGACGTGCAGAACATCTACCACAAACTGGAACGCCGCACCCTCGTCGCCGCCTACAAGTTCTACTGCAACAAAGACCTCGAAAACGCCCACTCGGCCTTGGCCGACACACGCGCCACACTCGAAGTGCTCGAAGCACAACTCGACACCTATCCCGATGATTTGCAGAACGATGTCGAGTTTCTGGCCGACTACAGCAAGATGAACAACAACGTCGATTTTGCCGGACGCATCATCAAGAACGACCAAGGTGTGGAGGTGTTCAACTTTGGCAAGCACAAAGGCCGTCCCGTGGCCGACGTGCTTCTGCGCATCGACCCCAGTTACTACGCATGGATGATGCAGGGCGACTTTGCCCAGAACACCAAGCAGGTGCTCACACGCATCTATCTCACAGCCAAACAGAAAAGAAATGTTAGAAGGTAAGAAAATAGTGCTTGGCATCACTGGCAGCATCGCCGCCTACAAGTCATGCCTCATCATCCGCCAACTCGTCAAGCGGGGAGCGGAAGTGCAGGTGGTCATCACCCCTGCCGGCAAGGAGTTCATCACCCCCATCACCCTCTCGGCCCTGACCAGCAAGCCCGTCATCAGCGACTTCTTCTCCCAGCGCGACGGCACCTGGCACTCCCATGTGGACCTGGGGCTGTGGGCCGATGCCATGCTCGTTGCGCCGGCCACCGCTTCCACCATCGGAAAGATGGCTCACGGCGTGGCCGACAACATGCTCATCACCACCTATCTGTCGATGAAAGCACCTGTTTTCATCGCACCGGCCATGGACCTTGACATGTATGCCCATCCCTCCACTCAGCAGAACCTCCGCACTCTCCAAGCCTATGGCAACCACATCATCGAACCGGGAACGGGCTTTCTCGCTTCAAAACTGGAGGGGAAGGGACGCATGGAAGAACCCGAAAACATCGTTGCCTGCTTAGAGCGTTTCTTCGCCCAGCAGGGCAGCGCAGAGGGAAGGGAGAACAGCATGAAGGGAAAGCGTGTGCTCATCACGGCTGGTCCCACCTATGAAAAAATAGACCCAGTCCGCTTCATTGGCAACTATTCATCGGGCAAGATGGGCTTTGCCCTTGCCAACGAGTGTGCCAGCCGTGGCGCTCAGGTGGAACTGGTGTGCGGTCCCGTTTCGGCCTCCATGCAGGCCAGCAGCCCCAACGTCCACCGCACCGATGTGGAGAGCGCACAAGAGATGTTTGAGGCCTGCAAAGCACTCTTTCCTTCGATGGATTCGGCTATTTTGTGTGCCGCCGTGGCCGACTTCACACCCGAAACAACTGCCACAGAGAAGATTAAACGCACAGGAGAGGACATGGTCATCCGCCTGAAGCCCAACCCCGACATTGCCGCCTCGCTGGGTCAGATGAAGAAGGAAGGGCAAACCCTTGTGGGCTTTGCCCTCGAAACGAACGACGAAGAGTCGAATGCACAAGCCAAGTTGAAGAAGAAAAACTTCGATTTCATCGTGCTAAACAGCCTAAAAGACGAAGGTGCCGGTTTCCGCACCGACACCAACAAAATCACCATCATCACAGCCGAGGGGAAAACAGAGTTCCCGCTGAAATCGAAGCCAGAAGTGGCCAAAGACATTATCGACAAACTGGAAGAAATCTAAAACCTTCACCCTTCTTTCAGCACCATGTCGAGCGCAGAGGCTACGGATGCAATGGCAATCCGTTGATTCTCATCGGTCACAGAAGGAGCAATGTTGACAATATACTTGTCGGCGGTGGTGAAGAGTTCCTTGCCCAGGCCATTCCACTTCTTGTCAATCGTGCCTATAGGCTGCTCATTGGCATCCAAGATGGTGAAGTTCCACGCTTTCCAGTCGCCCTTGATGGTGGCCATCACCTGCCCCAGGTTGTTCACCAGCGTGAACTTGGGTTTCATCAGTGTGAACTTCTGCTTAAAAGAGCCGATGGAATGGCCATTTTCATCATAAATATGCACACTTGACATGAAGAGTGTCAAGCCGCGCTTGAGTTGCGCTATGCGCCTGCCGTCGGCATTGAGGATGTTGAGTTCAAAGGGTAGCATCCCATCGCTCAGAAAGAGACCCAGCAAGATGTGGAGGAAAGACTTATGCTCCTGGATAGCACCTATCTCCTGTCCTGTAGCATCATACACCTTGTAGGCATTGGACAACTTGAACGCGGCTATTTCTTCGTCAATCACCAGCGTATTGTTTGCAAAAAACGAATCCATCTGTCAACACATTTATATAAATAAGATTGTACTTGTTTTCCCGGAAATTATGCTTGATTTGCCACTACGACTGCAAAGGTACGGAAAACTGCCGTAGCCACAACATTTTTCGCCATTTTTTTGTTCTGCAAAGCCGAATATCGTCTTGCCATCATCCACAAGGCAGACAAGATGTCCTCACAAGGCCGAATAGAGTTGCAGAAGGACAAAGAAAAGCCTCTCGCGCCACATGGGGTGCGAGAGGCTTTGTGACTTGCTGCATAGGCTGCAGCCGGGCTTGGGAGAAATTACATAAAGAACTTCTTAGCCTCAACACGTGCCTGAAACTGCTCGTCAGTGTCCATCAGATAGATGATACCTTCAATCAGACCAAGGATGCCTGGAATACCTGTCCAGCAGAAGAGAAGGTAAACAACGCCTGGCATGATGTTGCCCATGTAGAACTTGTGAACTCCAAGAGAACCGCAGAGGATTCCGAGGATACCTGCTACCATTTTATTTTTCATAACTTTCCTTTTTTTCTCGCGGTTGAGAAATCTTTTAAGTTTTTATTTGGTGAATAGCCGAACCGCCAACTACCACCTCGTTATTTGTAAATCTTTGTAATATTTTGATGCAAAGATATGTATTTTCAAAATATGTAAGGATAAAAAACGCAAAAAAATGTAAAAAAGAGCCGTTTTTTGCACAAGAAGTCGTATTTTTGCCACCATTAAAGCGTATATTCATACATTATCCTGTAAAAAAGATGCACAGATTGTTTCGTATATTCTTATTTATTTTCACAATTATCACCTCACCATTTTTAAGCACCTCGGCAACAGCGCAAGAACTGAACTGCACCGTGAAGGTTATCCACTCCCAGATTCAGGGAACCAACACCAGCGTGTTTGAGACTTTGGAGACCGCCATCACCGAGTTCATGAACAACCGCTCATGGACAGACTTGCAATATCAGAAAGCCGAACGCATCGACTGCGCACTCAACATCACCCTCAAGACCTACGACGAGTCGGCCAATGCCTTTGGCGGCGAACTGCTCTTCCAGGTGTCGCGCCCCGTCTATAACTCGGGATACAGCACCACCGTCTTCTCCATGAGGGACGCGAACTTCTCCTTCACCTACAAAGAGTATGACAATCTGGAGTTCAACATCAACAATCTGGACAACAACCTGACGGCCATGCTGGGCTACTACGCCTACCTGTTCATCGGCATGGACCTCGACACCTTCTCCCCTCTGGGAGGGACCGAGGTGCTCCAGACGGTGGTGAACATCGTGAACAGCATGCAAACCATGTCGGAACCTGGCTGGAAGGCTTTCGGCGACACCAAGAACCGCCACGCCATCATCAACGACTACATGGAAACCTCGATGGAACCAATCCGCCAGATGCAGTACAAGTACTATCGCGAAGGACTCGACCAGATGGCCCAGAACGCCGACCGTGGACGGGCTGCCGTCAGCGAAGCACTGGAGATGCTGCAAGAGGCCCACAGCAACAAGCCGCTCTCACAACTCCCACAAATCTACACCGACTTCAAGCGTGACGAAATCGTGGGCATCTACTCCGGCCATGGAACCGAGAAAGAAAAACAGAAGGTCTATGACATCGTATCGGCCATCAACGCCAGCCAAAACACCTATTGGAACAAAATCACGAAATAGGCTCTGACACAACAAAGAATCAAGAAAACAGCCTCCTCGCATCCGAGGAAACAGAAAAAGACATGCTGAAAAATTTACAGATAGAAAACTACGCGCTCATCGAGCATCTCGACATCGACTTCCACCCGGGCTTCTCGGTCATCACGGGCGAGACAGGTGCCGGAAAGTCCATCATCATCGGTGCCATCGGCCTGTTGCTGGGCCAGAGGGCCGACTCGCGCTCCATCAAGGCCGATGCCAAGCGGTGCGTGATAGAAGCCACTTTCGACGTTTCGCACTACCAGTTGGCCGCTTTCTTTGCCGACAACGACCTCGACTTCGACGGCTCCGAGTGCATCATCCGCCGCGAACTGACTGCCGCCGGAAAGTCGAGAGCCTTCATCAACGACACCCCGGCCTCGCTCACCCAACTGCGCGAACTGGGCGAGCAACTGCTCGACATCCACTCCCAGCACAAGAACTTGCTGCTGGGCAAGGAAGATTTCCAACTGAGCATTCTCGACATCGTGGCCAACCAGCAAGACACGCTGGCTGCCTACAAGAAAGAGTATAAGGAATATAAGACTTTGGTCCGCCAACTGGACGAAGCCATCGAAGAGGCCAAGAGCAGCAAGGCCGACGAGGAGTTCCTGCAGTTTCAGGTCAACCAACTGGCCGAGGCCAACCTGAAGGAAGGCGAGCAGGAAGAACTGGAAGCCGAGAGCGAAACCCTCGAACACGCCGAAGACATCAAGACAGCACTCTACAATGCAGCCAACCGTCTGCAAGCCTCCAGCGACCGAACCGACATCTTGGGGCTGCTCAAGCAAAGCATCGGCGAGTTGGAGTCGATTTCATCGGTCTATTCCCACTCAGAGGAACTCTCCAGCCGTCTGGATTCCTGCTACATCGAACTGAAGGACGTGGCCGACGAACTGGAGAGTCTGGCAGAGGACATCGAGTACAGCCCCCATCGGTTGGAGCAGGTGAACGAACGTCTCAACACCCTCTACACCCTACAGAAGAAACACGGAGCGGACAGTGTGGAAGACTTGCTCGCCATCCAGAGCGACATGGAGGAAAAACTCATGCGCATCACTCATTCCGACGATTTCATCGGGGAACTTAGGAGGAATGTGGAGCAGCAAAAGGACAAGACAACCACCTTGGCACAGAAACTCTCGAAAGGCAGAAAAGCCACAGCCAAGAAAGTGGAGAAGGAGATGAAGGAAAGGCTCGTGCCGCTCGGCATGCCCAACGTGCAGTTCCAGTGTGCCGTTGTCTGCACCCCGGCCGAACTCACCCCTACAGGCTATGACCAGGCCCAGTTCCTCTTCAACGCTAACAAGAGCGGAGAGCCTAAACCCGTCAGCCAGATAGCCTCGGGCGGCGAAATCGCCCGTGTCATGCTGGCCCTCAAGGCCCTCATCGCCGGAGCCGTGAAGTTGCCCACCATCATCTTCGACGAGATAGACACCGGCGTGAGCGGTTCCATCGCCGAAAAGATGGCGCGCATCATGCAGGAGATGGGGGCGCAGGAGCGTCAGGTCATCTCCATCACCCACCTGCCGCAAATCGCCGCCCTGGGCAGTCACCACTATAAAGTATATAAGGAAGACACTCACGACGACACCCTCAGCCACATCGTGCCACTCTCCGACGAGGAGCGAGTGGAAGAGATTGCCCACATGCTCAGCGGCGAAACCCTGACACAAGCCGCTCTCGACAATGCCCAGGCACTGCTAAAAAACTCACAGAAATGAAAAAATACACCATACTATTCTTTTCCCTGTTTCTTCTGGCACTGACAGGGAGTGCCCAGCCCAAGTTTGCCAGCAAGGCAAGAAAGGGCATCGTCTCCATCAACACCTACGACCAGCAAGGCAACCTGCTCCGCCAAGGCACGGCCTTCTACGTCGGAGCCGACGGCGAGGCTGTGGCCGACTACAAGACCTTCAAGGGGGCCTATAAGGCCATCGCCATCGATGCCAGCGGCAAGCAAGAGGAGGTGGAACGCATCTTGGGAGCCGACGACACCTACTCGCTGGTGCGTTTCCGCGTGAAAGGAAAAGGAGGCGCATCACTCACCCCCGCCACCGCCAGTCAGCCGATGAAATCGACACTTTTTGTGCTCAACTACACCGCCGACGGCAAGGTAGAAAGCGAACAGGCCGCCATTGCCGACACCGCCATCATCCAGGGGAAATACACCTACTATGGGCTGGACAAGAAGTTGGACACGAAACTGATAGGCGCGCCAGTTTTCAACGAGTCGGGCACACTGGTCGGCATGCTCCACTCGGTCATGGGTGCCAAAAGTTACGTGCTCGACATCCGCTACAAGGAAACGCTGACCATCGCCGCCATCCCCAGCCAGTCGGCCTCGCTGGCACTCGCCAACATCTTCATCCCCAAAGAACTGCCAGCCACACAGGAAGAGGCACTGGTCTATCTGTACCTGAAGTCGCGCACCGCCAGCAACGACGAATACATGGACATGGTGAACCGCTTCGTGACCATCTATCCACAGAATGCCGAGGGCTATCTGCGCCGCGCCACACCGCTGATTGACCTGCTCCGTTTCGACGAAGCCGACAAGGACATGCAGAAGTATCTCTCGCTGGTGGAGGACAAGGCCAACGGCCACTTCAATGTCGCCTCGCTCATTTCCGACAAACTGCGCCTGCAGCCCGAACCCGCCTATGACAAGTGGACCTGGGATGTGGCCATCCAACACATCGACCAAGCCATCACTCTCAACGCCGCCAAACCCGAAAGCGAAGAGCGAGCTGCCACCGATGCCAAGTTCCAGATTCAGAAAGCCCAAACCCTCATGAGCAAGGAAGACTACGACGGAGCCATCGCCATCTACGAGACGCTCCACCAAGCCCATCCTGCTCCCTCCTACCTCTTCGCCATCAGCATGGCACGCGAAGGAAGGGGCGATTCCATCGGACAAATCATCGAACCCATCGACAGTGCCATCGCCATGATGGGCGACCCCCTGCCCAGCGAAGCCGCCAACTACGTCATCCGCCGTGGACAACTCTATGCCAACAGCGGACGATACCGCGAGGCCGTGCAGGACTACAACCAGTATGCCTACCTCCTGAACAACCGCGTGAGCGCCGTCTTCCACTACGAACGCTCGCAGATAGAGGTGAACGCCCGCATGTTCCAGCAGGCCCTCGACGACATCAACAAGGCCATCGAGATGGCACCCCGCAATGCTCTCTACCATGTGGAGAAAGCCGCCATCGCCATCCGCGTCAGCCTGCTCGACGAATGTATCCAGTCCTGCCAGACGGCCATCAGCCTCAATCCCAACATCATCGATGCCTACCGCATCCTCGGCTACGCCCAACTGCAGAAGGGCGACAAGGTCAAGGCCCAAGCCAACCTGCAACGGGCCATTGACATGGGCGATGAAACCGCCAAAAAACTCCTGGAAACATACTTCTGACCCCCTCCACCGACTCTCTGCAACGTGAGTGTGTCAGAATTGACCACAACGGATTTCACGGATGAAACGGATTTTGGAAGTCTCCGACTATCAGCATGGCTTCAATCCGTTCAATCCGAAATCCGTTGTCTATTATACGAACTCACACTTTTTTATGGTCATTCATGGGCATTATATGGACATTCATGCTCAATATAAAAGCCTTTGGCTTTCTCTCCTTTCACATATAATGCCCATAATACCCATAATACCCACGAATGTTCATGAATTGGCTTTATGATTATCCAAAACTTTGCCACAGGAAGGCGGACAGTCGTCCGAAGCCCATTCGGACACTTGTCCGCACGGCACTCGGACGGTTGTCCGCACGGCGTTCGGACGGTCGTCCGTCTGGAAAAACAATGGAGGCGGACAAAAAACAGACCGCATGGCATCTTTTTAATCTTTGTTTTTCTCAAGCCCGCAAAGCGGTAAAAAGAACTTCCAAAGTGAGTGAACTGACGTTAAATAAAATAGAAAGGAGAATCAGATTATGAAGAAAAAAGAATATAAGAAGCCCGAACTGCAGGTGGTGTTCCTGCACC
>OCVV012828744.1_pt1 | contig 12728 bp, 12 predicted proteins | sample 1539721 | NCBI WGS metagenome assembly OCVV01 (sample SAMN02144230, study PRJEB22623) | gut metagenome | biome: sheep rumen | host: Ovis aries | place: New Zealand
AGTCTTGTTCACTTGTTGTTGTATAACTTTGTAAAAGAGTCATAACAGACATTATTGATAAACCAAGTACCATTATCCAGTATGCCCATATACTTTCTTTCATTATCCTTCACCCACCTTTTAAGCACTATAGAAATGGAAATGCGATCCATCACCTGTTCTTACATGCTCAAGTTTTGTTAGTCCATATTTAACCGAAACATCATTATCAGATAAGATTTTTCCATTATAATAATTTGTAATAAAATTACTCTTACATTCATAAATACGAGTTATCTTTGTTTTATGAGTTTCAGGATCTGTTTCAGTTCTCTTTTCACATGCCATATTGAAATCATTATAAGAATTATCAGCATTATATTTCTTAATAAGTGCTAAATCTTGACTAGATAAATTAAATTCATATGTAATACTACTTGGATTATATGTATTACCAGATGAAGCTAATGCTTCAATTTCTGATTTAACATTAGATCCATTTGAATCAACTAACCAGTTATAACCATATACTTTACCATTGTTATTTCCACCATCTGGGAATAAGTTTGCTGAATCAGCAATCTTAAATGAATATGTTAATTGATCTGTACTATTATTATCACAATCAGGATTATCACAACATTCTTCTTTCCAGTTATAATCAAAACCATTTAAGAATGCTATAACACTATCTTCATTACATCCAGATATTTCAGTTAATTCACTATCAACTTTTAATTCACAGAATAATCTAGGATTTTCAGTGTTAGTATTTCCTGAACATGTCTCATGCTCAGTAAATACTTCATCAAATACACCATTAGAACCAAGACCACTAAATTCCCAATGTGTCTCATAAGTAGCATATAAAGTACTATACTCAATATAGTATTGGATATCTCTATCAGTATAATAGTAACTTCCTTCATCGCCATCGCCTAATCCTATACTTCCGTATGGATAAATAACATGAGAATTATTATCAACATCATTTGATGTACATCTTGCCTCATAATATGCATCTTCAGTATATCTTTGTGAATAAGTTTTTTCACTATCACTAATTAAACCTGCAGCAGATACATTTGTATTTGAACATCCAGAATATCCAGAGTTACTTAAACATTTAACTACTGAATCAAATTTAAAGTTTTTAACTTTTGCTTCTTTATTTTCAGTACCATCAGCAATATTGTATTGATATCCTGATAATCCAAGTTCAGTTGCAGTACCATCAGCAGTTTCTCCAACTTTAGTTAAATTATATTCACATTTAACAGTAAATTCTATTGAATGTTCCTTATCTTTAATCTTATTAGCTGTGTTATCTACATAAGCTTGGAAATAATAGAATGTAGTAGTTGGTTTCATCTCATATATTAAGTATGAACCATCACTATTCTTTTTAGTTCCTGCTCCACCTTCATCAAAGTATTCATCACATTCTAATAAATCTTCATCTAATTCTTTTAATTTTTCTACTGCTGATTTATACGCACTAGCTTGTGTCTCAGCATCTGTATTAAAATCAGTAATTGCTTGATCTATTGTATCTTTTATAGGTGTCTCTAAAACATCACCTGTTGTAGATGAATAACTACATGTACTTGTTTGACTTGAACCACATGCAGTAGCAGAACAACTTCCACTATCAGGATGAACATTCTTACAATTAGAATCAACCCAATCAATTGTATAATAGCCTGTAGGTCCAGCTGTTGTTGTTCCATCTGGAGCATCAACTATAGATAAACCTTTATATTTGCTAAGTGGATCTTCAGTATCTCCACCAACCTTCCAATTAATCTTAACTTGTTTATATTTAACAGATTTATAACTACTTTCTTCAATCTTTTTACCTTTAATCTTACAAGTAGTTGTAGAAGTACCTGTAAATGTGGCATTTTCTTTTGTTCCATCAGAACATGTTACTTCTTTAGTATCTGAATATGTATGAGTTAAAGTTCTATCTTCTTGTTTTTCAACTAGATTTTTAACCATCTTATCATACATATCATGATTTGCTTTATTAGATTGGTAATTATTAAATGCAGAAACCGCATTCTTAGTTGTAGTTTTATAATCATTTGCCCATTGATCATATTTAATAACTAATCTACAAGTCTTCTTACCCTCAAATAAAGGTCCTTTTGAATCAGGAGATACAGATGGTAATTCAAAATAATGACCAACTTCAGATTGTACAGAAGAAGGAATTGTTACCTTTAATCTTTCTGAACAATATAGTTCACAGTAATCATTATCTAAGTTATCATTCTCAACTTTATATCCACCAGCACAAGTAGAATTATATTGGTGTACTATTACTTCTCCATCTTCAGATTTATAATCACAGAATAATGTATTTATCTTTGGTTGAATAACTTCTGAAGGAGTATTATCTTCACAACAAGATTCTATTTCAAGTTTTTCGTATTCAGGAATATTTGAACAATCACATTCACATTCTCCTAATGCGAAATCAACTTTTTTTATCTTCTTTTCATCATCAGAATTCATAAAAGCGATAAACTTTTGAGCATCAGCTGATACTGTATCACCACTAGTACGATAACATAAATATAATGCTTTACTTTCTGTACTAGTTGAAGGACCTTTATATTCTAAATTCCAATGTCCTTTACAAGTTTCATCATCAACATGAATTTTTACTTTACCTTCTTTACCACTCCAGGTAAAGCTTCCATCAACTATTGTACAATTTTTTTCACATACAACATCTAATTTCTCTTTTTGAACAGTTAAATTAGAAGTTATTTTATATTCTATTGTACGAGCTGTATCATCTTGAACAGTCTTTTCAATTGTAAAATTAAGAGTACCTTCCTCAACAGGAGTTTCAGCTCCACCGCCAGCACCGCCAGCACCTTTAGAAGACCCATAGAAGCTTACAGCTTTAGTTACTCTATTACTATCAGCTGCGGCTACAGTGTTTGAAGATGAGTCTGTTCCATCGTAATATAAATTACTCCAAAAACCAGAACTCTTTTCCATATAATTATTTGGACTACTAGGAATATAATCAAAAATTGTTTTTCCTGTTGTTTGTCCATTTATAATTCTATTTTTAATTTCAGCATATCCATTTTTTTCTAATGCTTTTGCACTTGGATAACCAGCATCAATAGCTAAAGCTCTTAAAGCAAGTTCAAGACCACCGAAAGTTTTATTTCCACAGCTATTATTTGCATCTTCTTCTTTTAATCCATCATAGTTTTTATATAAGTATTCGATTTGACTATTCTCAATTGGTTTACAATTAAGTGAAGTACCTGAATTAGCTGTTAAACCAGGATCTATACAGTAAGCATTAAATGTTTTATTTTTTAGGTTTCCTTCTGATTTAATAGTTACTTCCCAAATTGAAGTATTATAAGAATGAACATAATTTCCACTCTTCATTTTTTCATATGTTTTACCATTATTAGATTTACTATCTGAAGTAAGCCATAAACCTGCTCCTTCAAAACTATTTAAACATTTTTCCTTTTGTTTTAAAGTACCTTTAATTGTAACATCATCAAGTGCTTTAACATTAAAAGGAATTGTTAATAATAATCCAAATACGAATGCTTTCTTTAAATATTTATTAAGCATGATTCTTCACCAACTTTCTATGTTGAATTAAGATATATGCTACTACACCAATAACCACCATAACTATTAAAATAGCTATAAGAATACCATAATCTTTTTTAGATTTTGCTTCTTCCTTTTCTTCTTTTTCCTTTTCAACATCCTTGGCCATCTTATTAACATTTATTTTTTCATCGTCATAAGTTGTTGCCTTACATAATTCACTTTCTGAATCACTACACATTGTCATATCACTCCATGGATTAAACATTGGTGTTTCAAAAGTAAACTTTCTAACAACTGAATCCTTACATTCACCTTCATTTGAATAAATAGTAACAGTATATCTAATTGTTTCAAGTACATGTTCAGTTACAAATCCTACTTTACCATCTTTAATATCATCACCAGTAAATGTATAAGTATTACTTGCATTATCATTTGTAATAACTAATTTTACATCTTCAGTTACATTTTCAAAATTTATATCATAGGCATAAACTGTATCTTTAATATAAACAGGTTCATCAGGAGTACTATTGGCCTCATCCAATACAGGTTCTCCTATTTCTTTTTCGCTAACCTTATAGTTAACAGTTATATTTGAAGCTTCTTTAACTAATTTATTAATGTCATCTTTACTGCACTTTAATGAACTAGTATCAACAACAATTTCATTTTGTCTCAAACTATCATCTTTTTTCTTTTCTTCCTCTTTATCTTCAGTAGGTTTTACTAATATAACTATAATTAAACCAACTAGTAAAACTAATAAAAATAATGATGAAATAATAACAGGTACATAACCTTTATTAAAACGTTTTGTTTCACTTCTAAGCTTTTCCATATTTAACGCCTTTCTTTATCGTTTACTATCATCTATTCTATATACAAGTATATCATATAATAGATGTTAAAACCAATATTAAAATATTAAAAAAAACTTATACAAATTCCATGTATAAGTTTTATTTTTATAAAATATTTTCTCTAACTTTTCTAAATGATAAATATAAGCAATATAAATCTATAACAATTCCAATAGATAAACCAATTATTAAGTATTTACGGCTTAATAAATAAAACTCCTTAAAAGACATTAAATCTTCATCAGTTTTATTATTACTTATAACTTTTGTTGTAGAAGTTTTACCAGCTTCTTTTTTAATACTTTGAATAATAGCATCTTCATCAATTAAGAAGTCATATGAAATCCATTCTTTACAATAAGTATAGTTTTTCATTTTTTCATAACTACACTCTGTTAAATCAGCATATTTATTCTTCTTAGGTTTAGTTAAATTTTTATAAAGAAGTCTACTTGTGCATCCAGTTTTATTATCAGGATATATTTCAAATGTATACTTAAATATACTATCCAAATTATATTCATTAAATGTATAAGTACCATTATTAGTATTACCATAAACTATTGTTTCAGGAGTCTTATTAACATGTTTAAATGAAACAAATATATTAGGAGTAATATTATAAATGCTTATTTCAAAATGAGGTTCTCCTTCATATGAAATATTATATGATGCTTCCACTTTCATAGCTTCAGCACTCAACTCATTTCTAACATTTATAGTACATGTTGCCTCATCTGCATTTGCAAAACCAATAAATGAGAAAAAGCACAAAATAATAAACAAATATTTAAACTTCATATTATCACCATATTCTATAAATAGTATAGCAAATAAGCATTCCTTCATCAATAAATCATAGTGTGTTTTTATGTACCAAAAAACACATAGCTGACAACTATGTGTTTCGAGTTTTTAAGATAAATCATTATTCTAAGAATGTCAGTTCCCGAATAACAATTCCTTATCCTTAAGTAGAGTTTCTTTCTCATATGCGCATATACTTAGTAACAGATAAGACCTCTCGGCATCATGTAATACGATAAACCGCTCAAATATTGGATCCATCCAATACAAGCAGTTAAACTAAGCAAAATCTTGATGTTTTTAATTTGGATATTATAAACTACCCGTTTATAATTCGCATAACATCATTTTAATAAGTAAATAAATTCGCTCTTGATTATTTTGTTTGGATAAAATAACCTGTGCATAATTTTTTTACCTCGCTTAGTATATTACTTAACTAAGTATCTTAACTATACAACCCCACTTAATTATTGTCAATAATATTTTCAAAAAAATTATTTTTTTCTTATATTTGTTTCTGTATAAATATTACATGCTAATCTATACTCATCTAACATATCTAAAGAAACTCCCGTAACTCCGTTGTTTCCAGGATAGTCTTTAAACTCTTGCAAATAATATTTAGAAGGACTTATATATTTAGCTATTGATACCACATCTTCTTTATTAATATTACTTACTACAGTTGTTCTAAATTCATGATCTATTTCACTGTTCTTTATGATTTCAACAGTTCTTTTTATATCTTGAATACTATTAGTAGTATTAGTTATATCTTTATAATGTTCAAATGATGTCTTTATATCCATCGCAATATAGTCTATCAAATTATTATTTATTAAATAAGAAACCATATCTGGATTAGTACCATTAGTATCAAGTTTAACTAAATATCCTAAACTTTTAATATCTTCTATTAAATATACTAAATCACTATTTAATGTTGGTTCTCCCCCTGTAATACAAACACCATCAAGTTCATTTTTTCTTTTTTCTAAAAATTCAAATAAATCTTCCCTAGTAATACTATTACTAGGATCCATTTTTATTAAATCTTTATTATGACAAAATGAACAGTTCATATTACAACCAGCAAGAAATATAGTTGAAGCAACCTTACCAGGATAATCAAGTAAGGTTGTTTTATTAATACTTTTAATTATCATAGCCTTGTAACATTTATAACGTTTGATGTAGATTGGAGAGAAGAATCTTTCATTTTATCGTAGTTATAAATTTCATTATTCTTAACAGTCTTTCTATATTCAGCTAAAGAATCGCCATATATTTCACTAAAGATTGGTCTAATCTTTTGGAATTCTAATAATTTCTTAGCATAAATATTATTACTATTCTTTCTTAATATTTCTTCTGCTACTTGTTTTCCGATTCCTAGAAGTTCAGCACTTATAAGTAATAATTTATATGTTTCTTCACTTAATGGGCTTTGTCTTGGAACTTGATTAAAGTTAAGTAAGTATTTTTTCATACCTAATATCTTATTACCATAGTCAACAAAGACATCACTAAAAATTATCTTTGTAGTCTTACCAATTTTACCACCACGAGTTATATGGCCGCGGTTAATTTCATCAGTAATAGTTTCACTATAACCCATATTAAACCAAGTCATTATTCTAAGAAAATGTCTCTTAGAAAATCTACTAGTTTTAATACTACTTAATACTCTCATATCAGATGCTTCCATCATAATATTATATAAGTCTTGATCAAGTGATCTTTCTATCTTTAAATCATTTCTAAGACGCATATCAAAACCATTTTTACCATTGATAATTTCAATATTATCATTTAAATACATCCTAAATAAAATAGCACCAATTAAATCAGATTTACTCTTTAATAATTTAAAGAAACCAGCTACAAAGGCAATCTTATAAATATCTCCTTGGCATGGAACTGAATCATAATAAACTGCATCTTTTGGTTTTTGAATTGTTTTCTTATCAGCAACTTCCATTCCAAAATATTCGTTATGAGTACCATATTTAACTATTATATATGATAGTAATAAAACAATTACTCCTACTTCAATAATAACTGCAAATGATATTAAAAAACCTCTTGAAGTATAAGCATTAAATAGTACAGCAAAGTCTGCTCCATTTTTTGCTTTTTCTAATTGTTCTTTAAAAGTAAGTTTTGAAGTAGTACTAGTATTAAATTTAACATTTTTATTAAACTCAACAAGTAATCTAATCATTGAAGATGAAGAAACATTATAAAGTGTTCCTGAAACTCCATTATCCGTTTGTTGTACTGATTCGTTAACACCAAGTATAGAACTAGAAACAATATTTTTAGCAACTGTTTCATCTTCAAACTTTATGCTATAGTCAAGTGATCCTGCTTTTTGATCAGTTATTCTAGAATATACATACCAATCAATACCATAAACATTATCTTTAAACTTTGTAACAAACTTAGATAAATCAAATTCAATTGTATAATCACATACTTTTGGAGTAGTTTTAATCTTTATAAGTTTTTTATATCCTTGATCAGATAAAGTATAAAAATAATTCTTATTCTTTTGAAAACTACTGACCTCTTCATAATGAGTATTATAAATATCAGTAACTTTAATATTAGATACTTTAGAATCAGGAACTCTAAAAAGAGCTATTTCAAACTCAGTAAAATTCTTTTGAAATAAAGCATTAATACTAACAGTAAAATGTGCAGAGCCATCATTTTTAACTAAAATATCATAGTTTAATTGATTAAACTCTTTAGCACTTACACAAGGAAGAAATAAGAAAAAAGCAAAAATGAAAATAACTAAATACCTTTTCATATTAAACCTCCATATAAACGTGTTATTAGATGACTAAAAAAATCCATATTCATAAATATTATTAAAAATGCTAATACCAAAAATGGTCCAAATGGAAGAATATTGCTCTTTTTCTTAGCACTTATAAAAATAGCATATGGTAACGCAAGAAAAGCTCCTAAGAATATATATAATATTCCAAGCTTAATACCAAGAACTAGACCAACAAAAAACGATAACTTAATGTCTCCCCATCCAAGTGACTCTTGTTTAAAAGTTGAATCTCCAAACACTTTTATTAAAAGCATAATTGAAAATAAAACTAAACCATATATAAATCTTGTTGCAACATCAATTAGTCCAGCATCCATAAAATCAACTATAGAAAATAATACTATCCCTGCAACAAGTATTTCATCTAAAATTATCATATATTTAGCATCACTCATCATAGTAGTTACAAATACTGAAACTACAATTATAGATGTAAGTGTTTTATATGAAAAACCAAACATATAAAAACTTAATGCAAATAAAACTCCAGTAAGTAACTCTGATAAAGGATAAAGGATAGATAACTTAACCTTACATTTAGAACACTTACCACCCTGAAAAATATAAGAAAAAACTGGTATTAATTCATACCAGGTTAACTTATGCTTACAATTATCACAATGAGATCCTGGAAAGAATATCGATTTATTGTTGCTAAGTCTATCAGCCATACAATTAAAGAATGACCCAAAGAATAAACCAACAACAAATAAATATACCATTATCAACCATTGTGTCATATTATATTTCCTTCCTATAACAATTCGCTGTATAAACCGAACATAGGCATTATGATTGCAACTACTATTCCACCAACTACAACAGCTAAGAAAAGAATTAAAACTGGTTCAATTAAACTCTTCATAGCATCAACCATAGTTTTATGTTGAGTATCATAGTAATTTGCAACTTTTTCCATCATTTCAGCTAATTGACCAGTTGATTCACCAGTTACCATCATGTAATAAGCAACTTCAGGAACTGCCCAATTATTCTTAAACGCTTCAGATATTTTATCACCACGTCCAATATAATTAACTGTATTAATCATGATATCTTTATAAATTTCATTATTTGTAATTTTGACTAAGATATCCATTGATTCAGTAATAAATACGTTATTTTTTAATAAATTTGCAAAAGTTCTAGTAAATATTGTTATTTCTTTATAAATAATCATATTACCAAATACAGGCAACTTCATAGCAAATTTCTGCATATAGTATCGAACTGATTTTACTTTCTTATAAAGTACCACTAACACAATTATAAATATAATTATACCAATAATAATCGAAACAATATAATTTTTAAGGAACTTAGAAGCTGCAATAATGAATGCAGTTAACTTATTAACCGAAGCACCAGCAGATTGATATATTCCTTCAAATTGCGGAACTAGATATAAAAGAATAAATGCTACTACACCAAACGCAAATAATAAAATCAAGATTGGATAAGTTAAAGCACTCTTCATTTCCTTTCGAGTTTTTTCAACATTACTATAATATGCAGCCATATCATCAAGTGTTCCTTCAAGGTCACCTGTTGCTTCAGCTGTCTTAACCATATTAATTAATAATGAAGGGAAAACTGTATTTTGATTTTCCAAGCAAGTCGAGAAATTCTCACCAAGAGTTAAATCATATACAACTGTATCAAATACTCTCTTTAAGAAATCAGTTCTACCCATTTGTTTACTTAAAATACGCATAGCATCTGTTAATGGGATACCAGCTTTTAAGTATGTAGATAATTGTTCCAACCAAAATACTAAGTCTTTCGTACTCATTTTATGGTGAATAATTGATCCACTACCATAAAATCTTTCAATAGACGCAGAAGTCTCAATTTTAAATACCTTATAACCTTCACCTTCAAGGAAAGTAAATACTTCCATCTTAGAATAAGCTGGGAAAGTATTAGTTACAACTTTATTATCAGGATTTAAAGCAGTATATCTATATGCTACTTGATGATCTGATCTTGGAGTTGTATTACTATTAATTTCTGCAATAAGTTTTTCTCTATCTTGAAGCAATTTAGGGCTAACCTTAATTGCTTGTTGATTAGCGTTTGCAATAGTATTTTCTTGTTTTACAGTATCTTTAGTTTCTTCATTTTTTACTTCTTCAACTGCTGCCATATGATTAGATTGGTCCATAATATTCACCTCTAATTATTCTTTTACTATTTTAGTATATCATAATTCAAGAATTTACCATATATTATTTAAAAAAAAGAGAAAAAAAAGACTTGATTAGTCAACTAATTCAAGTCTTACTTCTAAGGCGTCATCGCCTTTTCTTTCATTTAATTTAATAATTCTAGTATAACCACCATTACGTTCAGCATAACGAGGAGCTAATTCATTAAATATTTTATTAACAACTTTTGTATCGTTATGTAAGAAAGCTAAAGCTTTTCTTCTTGAAACTAATGATCCGCTTTTACCATAAGTAATCATCTTATCAACGAATTTTCTTACTTCTTTAGCTCTTGCTTCAGTAGTAACAACAGATTCGTTCATAATAACATCTTTACAGATTCCAGCTAAAATACTTCTTCTTATACTAGATTCTCTGCTTAATTTTCTGTACATTATATTCTTTTCCTTTCTCTGTTGAAATTAATCACGGAACTTAAGTCCCATTTCACTAACTTTGTCTATAACTTCTTTTAATGATTTTTTACCTAAATTACGTATTTTATTAACTTCTGATTCTTTCTTATCAATTAAATCTTGAACAGTGTTAATATTTGCTCTCTTTAAGCAATTATAAGCTCTTACTGAGAATTCAATTTCTTCAATAGGAGTTTCAAGTGTCTTAGTGATAGTATCAACTTTCTTTTCTGCCATTATTCCAGTAACATCAGCGATTTGATTTAAATCAGCTACAATATTTAAATGTTCGATTAAAATTCTAGAAGCTAAAGCCATTGCTTCTTCTGGAGTAATTGAACCATTTGTATTAACATACATTATTAATCTATCAAAATTTTCATTATGACCAACACGAGCAGATTCTACTTCGAATGCAACCTTATCGATTGGACTATATAAAGCATCTACTGGGATAACACCAACTTGTTCACCCATAATCTTCTTATTTTCTGATGCATCAACATATCCACGTCCGTTATCAACAGTAAGTTCCATATTGATCTTACCGCCCTTAACTAAATTACAAATAACTAAATCTGGATTAACGATTTCGATGTCAGCATCGTGTTCGATATCTCCAGCAGTTACAACTCCTTCTTTTTCAACTGAAAGTGTCATAACTTTCTTTGTATTAGAATAATTTTTTACTACTAATGATTTGATGTTTAGGATGATGTTCATAACATCTTCTCTTACTCCATCAATTTTTTGGAATTCATGTAAAACTCCATCTATTTTAACGCTTACTACAGCTGAGCCAGGCATACTTGATAGCATAACTCTTCTTAATGCATTACCAATAGTTGTTCCAAAACCTCTTTCTAAAGGTTCAAGTTCAAATTTTCCATAATTCTTACTTTGATCATATTCAGTAATTTTATAGTTTGGTTTTTCGAAATTCATAAATAATCCTCTTTTCTTCTAATACTAATTTCTTGGTCTTTTTGGTGGTCTACATCCATTGTGTGGTACAGGAGTTTCATCAACGATTGAAGTGATTTCAAGTCCAACTGTTTGTAAAGAACGAATAGCAGTTTCTCTTCCTCCACCTAATCCTTTAACGAAAACTTCAACTTTTTTAACTCCGCTATCCATAGCAGCTTTACCAGCTTGTTCAGCAGCAAGTCCTGCAGCATATGGAGTTTTCTTTTTAGATCCTTTGTATCCAATAGTTCCTGATGAAGCCCAACTAATTGTATTACCTTCTTTATCAGTGATAGTAACTAATGTATTATTATATGATGAAGAAATATGAGCTTGTGCTTCAGGTATATTTTTTCTTACTTTTCTTTTTCTTCTATTATAAGCCATCTTAAACTAACCTCCTATTTTCCTTCTTTTTTCTTATTAGCAACTACTTTACCTTTACCCTTACGAGTACGAGCATTTCTGTTAGTTCTTTGTCCATGTACTGGAAGACCTTTCTTATGTCTGCTTCCTTGGTATGAACCAATTTCCATTTTATTCTTTATATTCATTTGAACTTCTCTTCTAAGTTCACCTTCTACTGTATAATTGTCTACTTCAGTTCTTAATGCAGCTTCTTGATCTAAAGATAAATCTCTAATCTTCATTTCAGCATCTACACCAGCAGCAGCACAAATTTTCTTTGCAGTACTTTGACCAATACCATAAATTGCAGTTAAACCAATAAATACAGCTTTATCTTTTGGTAAATCAATATTCTTAATACGTGCCATTCTATTTCCTCCTAACCTTGTACTTGTTTGTGTTTTGGATTTTCACAAATAATCATAACTTTTCCTTTTCTTCTTATTACCCTACATTTTGGGCATATAGGTTTTACTGATGCTCTTACTTTCATAAAATAACCTCCATTTTATTTTCTATATTTTATAATCCCATGTGTTAAATCAGTTGGAGACAACTCAACTATAACTCTATCACCTGCTAAAATGCGAATCAAGTTCATTCGGATTTTACCAGAAACACGGGC
>OCVV011115315.1_pt1 | contig 12725 bp, 12 predicted proteins | sample 1539721 | NCBI WGS metagenome assembly OCVV01 (sample SAMN02144230, study PRJEB22623) | gut metagenome | biome: sheep rumen | host: Ovis aries | place: New Zealand
TTATTATCTCATCTGCCGTATAGTATTCCGGTATGAACTGTCTGCTCTTGGGAACATCAACTCTATCCGCAGGGTTGAAAAGAATCAGTTCCATCTTGACCGCCCATTCAAGCGCTTCATGAATGATGGCATGATAATGCTTTACTGTCGCACCCTTAACACGTCCGCTTTGTAAAGTATAGAAATCCTGAATATGTTTTGCTTTGAGATCTTTAAGTGTCACCCCCAGTTCTTTGAAATACGGAAATACCGGATTGTTAAGCATCCCTTCATAGCTGGAGAATGTAGAAAGTTCTATATTCCCCTTAACAGTCGGAAGCCATTGATATTTCATAAAATCTGCGAACAGATCATCTGCTCCGCCCGTTATTGATGGCGGTATAAACTTCCGACGTTCTTCAATAAGGATCGCTTCTGCCCTTTTCTTGTTGCCCTTTTCAGGAAGACCGGTGGAGATCCACTTTGTTTTTCGTTTTCCCAATTCATCATTAAAACTGAGAACACAGTAGTAATACCCCTTCTTTACAGAAAGATGCCCTGATACCAATAAAATCACTCCTTTCCTATGAAATCAGATGAAGAAATTTCAAAACATTCACCTTCGGGATTTTGTAAACATGTCCTATCCTCAGGCATTCAATTTCTTCGTTTTTAAGCATCTTGTATGCCGTCACAGAACTCACATGAAGCATACAGCACAGTTCATCAACCGATATAACATCCGGATAATCCGCAAATACCGCAATGTTTTCGGTATTCAAATTCAAATTTCCAACCAATAGTTGCCTCCTTTCTTGTCAAGATATATTATTAGACAAATATTTTGTCTTGCGCCACTTGTATCATATAGTGCCATCGAATGTTTGTCAAGATAAATCGATTGAATATTTTTTTGTTTTGTGTTAGCCTTTTGGTAAGCAGGATATAGAGGAAATCATCATGAACATCTACTCTGACAAACTATTTGATAAATATATTAACTGTGATTTTTATTACGATCTTTCACCCGAAGAAAAAACAGAATCTGCATATCTTTTATTTAATAATAAATATGCAGATGATGAAGGATTCACTGCTCCGGAAAAAAAATACGTACTTGTTTCAGAAGAAAGTGCGTTATCATCCTGGATATCATTATTTGGATATGCAAATAACGAAGAAGATGTAAAACAGTGCTATGCAAAGCTGAAAGATATACTATCTGTTTTGTCGATTAATAATGACGACGATAACCAAGAACTGATTGCATGGGTAAATAATCTTACCAAAGAAAAAATAACTAATATGGCCTTGCAGACTTTTGATATTCTACAGCCATTGATCAGTCAATACCCGTTATTAGCATTTATCTATTCGACATGCTACAGATTATTATCCCACTGCTTATTGTTATTGGACAATGACAAAGTAAAAAGTGACTCCGATTATGATTTCATCTCTATACTTGTCACTCACGTATTTGATTCTATTAACTATTTTGAAGAAGTATATATAACCACTCGGAATTACAGCAATGCCGTATTTATGACAGAAAACAAACCCGGTGCAAAACTATCTCCAAAGACAGTATCATTTATATATGATCAATTCTGCGAAGAATCCGGCACAATTAATTATGCAAAACGTCCTATTTTAAGCTTCTCTTCACCCACTATCGCATACAGAGAAAAATATGGAAAGCCAACACCCGGTTCCTGGAAATCATATTTTAAATCCCATAAGAACGCTTTAACGCTCGATAAAGATTACTACACTCTTCCGATTATTTCTGTCGAAGATCTTGCAAAAAAAGGGTTTGATTTTCTGCTGGAAAGCGAATCCGTTTTAAGAATATGCAAACTATGCGGAAAAGCATTCCGTGCCAAATATACAACCTCTCAGGAATACTGCACCAGATTGTACAGCGACACAAAGGCACCTTGTAACGAATATGCAAGCCGGAAAAGTTATAAAGAAAAGCTGTTCAAACATCCGGTTCACCAAGAATACACTAAAGCATACAACAAGGTCTACGGACGCATCAGGCGTGGCAAACTCCCGCAAGACACACCTCTGTTAGCTCAATTAAAAGAGCTGCGAGATGAATATTTGGATAAATACGAGAGTACTCACAGAAAAGAACGTGAAAGAGTCTGGAAAGAATATATCAGAAAGAATAAAGAGCTATTATCCTAACCACAAAAGCTGTCAGAACAGATCAGTTCTGACAGCTTTTGATCAGAATTACTTATAAACTATTTCATACATCAAGTTTTCTATATATTTATATGCCATCGTATCTCAGCTGCAGCAATTATATTTTCAACATCATCCCAATTTTGCAGGAATAATTCCTCATGTTCCGAATATATAGATGCATTTATTTCTTCTGATAAGTCAGGCATCAGATTTTCATCTAGACGTAATCCATATGAAGCAACATATATGTCATTTATCTCGCTATCATATGTTTCTGGTGTCTGTACAAAAACCGAAATGTCGCAGTGGCCATCTATATGTGGCCAGATTATAAGACTAATACATCCTTCTTTTGGTATATCATTTAATTCCTTTCTTTCGGATATATACAAATTACCATTAACAAAGGATAAGTAAGATGGTGGATATACATAATAAGCATATCCATCGTTTTCCCAATGTTTTGTTCCACCTAATTCATTTATGTATGGGTAATATAAGAAAAATACATAGGTAGCCCATATAACATTATATATTGCGAACATTATAAAAATGGATATAAGTAGATATTTTAGTCGTTTCATCATCATTTTTTTATTTTAAAATTTGATTTTTTCTGTATCACAAAAATAATATTCTTTTGGTTTGTATATGCTCTGATATGTAAATTCATTCTTTCAAGAAGATCTTTGGTTACTCTCAATCCAATTCCCGAATTGGATCTTCCAGCTGTCTCATCTCCGGTAACAAAAGCCTCAAATAACAGCTTTGGTTTTTTTATAAATTTATCAATTGGAGTCCATTCGTTTTCGATGGTCAGCTTGTCTTTTTTGGTAGAAATGCGTATTTCCGATCCATTCACAGCATATTTTGCAGCATTACTGATCAGATTATCCATAGCCATTGAAAACAAGACTGTATCACCTTCAATAATAAACTTTTCCTCATCCATTATTACCCAATTTAGTTTTTTATCAGAAGATACGCTTTCATACTTCTTTATAAGTTCCTTGAGTATGCTGGATCCATCGATAGGCTCTATTTGGGCCCTATATCCTGCATCTCCTGTTATGTAAAATGAAAGTATTTTTTCTGTACCTTCATTAAGATGATCCGTTTCGTCTATAATTATTTGTTCGTATGAAGCTTTCTTATCCTCAGAAACACCTGAAATAAGATTTTCCGCATAACTTCGTATAATCATAAGGGATGACTTGTAGTTATGGGCCAGAGCATTAGTAACACTTCGTTCATATTCAATCTGATTTCTTTTTAATTTGGCTCTTTTACATAGAATAAATGAACAGATACTACACACTAAAATAATCAATACACACCCTATTAATATTGTCCTATTAAGAAGAGTTGTATAATTATATATTTCAACCTGACATCCTACATGATGATCCGTAGGAGTGATTATAATATTGATTATTCTTCCTCTTGTATGAATAATATCCTCAGAAGGAAGTGGCTGTTTTTCACAGAAGAATCCATATTTTTCACGAGCATAATTAAGAGCATCAAGATAGTCAGGATCTAACGGATCAATCATCACATCGGCAAGAATGCATTCATTTGAGCTAATTATTTCTTCTTCAGCATATTCAAAAGGTAGATCAGGATAAAAAACTATTGTTCCTACTCCTGCTTCTCTATATGAAAGCATTAAAGGATAGGCAATTCCATTTCTCAATACATATTGATCCATATAAGGAAGAATAGATGAATGTGTTGGGTTATCGTTAGTTTTTTCAGTAAAAAAATCGTATATCCTATTGCATTCTTCATCTGAATAACAGGCACGCACATCTGCTATAAGCCTCTGATCTTCACCTATACGAAAAACAAAGTAATCACTTCTGATAATAAGTTCTTTACTATCTCGGTCAGCAATCCATGAGGTGTAAGCACTATGACTTATACTGAAAAATGAGTCGGATACGTTTATTTGTCCAGCTGATTCATTGTTTATTGCACTATATAATATTTTTTTTGTCTCTTCGGGAGAATTAAAGAATGTTGGTTCTTCATAAATCCCCATTTCATAATTTTCTGAGTATTCCAAATAACGTCTCATTTCTAGTTGATTTATTGCTTGTCCAGCATAATAGTCTATATGTGAAACAATTAATTTATCAGCCACAAGATAACAAAGAATGCATAACAACAACGAAATAATCGTCATACATATAATTATCATTAGTTCTTCTTTTTTGTTGATTACCCGTCTAGTATGTCTAATCATTCTTTGACTCCATTCGATAACCATATCCACGATACGTAACGATCATTACATCAGATTTTTCAATCTGTTTTCTAATGTTTTTTATTGGATTATCCAGGTTTCTTGCAATGACATCGCTTTCATCTCCCCACACTCTCGTAATAAGCTCATCTTTGGAGACAAGACGTTCAGGATGCTCCATAAGATATACAAGAATATCAAATTCTTTCGGGTATAATGCAATTTCCTCATCATTCAGATATAATTTTTTCTCTCTGCGGTCAGCTGTAAGATTCATAAAAGAAACTGTAACAGGTCTGTTTTCACCATATCGTTTCAAGAAGACCCGTATCTTAGCAGCAAGTTGCGCCAAGGAAAAAGGTTTTATAAGATAATCATCTCCACCGCATTCATATCCCTTAAGCACATCGCTTTCAGAATACCTAGCAGTGATGAATATCACAGGAGTCTGTATGCCTCGTTTCCTAAGACGTTTGCATATTTCAAATCCGTCTCGCTTTGGCAATCCAATATCAAGAAGTATAAGTGAAAATAGAGCTTGTGAAGCTAAGTTCAAGCCATCCTCACCATTATCAGATATATGTATTCTCCATTCACCATTTTCGATATTTGTGAGATATTCCCGGATACTCTCGGATATCTTAGTATCGTCTTCAATAAGCAGAATCTCAACCATATACGACCTCCAATTATCTTCTGATATGACAATAACATGTATATGTAATTTGAAAGTATTAATCCTGAAATAAATTCTGAAATTATGGAAACCCGCTACGAAGATCACATATGATATATACATAAAAAAAGTTGCCCGTGACATCATATAGCCACAGGCAACTTACTATAATCAAAAAATAGACTTCCTTATCAGATTTCCGATATAATTCTATCAAATAATTCCTGAATCTCTTTTTCCTCTGATTTATCTCCTGTCACACGCAGTGTATAGAAGACATTGTCTCTTACCCAATAGGCTATAGGAAAATAATAATCCCCAGTATAATAACCAAGATTATTCTGTCCGTCAGTGATCACAACCAGTACAGGTATGCCCGACCCAGTAAAAACAGTTTTGTGATCATACGTTGCCATTCCACTGTATCTACTACCTGTTGTATATATATCATCCCTTGATGAAACCACTGCCATTAATGTAATTCGAATTCCTTCGCTATTATAACCGGATGTGATAGTTATTTCATTCAACTCCCGGCCATTTATCTGTGAAGAGGCATTTGCTATTGCCTGAACATGAGATATATCAGGAACTTCCATACCAAAGTACCCAACCTTTTCAAGCCAGTCAAATCCTTCAAGAGGATTATATACCGTTAGCCCGATGGTCTCCTCACACTCAGTCCAGGTTTCACTGCCAAAAGAAACCATTCCGGGTATGCTGCTTGAAAACATACGCTGTTCAGAAGTCATATTATCCCATCTGCTCCATTCCTGTTCGATCATGTCAGAAAGAGATTCCGATATAACAGAAAAATTTGTACCTGGGAGATCTGCTTCAACCCTGTAAAAAGACTCTTCTTCATCAGTTTTTTCTTCTATAAATCGAACCTCAGAAAACTCTTGTGATTCGTTGCCAAATATAACTTCAACATTCTGGTTTCCATCAAGTTTTTCTATATACTGAACTATAGAATCTTTTTCCGTTTCAGAAAAAGCATATTCACCGGAATGAATCTCAACCTTTGCTATCGTCCCATCCTCTGCCATCTCAATATCGGAATAAGCAGATGAACATCCGGTACTTTGAACGATCACTTCAGCAATACACTCTTGAAGGTAGTTTAAATATTTATCATCCGGATCATTATTCTCTACAGAAAGGGCAACGCTAATCTCCTCTCCGGTATTTGAAACATTACTTCCGCATCCCGAAATAATAAGCATCAAAAAAGCTGCTATAACGGACATTGCCCAATACATTTTTCTCATCATGTCCTCCCCTTTATTTATACACCTTCAGTTCTGAATCTGTAGTAGAAACCAGCATTATAGCATGTTCAAGGTATCGCTCAGCTATGCTTTTACATTCCTCTGTACTTTCTTTGGTTCCATCGCAACTTATCTGTTCTGATACGATAAATTCATTGTGGGAATTCAGGGTGTATACCCAAAGTGCACATTCCCAGCTCCCCTGCCTTTCAACAGGAGGGAAATACCTTATTAAACATGGTAAATTATCAATCTCGGCAATATAGAACCTGCACCATCCCGCATATGCCAACGCGAACATATCAGTCCAAAGGATATTATCATCGGTATCATATACCGCTATTCTTCCCGGAACCGCACTCCCTTCTGCCAGGATATCCCTGTAATCAACCACAACCTTCTCGTTTCTTCCGTCTTCATCAAAATCACATATGCTTGTGATCATTCCTTCATAAGGTTTATCAGAAGAAATCTGTACTTTTTCAAGCATCACATCCGAAGGAACATGTGTGGGAATTATTCCGGGAACATAAGAATCTGAAAATTCAATACTGAACGGATCAAAACATTTATTTATATTTTTAATTCGATATTCTCCATCTTCAAATACAATATCAAACACAAGATAATGCCATCCGCCATTAACAATATCCGCGTAACAGTGAATACAGGGCTCATCTCCATATTTAACTTCCGCAAAAACAACCATTGAATCTATAACGTTACCATTGGATTCAACCATCTCCCAAAACTGATCGAGCATATCATTATCATATCGATCATAATATCTGTCCAGAACCACAAAACCTGAATAATCCGTATCAACAACAGTAAATGAAGCTTCACGGGAAGAAATCCTTTGAAGTTTGACCGGCAGGTGAGATATTCCGCCAATAGAACGAAAAACAGAATCATCTTTCATATAGATGTGATGGGGTTTGTCACAGCTATATATTTCGCACCATGTAAAAGGCTCCCTGTCTGCAGGTTCAACAGTATAAGTCAGAACCATATCGTTATCGCCGTCTTTATCCAGATCAACCGGATATACATGCGGATATGCTGTTCCGGATACATTTCCGCTATAGAGCTTATCGCCGTTCCCAAAATCTATACGATATTCCGACATGTTATAGGCTACATCATCTATCCTGTATAATCTGTCTGTTTTACCGTCTCCATCATAATCACATTCGGAAAACTCATTAGTATACGTGTAAAATTCATCCATATACCCTGTATAACCATTAAGAGCTAAGCCTGTTACCCTTGGAGGATCATTTTCCAGATACAAGTCATTTTCTTTTACATCTTCCTTGTTCTCATCGGATGAATTTACCTTGTCAAATGCTATAACTCCGTCTTCAAACCAATCCGTGGTAAGCCATAGATAAACTACATTTTCATCATAAGGATCAAGATAAACCGTCCCTGATGCATCAAATACACAGACCAATCCTCGATCATGTTCCGGATGATCACCACTTTCCTTTATTATCTCTCCATACGAAACCATATCCTTCAGAAAAATTTCCGGATCATAGTTAGCATGATTAACCACATCTTCATTCATTACCGCGCGCCCTCTTCTCCATTGATAGCAATCACCATCAACGAGAATGGTCGGATATATCTCATCGGCCCCGGGCAATGTCGGTCCAAAAACGACTTCATCCTGAGTATTTGCGCACCCAAACAGAGACAAAAAACATATAAGTATGATTGCTGTAAGAATCTTTTTCATATATTTCGTGTTCCTTTCTCTGTTTTGAGAAATCATACATCGACTTCCAATATGGCTCCGTATGTAACAAGTCTATAATGTCCCTCCGGCAAGTTTGAATAAGGGCTTGCTCCGGTCAAAGAAACCGTTACCCGCTTTGTTTCTCCAGCCTTGAGAACCCTACATTCATCGGTAAACCCATAATTATAATCACAATTCATAGGAACCTTGTACCAATTTCCGTCCAGTAGTACTTCTAATGAATAATAAGAACCATACTGCCAATCCTCCGAACCGGTGTTTTCAAGTTCATAAACGATTTTTTCATCGGTCCATTCAATACAAGTAATCGAAATATTCTCCGGGCTGTCAACATCATCAGATAGATGCATATTAGAAGCAATCCATCCACTTTCATTCCGTGCCAGATAACAACCACAGGGCATATCCGCCAATGCCACCAATTGGTGCTCATCACGCCACGTATGTTCTTCCCAAATCTTTCCGAAGTCATAATCGAACAGATATACTTTGCCGTCTCTCATCACAAGGTAACCATTCGACCAAAAGGCCCGATAACCATTCCCGTCCTCAGATCCGATCATAAATCCATACGCCGGATAAGTAATAAGATCAGGAGTCCAATCCATCACTAAAAAAGTTTCAACTGTGTTTAATGAAAGTACAACATTCTCTTCCTCTGCCTGATCACTAAAAAAACCGTTTACCCCCTCAGTTCCATCATAATAAGACATTGAAATCACGCTTTTACTCGGTGTTGCAGAAGCAAATAATCCTGTACTGACGCTTTCATTTTCGGATGAGCTATGAAGAACCAAAAAAGGTTCCTTTCCGTCAACCTGTTCGTCCCATTCTTTCCACTGAAAAAGCAATTCTGTTGAGTTATCGGGAATAGTATAAACATATCCATTGACGGTGCTATCTAAATCACTTTTCATATCCGAACCGACATTATTGGTTTCTCCAATCAACTCTGCTTTTTCAGGCAGATAATAAATCACATCCCCTACATGAGAATAAAGATTCCCATTATAATATACGCAGGCCGGCAAAGCAGGCTGTAATTCAGTCGGTTTTTCACTCGAATATGCTGTGCATCCAAACAAAGATAAAAAACACATCAGCAAAATTGCTGTGAATATCTTTTTCATCATAAGGGTCTCCTCTTTTCGTAGTTTCAGATTGCCTTACACAGGATAAACAAAACAATATAAGCGATGTTCATTGTGACTGTATAGCATGATCAGTTCTTTGTCACCTTTAATCATTGATAAACAAGTCAGTTCACCATCAAAATCCGGACGTTCTGCAATTTCATTTCCGAAATGAGCCATCACCGCTTCACAAGTATCATCAAATTCATTCTGATAGTTATTATATACCTGCAAGCGTCTCATGAGCTTATTGCCCTCAAAGACAGTATATCATCTGTACTTATCATCACTGAACAGCGCCGATTTATGGTCTTCTGACAACACAACACAATTTGCAAATTTGATCTTCCAGATTCTTTCATAAGACCTTTCTACAGAAAATGTCTTAAATTTGATCAAAAAGATTGCAATAACAACAACCAGCTTAACCATAAGCCAGATTATCTTGAAACAGCTTATCTTACGAGGATTATCCGTATGAAAATGCATTCCATCGTTATCAGAGTTATTCATATATTTCTTACAATCCCCGAAAAGAGTATCGATCCGTCATAGCCTGTAATGATGAACATGAAAGGACGATCCAAAATAAAATCAATTTCATCTTCTATCTCCGGTGCTCCTCCTTCGAGCATAATATCAGTGTATGCCGCTCCCGTCACTCCATGCTCATCTATTTCTACCATTGCAGCATGCTCTGCCCTGCTTATATATATTTCATCTGCATCCCCGGTCAGAGGAGTGAAATCCGAGAGTTTGGGATCCAGAGAATCCGTAACCCCAAGTACCGTCAGCATATCCAGAAGATCCGTTTTATAGGAAATATTAAACTTCGGAACAGACATATGTACAATACAGTTTTTCCTGTGTTCATCATAATGTTCTTCAAGTGTATGATGCTCTATTGCATTTATGATGTAAGGATCAGAAGCCAGGGAATTGATATCTACACCATCATTAGGAAGGTAAAAATACATTGATCCGCTGTCTGTCAAAGGAAGACCAAGAGAAGTAAAGTTTTCTGTACGATATACGCTGCAAAGCAAGTCAGTATGCATCATATCCGCAACGGAATCTCTGCATATTCCATGGAACATTTCCTGAGTAGTTGCTTCTTCATTAAATTCAAAGCTCCACATTGCCTTATAATAAATAGTCGAAACAATAGCCATGACAGTTGTGGGGTCAAGATTAAGTTCCTTTACTGATTCCTCCAATAATCCGCCGGTATTATGATTTGTCCAGTTCTGAAGCGCTTCACTCATATCAGTATTTCCGGGATCACCGATAAAAGATGTGGCATAGTATTTATCTGCTAGAGTATTCAATGTATCATCATTGTAGGTCAAGGATTCGTTAAGCCATATTGAATTAGCCAATATGCTCTTTATTTCGGGAGTATTAATATAATTACTGTTCCACAGGGTACTGACTATAGTCCTGAGATTCTCAATGTCAGAGACTCCGAGCATATCAAGTATCTGCTGCCTTGTATTCCCATCTGAAATCTCTGCGAGCACAGAAAAGGCAATGAATGTATTCAACGGTGAACATACGGTATTTTTTTCATCTGACACAAGAGTCTGTTCCATCATCGAAAGATAATAATCATTAAGATCATGATCCAGCTCCTGTGATGCGGAAAACCATTCTTTATAATCGCACCACCATTCCCAATGAGCCTCTCCATTCAAAAATTCCTGGGAGGTCATATTAGTACCTGATGGATTGGGAATATCAGCTCTTATTACACGTATGTTTTCCGGAACAGTATAATCATTGGGATAAAAATCATCATACGTAACGGGCGAACCATCAGTGTCAACGCTATTATCCGTAGTGTTTCCAGATGGATCACCAGAATCAAGGATGATATCATATACCATACCGGGATCAGCGGTTATAACGGAGGTTGTATTTCCAGTCTGTTCTGTATCATCAATATTGAATGTCATTATCATCGGAATGCTAATAATAACAATTAGAAGAGCAGCTGCAGCGCAAGCATACGGAAGCAATCTCACCTTCGAAAGCTTTTTCTTCGTAGTGAATGTTGCCGCTATTTTTATATCATTTTCATTTATATCGCCAAGAACTTCGAATAGCTCCTCTGATTTCATATGATATAACCCCTTCCTCTTAAATGAGACCTTAGCTCCTTTCGGATCCTGCTAAGCGTTACAGACACATTATTATTGGTTGTAGCAAAACGGCTAGCAATATCTGAAATGGAATCTGCATACCAATATCTTCTGATAAACATGAATTTTTGAATATCCGGAAGTGACGATAGAAAATTATCCATTTCTTTTTTCAGTTCGCTTTTTAGGATAGTTTCTTCTGGAGATTCATTTCCCGAAACAACATCTTCCAATTCCTCCAAGATCAGATCAATATTGTTTCCACCTCTTTTTACCCGGTGTTTTTCCTTATATCTGTTAATAGAGAGATTCCTTGTGATCTTCCCCAAAAATGAAGACAAAAGAGAAGGCTTTTGCGGAGGCATGGAATTCCATGCGTGAAGCCATGTATCATTCACGCACTCTTTTGCATCTTCGTCATCGGATAATATATTCCAAGCAATGGTCATGCAATAGGAACCATATTTAGCGGATGATTCGGATATTGCCTGCTCATCTCTCACCCAGTATAGCTTTACTATTTCCTCATCCTTCATCTTCCGGAACCTCCCCTCAATATTATAGACAACATATATCGGTAAAACTTACACTTTTTTCAAAAAGATATCTAAATAATTTTAGTCTGCTCATAATACTATACCGTCTATATGTACAAGAATGTTGAAAAAGAGCTCGACTTTGCCGCCGAGCTCTTCAACTTAACAATTTCTCTTTATAATTTTTTTTAGACCGGAATGAACTTATCGCTCATTCCGGTCTGCAACAACAATTCATTTTCAATTCAGAGTACTTTTCCGTCCCGTAATCTCTTTTTTCTAATTATTTATTCCAAGCCTGTCATCTTTTTCTCAGTAGTTTTCATAATGATCATAACAACCAATGCACATGCCACTACTATGATAGTTCTCAGGGTGAAATTTTCTAAAAAACCAACCATAGATGAAATGTTATGTAACATATCCCCATAAAGGGCGGAAATATAAACTGTTAAGATCTGAAAAACAAATCCGTAATGAAGTCTGCATCTTTCTTTCCACCACAGCAATAATTCTGTGGTAAGCATTACGATGCTTAGCATGAATGATATCATCAATAATCCTGCCAGAAAAGGACCTGTTTTTGATAATTCCATTCCAAAAGGAGTTATTCCATCTGAAACGAAAAGCACAATAACCATTGTAATAATGATTGACCCACAAAAAACAACAACAGATGCAACACCTAGACTCTTATCTATTTTGCTTATTTGAGATTCTCTCTTTTCCTGTGTATACCATCCATATGTAAATAACATCAGTGTAAGAACTAATAGC
>OCVV011331201.1_pt1 | contig 12723 bp, 8 predicted proteins | sample 1539721 | NCBI WGS metagenome assembly OCVV01 (sample SAMN02144230, study PRJEB22623) | gut metagenome | biome: sheep rumen | host: Ovis aries | place: New Zealand
GCTGAAAAGGCCTTCGTTCACTGCCTGACTCATGACGCGGTATGCCAGAGGGCCCAGATATGCGCCGCTTATCATCTTCTCAAGCTTGTAGCTCTCAGGCTCGTTTGTACTCTGCAGGAAGGTCCTGTCAATATCACCCAGATTCAGGTCCAGACATCCGGACTCCACGTTGATGATCTGGCTTCCGGTGCGGGGAATGGAGGCATCGAGCTTTGTGATGTTGGAGACCTTCTCGATGTATGCGGTGTTGGTTCCGGTTCCCAGGATGAAGCCCACGCAGCCGTCAAAGCTGCCTTCGGCGTTCTTGGCCTGAGCTGCCAGGAGCGTGGTCACAGTGTCGTTGAGGATGATGATCCTCTTCTTTGAGACATCATGCCCGCGTCGTGCGAACTCCGCAAGAAGCTCCTTTCCGAGGTGCTTTCCGATCACCTGCGGGGCCTTGATCTCCTTGCTGAAGAACGTCGGGATTCCGTCATGGTCGGGAAGAATCTCCGCCGCGTATGAGAAGCAGAAGCCGATCCTGTCGCTGAGGTCGATCAGGCGCTCCGTCTCATCGGCAATGACCGAGAAGAACTCGCTTGAGCTGACCTCCCTCTCAATGCCGGGCATGCGGCTTTTGTGGAAATCACTGATCACGGGGCTCAGGTTCTCATCGAATGTGACCATGCATGTGCGGAAATTGGTTCCGCCCGCGTCTATGACAATGACGGATTCCCCTGCCTTCGGCCTTGCGTCCGGCGAACAGAAGCTGGGGATCATGGCAAGTGAGCTTGCTTTTCCGGCAAGGCCGGCTTTCATCTCGCTGATGAATGTGTCGCAAAGATCATCCATGCTGATGAGATCAGCATCAAGCATGTGCTTTCTGAGAAAAGATTCTACCTGTGGTTTCATTATCCCCTCCGGCCTGTGAGCTGAGGCCTACATCCTGAATTCCCCGCCCTGGTAGGCGTATCCGTTAATTCTGTAGACATTCACAGAGGATATGACAATGTCGCCCGTATCGTCAACAGAAAGGCTGAAATCACCGCTCAGATACATCGGGCGAGATAGCTTTGAGCCGTAGACCTGCATGTCAACCGTAAGGCCTATGCTCTGGCCTGAGTTCTCCCTTGATGACCAGATTGCAAGAACCTGGTCCAGGTCAGCCCCCTCAGGGTATTCGAATGAGATATAGCCGGAGAGAAGGAAATCCCCTTCCCTGTAGTCTCTTGTGGACATGGCCACATAGACTGCTGAGACAAGCGGGTTCTCTGTGGCGCTGTTCAGAAGTGACAGCAAGGCGGCGAAGAAACCACCGCCCGAGTCAGCGGGAGCGAGTTTGTCGACATATTCTGACGGATCTGCCAGGAAATAAGCGATCCTGCGCGGGAGCATGGAGCCCTGGTTCATGGAGACGTTGCTGCATGGAAGGTCAATGTCGCTGTCCGTGCACTCGGTCACAAGCGAGGCGGACACACAATCCATGATGACTGTCAAAGAATCAAGAATCTCCGCATCGGTCGGAGGAAGCTCGGTCTCCTCCGCGTAGAGGCATGATAAGAGCAACAGTGATACCAACCCAACTATCGTTATACGCCGTATCATCGTAAATACAACTATAAGCACGCTTCTCCTTTGTTTTCAAGGTTTTTTGTGCTAAATTTAGAACATGCGTAACAATGAGCAGACTTTTTTCTGGTATGACCTTGAGACATTCGGGCTGAATCCCTTCTATGACAGGATCGCCCAGTTCGCCGGACAGCGCACCGACATGGACCTCAATCCTGTCGGAGACCCCATCATCCTCTACTGCAGGCTTTCGGCAGACTACATCCCGGACCCTGCGGCATGCATGGTCACGGGAATAACCCCGCAGGAGGTCAAGGCAAAAGGTCTGCCGGAGAGCGAGTTCATCGAGAAGATCAATGACATCTTCAGTGTCCCCGGAACCTGTGTCTGCGGCTTCAACACCCTGAAGTTCGATGACGAGTTCATCCGCAACGCCCTTTACAGGAACTTCATGGACCCGTACCAGCGTGAGTGGAAGAATGGGAACTCCAGATGGGACATCATAGACCTTGTCCGCGCCTGCCACGACCTCAGACCCCAGGGAATCAGCTGGCCGCCTGCAAACGCCAACGGCAACCCCGTGTTCAAGCTCACCGAGATGACAGCCGCCAACCACATCGAGCAGATCGGAGCCCATGACGCAATGGTTGACGTCAATGCCACGATTGCAGTGGCAAGACTCATAAAAAAGGTCCAACCTAAGCTTTTCGGCTATTATCTGACACTCAGAAGCAAGATCACCGTCAAGAACCTCCTGGATCCCCAGGACACACCGAAGCCTGTGCTTCACACCTGCGCGACCTTCACCAACCCCAACGGCTGCTCGTCACTGATAGTCCCGATCACCCCGCATGTGAAGAACGAGAACACAATCGTCTGCTTTGACCTGTCCAAGGACATCGCTCCCCTTCTGGCCGCGAAGGCAGAGGACGTGTTCAAGGTCCCGGGAGTGCTCAGGGTGGCAGTCAACCGCGTGCCGTTCATCGCACCGGTTAACACCATCCGAGCAGAGGATTATCAAAGGCTGGGAATTGACTACGCCAGCTGCATGCGCCGCTATGAGGAGATAACCAAGAACCGCACCGCACTGATACTGAAGATCCGCTCCAACGAGGGCGACGAGTTCGAGAACCCTGACGACCCGGATTTCCAGATCTACAGCAAGTTCTTCAGCGACTACGACAAGAAGCTCTTCTCCGTTGTCAGGAGCACACCTCCGGAGCAGAGGCTGAAGCTAAACCTGCGCTTTGAGGATCCGCGCTGCGCCCAGATGCTCTGGCGCCATGTGTGCAGGAACTACCCCAAGGTCCTTGATGAGAGCGACATGGCCAAGTGGAAGTCATTCGCGTCCACCAGGCTGCTCTGTCCTCCGGGAAATCCGATCAACGACATAAACTTCGTCTCACGCAAGATCGAGGAACGCATGGCTGACACCTCCCTGGATGCCCAGAAAAAGAAGGTTTTGGCGGATTTGCGCAGTTACCTTGTGTCACTGAAACGGTTTGTGGGGCTGAGCTGACGGTTTTTTGTTGCATTTTCCAAGAATTTCAGTGATTCTTAAAAATTTTTGTTGCAAATGCAACATTTTTGATCTTAAAATATATTGTTTGTCTCCTTTAAAATCCGTATGATATAATCATCTATACACTAATGGGATTAAGGATGAGTCCGGTCCCAAAATACTGAACAGGAGACGGAACATGAAGAAAGCACTTATCATCGCTCTTCTCGCAATGCTCGCAATGGGCATGGTTTTCGCTGGCGGTTCACAGGAAGCCGCAGCCCCAAAGGCCAAGGAAATCAAGGTCGCTCTGATCGTCGCATCAACAATTGACGACAAGGGCTGGTGCCAGGCAATGCACGACGGCATCCAAGAGGCAATGGCTGAGCTTCCAAAGGGAACAATCGCAGACTACAAGGCAGTTGAGAACACACAGCCCGCAGATGCCAAGTCGGCAGTCGCGACATATGTCAACCTCGGCTTCAACATCATCATCCTCCACGGCTCACAGTACAGGTCTGTAACTGAGGAAGTCAGCAAGGAGTATCCGGATGTCATGTTTGCTTTCGGAACAACAACCGATATCATCGGAAACAACGTGTTCAGCTACATGCCTCAGTCAGAGGAGACAGGTTACCTCTCAGGTATTGTCGCCGGACTCACAACCAAGGTCAACAAGGTCGGAGTCGTAGGACCTATCGACGGCGGTGACTCAGCACGTTACAACAGAGGTTTCGTCCTCGGTGTCCAGGCAGTCAACCCCAACGCGAAGATCACAGTCACCCATATCGGAGACTTCGGCGACACAGTCAAGTCAGCTGAGTTCGCAGAGTCCCTCATCGCTGCCGGCAACGATGTCCTCACAGGTTCATCACAGCAGGCTCTCGGAGCTCTCAGAGCAGTTGCAAGCTATCCTGACAAGGACCTCTGGTGGGTCGGACAGGATATCGCACAGATCGGACTTGATGAGGGTTACAAGTGCATCGCAGCCTCCTCATACAACTACAAGGCCGTCCTGATCGGACTGGTCCAGGCATTCCAGGCCGGAAAGCTCGGCGGAGAGGTCATCCCGATGAACTTCTCAAACGGCGGCTTCATCTGGGCATGGAACGACAAGTGCGCGGACAAGATCACTGCTGAGATCAAGAAGGCTGTCGAGGACAAGATGGCTGAGTTCAAGGCAAAGGCCGACACCCTCGCCAACTGGAAGGACGTCGACTACTCAAAGCTCTGATTAATTTCGAACGCTTCAGATGTGCAGGTCCTTGTGGCCTGCACTGTTTTTAATGACTACTTTTTTTATCGGAACCGATGGCACGATTTGATAAAATTACAGAACTGCGTGTGGAGCACATAACAAAGCGCTTTCCCGGCGTGCTTGCTAGCGATGACATCTCCCTTACAGTGGGAGAGCACCAGATACTTGCACTTGTCGGAGAGAACGGTGCAGGAAAGACCACACTTATGAACATGATCATGGGACTGTACCAGCCTGATGAGGGAAAGATCTTCATCAACGGGCAGGAGGTGCAGCTCAAGACCCCGAATGACGCATTTGACTGCGGAATCGGAATGGTGCACCAGCACTACATGCTGGTCCCGAACATGACTGTCCTTGAGAACATCGCCCTGGGCATGAAGAGCAGCTGGAAAGGCATAAAGGTGGACCTCCAGTCTGTAAGGGACAAGATTGTTGAGATATCGGAGAAATACGGGCTCAAGGTTGATCCCGACGCATATATCTGGCAGCTTGCCGTAGGCGAGCAGCAGCGTGTGGAGCTGGTCAAGACGCTCTGTCTGGGAGCAAAGTTCCTGATCCTGGACGAGCCTACCAGCGCACTGACCCCCCAGGAGACAGACGAGCTCATCGCGCTTCTCAAGAACATGAGCAGTGAGCTGTCCATAATCTTCATCAGCCACAAGCTCAACGAGGTCAAGGCCCTGTCTGACAAGGTCAGCATCCTGAGACACGGTAAGGTTGTCTTTGAGGGAAGCACAGCAGACTACACACCCAAGCAGATCGCGGCCCTGATGACAGGCCATGAGGTTGAGGTGAACGCAAACACGGACGCACCGCCGCAGGGTGATCCCGCACTGGTGATCAAGGACCTGTGCGTCAGAAGTGACCGCGGCTTCCTGGCACTGGACAACTTCAACCTTACTGTCAGATCCGGTGAGATCGTCGGACTTGCAGGTGTATCCGGAAACGGACAGAGGGAGCTTGCGGAGGCAATCAACGGAATCAGAAAGAGCGAGAGCGGAAGCATAGAGCTGTTCGGGTCCTCAATCAGGAACCTCACTCCGGGACAGATAATCGCAACAGGCATGGGCTATATCCCCGAGGAGAGGAACACCGAGGGAATTGTCCCGTCCATGTCAATCAAGGAGAACATAATCCTCAAGGACAGCGAGACAGGGACATTCTCCAAGAACCATCTCCTCAAGCACAAAGTCATTGAGAGCACATCCCAGAGGCTCAGGGAGGAGTTCGACATCCGCTGCCCCGGAGTCAACACCGCGGCAGGTTCCCTCTCCGGAGGAAACATCCAGAAAGTCATCCTTGCAAGGGAGATAGCCAGAAAACCCAAGTTCCTGGTCTGCGTCTACCCCATCAGGGGCCTGGACATGGGAGCTGCGGAGTTCATCCATAAGGAGCTTCTGAAGCTGCGCAAGAGCGGAGTCGGAATACTTCTCATCAGCGAGGAGCTTGAGGAGATCATGAACCTGAGTGACCGCATCGCGGTCATCTTCAAGGGACAGACCCAGGCGGTTCTGGAACGCGGCCAGGCCACGACGGAACGTCTGGGAATGCTTATGGCAGGAGTGAGGGAAGATGAATAACTACAAGATTATCTACAAGATCGCAGTGGTTGTGATTGCAGTTCTTGCCGCACTTCTGGTCGGAGCACTCATAATCATCGCAGTTGGCGGAGATGTTTTCTACACATACTGGATCATAATCTCCATGCCGTTCAAGAACATGAGATCCTTCAGCGAGGTCATGATAAGGATGATACCCCTGCTGATAATAGCGCTGGGAATAGCCGTCAGCTCCAGAAGCGGAATAATCAACATCGGAGCCGAGGGCCAGATGTACATGGGAATAATCGCGGCAACTGTGATAGCCACAAACTGCGCGTCGCTTCCCAAGTTCCTTGTTGTGCCGCTGTGCATAATCGCAGGAGCTGTGGCCGGAGGCCTCTACGGCTTCATCCCGGGCTGGCTCAAGGCCAAGCTCGAGGTCAGCGAGCTCCTGTCGACGGTCATGCTCAACTATGTGGCGACCCAGTTCTTCAACTTCTGCATCCGTGTCCCCCTTCTGGACCCGACTGAGAAATCAGGAACCCCGATGAGCAGAAGAGTAGCCGAGAATGCCACGTTATCAAGACTTTTCAGGGGAATGTCACTTCATCAGGGTGTTTTCCTTGCGATTATCCTTGTAGTGGTGATTTACATCCTTCTGTTCAAGACAACATGGGGCTACAAGATGAGGGCCGCAGGCGCATCCGCAAGATCAGCGCGCTACGGCGGAATCAACGTCTCAAAATACCTGATCATCTCCATGGTGATCTCCGGAGCCTGCGCAGGAATGGCAGGAGCCGTTGAGCTCATGGGTGTTCAGGGAAGAGCCGTCGCCGGAATGACAAGCGGCTACGGATTCTCCGGAGTTGTCGTGGCCCTGTTCGGAGCACTTCATCCGATCTGGATCGTCCCGGCGTCATTCTTCTTCGGAATCCTGCTTTACAGCCAGGTCAACCTGCAGATTCTGACAAGCGTCCCGCCAAACCTGGTCAAGGCTCTTCAGGGCCTGATCATCCTTATCATCGTGGCGGTGCAGATGGTCATCTCCAACCCGTACTCTATCGAGCGCTTCAGGAAGAGGTTCTTCGCAGGCCGGGAGAAACCGAATACAGGAAAGGAGGCATGACATGGATTTTGTTGTAAACACACTGACACTTACAGTCCGTTTCGCAGTAACCCTGATGATTGCCTCCATGGGAGAGATGTTCAACCAGAAGGCAGGTATCTTCAACCTCGGTTGTGAGGGAATTATGAGCGTGGGAGCCTTTCTGGGAATGCTCATCCCCTTCACCATCATCGGACCGGGCACAGCACCGGGATATGTCAATATCCTGGGTCTTGTGGCTGGAACCGTGGCAGGATGCCTTCTCGGACTTCTCTTCGGAGTGATTGTCATCACATTCCGCGCCCCGCAGGGAATAGCAGGAATCGGAATGCAGATGTTCGGTGTCGGACTTGCGGGAACATTCTTCAGGTCCTACATCGGAGGCACGCAGTCAATCACCGGAATCTCATCCTTTGAGATCCCCCTTCTCTCAAAGATCCCAGTGCTGGGCAAGATACTGTTCACCCACAACCCGTTGGTATACTTCGCATACCTTCTGGTACCGGTCGCATGGTATGTGATTTTCAAGACCCCATGGGGCCTGAAGGTCAGGGCCGTGGGAACACATCCAAGGGCCGCAGACTCTCTCGGAATCAATGTCACGAGGATCCGCTTCCAGAGCCTTGCAGTCGGAGGAGCCATGGCAGGCTTCGCAGGAGCTTTCCTCACCCTCTGCCAGGCCAAGATGTTCAACGCCGACATCATCAACGGCCGCGGATTCATCGCAGTTGCCCTTGTCTACTTCGGACAGTGGCACCCGATCAAGATATTCCTCGGTGCCCTGCTGTTCACATTTGCGCAGACACTGCAGACACAGATCCAGATCTTTGTTCCGCAGTTCCAGTATTATGAGTTCCTCACGATGCTGCCGTACATCCTCGTCATAGTGGTTCTTGCCTTCAACCGCAAGTCCAACAGGCTCGGACCTACAGCACTCGGAAGACCGTTCAACAGGGAGATGCGTGTGTGAACATCACTCTGACGGTCAACGGCAGGGCTGTCTCTCCTGAAAGAGACAAGAAGCTTCTCAGGTATCTCAGGGACGACCTCAGGCTGACATCCGTCAAGGACGGGTGCTCCGAGGGAGCCTGCGGTGCCTGTACAGTCCTTGTTGACGGAAAGCCCGTCCGCTCCTGCTCCGTGCTCCTGTCAGAGATTAACGGATCATCGGTGACGACCCTTGAGGGGATTCCCGAGAAAGAGAAGGAGATCTACACTGCTGCATTCGGCCAGGCCGGTGCGGTCCAGTGCGGCTTCTGCACCCCGGGCATGATCATCTGCGCAAAGGGACTTCTGGATGAGAAACCCCATCCGTCGGAGAACGATATCCGTCACGCGATACGCAACAACATCTGCCGATGCACAGGCTATGTGAAGATCGTCAAGGCAATCAGGCTGGCTTCCGAGATACTGCTTGACGGCAAGAGCATTGACGATGACCGGAACTGGAAGATCGGCATGCGCGTGCCGCGCGTCGATGTCCTGGACAAGACCACAGGCAAGGCAATCTATCCTGATGACATCTACATGGACGGCATGCTCTTTGCAGTTGCTGTCAGAAGCAAGTATCCGAGGGCACGTGTGCTCTCAATAGACACTAAGGCGGCATCAGAGGTCTCCGGAGTCGTGAGGATCCTCACCGCTTCTGACATTCCCGGTGACATCAAGGTCGGACACCTGAAACGTGACTGGGACACGATGATTGCAGTAGGAGGCATCACACGTTATGTGGGGGATGTCATCTGCCTGATCGCGGCTGAGTCCTACAAGGCGGCAAAGAAGGCGGCGAAGCTGGTGAAGGTCGGCTATGAGGTGCTGCCTTTTGTGAGTAACCCCTATGAGGCCATGCGTGATAATGCCCCTCAGATCCATGAGGACGGCAACCTCCTGGGCCACACCCATATCAGCCGGGGCGATGCGGACAAGGCACTTCTGGAATCTGATCATGTCATAACAGAGCGCTTCTCCACCCCGTGGACGGAGCACGCTTTCCTTGAGCCGGAATGTGCGGTCTCTGTCCCGGAATCTGACGGGGGAGTCAGGATCTACTCAACAGACCAGGGTGTCTACGACACAAGACGTGAGACTGCCCCGATGCTCGGACTTCCAGAGGAGATGGTTCGCGTTGAGAACTGCTATGTAGGCGGAGGATTCGGTGGCAAGGAGGATGTGACGGTGCAGCATCTGAGCGCGCTGGTCGCATACCTGACAAAGCGGCCGTGCAAGATGAAGCTCACCAGGGAGGAGAGCCTTGCGGTCCATCCCAAGCGCCACCCGATGGACATGGAGTTCACCCTTGGATGTGACAAGGACGGAATCATCAAGGGCCTGAAAGCAAAGGTCATCTCCGATACAGGCGCATATGCCTCACTGGGCATTCCCGTGCTCCAGAGGGCCTGCACCCATGCATCAGGGCCGTACAACTACCAGAACCTTGAGATAGACGGATACGCATACTACACGAACAACCCGCCTGCCGGTGCCTTCAGGGGCTTCGGAGTCACCCAGACCTGCTTTGCCATAGAGTCTCTTCTGAACTACATGGCCGACGAGGTCGGAATCTCGCATTGGGAGATAAGGTACCGCAACGCCATCAGACCGGGCCAGTGCCTCCCGAACGGCCAGATAGTTGATGACTCCACAGGCCTTGTTGAGACCCTTCTGGCTGTCAAGGATGAGTTTGAGTCCCATGAGAACACAGGAATAGCCTGCGCCATGAAGAACGCAGGCGTGGGTGTCGGAATCCCTGATTACGGACGTGTGAGACTTGAGGTCAAGAACGGCAAGGTCCTTATCCACTGCGGAGGCTCATGTCTGGGCCAGGGCCTTTGCACCGTGCTCAAGCAGATAGTCTGTGATGTCACAGCTCTTCCATCCGACCTGGTCGTCGAGGAGCGCTCCAACACGGCAAACGCCCCGGACAGCGGCACATCCTCAGGCTCAAGGCATACCACCATCTCAGGAGAGGCGGCACGACGTGCAGCCCTGAAGCTCAAAGAGGCCTTAGGTGAAAACAATAGCCTGAATGAGCTTGAAGGGCGAGATTTTTATGCTGAATACCTGGCTAAGACGGACCCGTTCGGCTCGGATCTTCCGAATCCAAAGAGCCATGTGGCCTACGGTTATGCCACCCAGATCTGCATACTGGATCCAAGGACAGACAAGATAAAGCGGATAGTGGCGGCCCACGATGTCGGGCGCGCGATCAATCCCACGAACGTGGAGGGCCAGATAGAAGGCGGCGTTGTAATGGGCCTTGGCTATGCGCTCCGCGAGCGTTATGACCTTGAGAACTGCATCCCTCCGGTAAAATACGCTTCCCTTCAGCTTTTCCGCGCCGATGAGGTCCCGGAGATCAGGCCGGTGATAGTCGAGCGCGCAGGCCTTGATGTCGGAAGCGGCGCCATAGGCCTTGGAGAGATAGTCTCCATCCCCACCGCCCCTGCGGTTGCTGACGCTTACTACAGGCTTGACGGAATCCGCAGGCGCAACCTGCCTGTGATTGACACACCATATGAGGATATCGAGCAGAGACTCGCCACCAGGAAGGCAAGGATGCTTGTGATCAACAAGGACGCAAGATGCATCGGATGCTATGAGTGCGTCCATGCCTGCTCCAAGTCCTACTTCAGGACCAACAAGGCCTCAATGGCGTTCATCCGTGTGCAGGAGAAGGAAGGAGTCGGCAACAAAAGCGCCATTGAGGGAAAGATCATAAGGCCTGTGGTTTGCATACAATGCGGCAAATGTGCTAAAGTCTGCCCTATCGGGGCAATCAGGCAGAACCGCTACGGAGCCTATGTCGTTGACATCAAGATGTGCATAAACTGCGGCAAATGCAGGGAGGCATGTCCGTTCGGCGTCATGGTCGAGGACAAAGACAGCAATGTCACGAAGAAGTGTCTTGCATGCGGGACCTGCGTGAAAGCCTGCTCCATGGGAGTTCTGAGCCTTTACTCACCGCCTGAGCCCATACTGGAACAGGTGAAGCTTCCCCGGGTGCCAGAGGACAAGAGATGACAGAGAAACTTGATGATTTCAGAAAACAGCTTGAGGACCTTGACGCAAAGCTATCAGATCCCGATGTCATGAAGGACATGAGCCAGTACAAGAACCTGATGCTGGAACGCAGCCACCTTGTCCCCATAGTCGAGGAACTTGAGAACCTGAAGTCCCTGATGGAGAATCTTGCAGACAACGAGGCCCTCTCACATGAGGATGACGAGGAGATCGCCGAGATGGCAAAGGAAGAGATCCCCGTCCTGAAGGAGCAGATAGAGAAAAGCGAGCGCAGGTGCAAGATGCTCCTGATCCCGCCTGATCCGCTTGAGGGAAAGAACATCATCATGGAGATCCGCGCCGGTACCGGCGGAGAGGAAGCTGCGCTGTTCGCATCTGACCTTTACAGGATGTACTCATACTATGCCGAGTCAATGCACTGGAAGATCGAGGAGATCAGCTCCAACGCCACCGAGCTCGGCGGCTATAAGGAGATTGTCCTCTCAATCAGCGGCAAGGATGTCTATGGCTCACTCAGATGGGAGAGCGGCGTCCACCGCGTGCAGCGTGTGCCTGAGACGGAAAGCGGCGGAAGGATACACACGTCCGCAGTCACGGTGGCGGTCCTTCCCGAGGCTGAGGAGACTGAGATAGACATCAGGCAGGAGGATCTCAGGATCGATGTCATGAGAGCCGGCGGCCCGGGCGGACAGTGCGTCAACACCACTGAGAGCGCCGTCAGGATCACCCACATCCCCTCAGGTCTTGTCGTGATCTGCCAGAACCAGAAGTCACAGCTTCAGAACCGCATGGAGGCCATGAGGGTCCTCAGGTCCCGTCTCTATGACCTTGAGGCAGGAAAGAAGGCAAAGGAGCGCGCAGAGGAGAGACGCAGCCAGGTCGGAAGCGGAGACAGGAGCGAGAGAATCCGCACCTACAACTTCCCGCAGAACAGGCTCACGGATCACAGGATCAACCTCACGCTTTACAAGCTTGACCTGATCATGGAGGGTCAGCTCCAGGATGTCATAGAGGCGCTGAAGGTCGCCGCTGGCGAGCAGGCACTCAGGGAAGCCACGTGACACTCAGAGATATTATCAGAACGTATTCTGACTCATATAAAGGCATGAGCGGCACCCCTGAGCTTGATGCCAGGCTCATTGTCTGCCATATCCTTGACCTGGAACCTTCCCAGCTTTTTCTGAGGCTTGATGAGGAGCTCTCAGACGAAGTGGCCGTAAAGCTTGAGTCCCAGCTCAGAAGAAGGCAGAGCGGGGAGCCTGTGGCCTACATCACAGGTGAGCGCGGCTTCTATGAGAGTGTCTTCAAGGTCTCGGAAGCGACCCTCATTCCCCGCGCGGACACTGAGACACTGGTTGATGATGCGGTCAGGGAGCTCAGAGACCTTGCCGGAGAGACAGAGGAAATCAAGATCCATGACCTCTGCTGCGGAACCGGATGCATAGGAATCTCAGTGGCAAAGGCCCTGGCCTCATCGTTTAAGAGAATCACACTCACCCTCTCTGACTTATCTGAGAGAGCACTGGAGGTCTGCAGGGCGAATGCGGATTCACTGATCACAGAGAAGAACATTGATGTCAGCATAATCAGAAGCGACATGTTCAATGACATAAGGGAAACCGCATACAATGCGATTCTCTCCAATCCCCCATACATCAGAAGTTCTGTCATCCCCGGTCTGGAGAAGCAGGTCCGGTTCGAGCCTCACATGGCGCTGGACGGCGGAGAGGACGGCCTGGACTTCGTG
>OCVV012857446.1_pt1 | contig 12721 bp, 12 predicted proteins | sample 1539721 | NCBI WGS metagenome assembly OCVV01 (sample SAMN02144230, study PRJEB22623) | gut metagenome | biome: sheep rumen | host: Ovis aries | place: New Zealand
GTCATACATCGTGATGTCCCGGACCTCCTGAATATCGAAGGGAGCCAGGCGTGCACCGCAGCTCACAAGTATGGATTTTAAAGTTTTGCCCAAAACTAATTGTCAATAGTTTTTTAATAGCTCATCCCGGGAAGTTGCCATTCAAGGCATCCTTCAGGAGCAGACGCTTCACTTTATCCTTTGCAGTCTCTTTGCTCTCCGGATGAAAGTGGATCATCACGGTATACTCCGCGCCATCGATATTACGCTTGATATAAGGTGTCTGTTCTTCCTGAACCATGTCTGTATCTTTCGTTTCGTTCATAGATTGTCCTTTCATCAAATAGAAGAGGAGACACCGAAGCGGCATCTCCCCATGTGTTTCGTGACGATAATGACGATAATGACGATTATTTATACCCCGGCCCCTGTCTTGGAAATATCGTCATTTACCGTCATACCGTCATCATTGTCATCATCCAGACCAGTCAGATCCACCAGAGTGATCGTCCGCTTGTCCCCGGACCTTTTGTTCGTGTACTCGATATTGAACTCGTTGTACAGAACAGAAGTATCAACATTCAGCCTGCGGGTCAGGACGTTCGGCTTCAGGTCAAGATCCGGCAGGCAGGCAAGAAGCTCCGTGGCCGTCCCGGTCCAACACCCCTGTTCGCGGATATAGCCCACGATCTTCAGGGTCACCGGATCGACCTTTTTCTTGTGAAGCTCTTTCTCTGCCTTGGTCACTTCCCAGACGCACCGATCCCGGTCAAATTCAAGCGTAAGTTCTTGATCTTCCTGATCTCTGCCGACCACCTGCATCTTGGCCTCATTATCGGTCCGCTTTTTCTTCTGAAGGATGAAAGCGCCGTCCGCAGCTCCGAGCAGTCCGTTCGTGCCGGAGATCATATCGAAGCTGTCACTGGCTTCCATCTTCCTTGTGTGATGGACCACCAGAATCGCCACGTTATGGCTGTCACTGAACCGCTTCAGGGCAGTGATGTTCTGATAATCCACTGCGTAGCTGTAGCTGTCGTTCCCGATCTCGCGCACCTTCTGAAGCGTATCCACGATGATCAGCCGCGTGTCCGGATGAAGCGCCACGAACTCTTCAAGCTGATCGTTCAATCCTTCGGCCAGGGTCTTAGACTGTGTGGCGAAGTGCAGGCCTTCCACGGCATCCACCCCGAACATCTGGCTGAGCCTGCTCTGCAGTCGGGAGTAGTCATCTTCCAGAGCCAGATAAAGGACCGTTCCCTTCCTGACCGGATACTCCCAGAGCGGCAGGCCCATCGCTACATGATAGCCCAGCTGTGCCATGAAGAACGACTTCCCGATCTTCGGACTTCCGGCGAAGATATATGTCCCGCAAAGAAGAAGTCCTTCGATCACCGGAGTCCTCGGAGCGAATGTCATATCATAAAGATCTGCCATCGAAACGGTCTTGAGACTTGGCCTTCGGATGAGCGGGTTCCTCGCGATTTCCCTCGCCACCTTCAGGACCGCTTCCTGTTCTTCCGGCGGTAAGTTTGAAAATTCGTCTTTCAAAATTTAAAACCTCCTCTCCATGTGTCTTTACAAATTCGGCTCGGTCATGAATCGTCCCGGCAAGGAATACCTCGTCCAGAACGTATTCGATATAATCCAACTTGTGGCAAGCCTCCACAAATCGGTCATCCCACTCTTCATCCGGAGACTTCGGGGCATATTCTTCCTTCCATTGCCGGAGCAGGTGAGCGTAATCACAGTACACTCTGTAACAGCGATCCTCGGCCTGCTTGTACTCTTGAGCGGGAGAGAGAACCGGTATCACTGGACGGTCCCTCGGCCGATATCTAAGGCCCTCATATCGGATTCCGAACGTATCCGCGATCTTCACCGCAGCGTCCTTCTTTGAAAGACCGAAGAGACGTGCGGTGAGATCGATCGCGTCCCCGTCTGCCTGACAGCCGAAACAGTGAAACCTCTGATCGACCTTCATGCTCGGGTGCCTGTCATTATGAAACGGACAGCAGGCCATGCCGGATCGGTTCACCCTTATGCCAAAAGCTTCGGCGGCCTGTCTTGCCGTGACCGCATCCCTTACAGCTTCAAACACATTCACATCCGCACCTTCTTTCTGAAAGGCGTCCCAACTTTGATACACCTTTCGACAAAAAAAGCGCCTGTCTTCATCGGTACAACTGATAAAAACAGACGCTCGTCATCGATCCATATTCTGTTGCTTTCGTTTCGGAAGCGTGCCGCGTTCAGCTCGCCTTCTGGCGTTCATCTCGTCCGCTCGTTTCTGACTTCTCGCAAGCCTGTCGCGGATCGATTCCTTGATCGGTTCTTTGATCTCGGATTTCTTCTTCGGGGAGTGAAAGATGGAGGTAAGCCTTTCCGAGATATGCTGTGTCATCCCTTTGAACCGATTCATGATATTTGAAAATACCGCTTCGATAGTCCGGGCCGCATCCGGTGTAAAAGTATAACTGCGGAAGAGAGATTCCCGCGTATCCGCTATGATCTCAAAGTCTTCATTCCTGACTTCTTCCCGGATCGTGTCCGTCACCGCTTCGACAGCTTTCTCATAAGCCACATCCGCCACTTCTTCAACAAATGCTTCCGTGTCGGAGATCCGGATCGTGATCTCTTCCAGTTCCGCTTCTTTCGTTTCAATCTGCTGGTCCTGAACCGCGATCTTTTCCTTTTGCTTCATGAGGATATAATCCTGTTTTTCGAGATAGGCCCGGCCGCCGTACTCCGGTTCTTCGTCAAGGTGAAGGCCGTGCCTTTTGCAGATATCGAAGAGCATCGCGCGACAAGCCGCATCGAAAGTCTTCTTTCTGTTGTTCAGCTTACTTGCCTTCTGGGACGGATCCGGCAGATCAAAGCCCAGAGCTTCGAGAGCTTTTTCCTGTTGCGGGGCGATCTCGCCATAACGGTTTTCACAATCGAAGACATGTCGTTCATGGATGTGCGGAGTCGATTCATCCAGATGCAAAGACCAGTCCAAGATATGGATGTGTTCACCGAAGCGTCTTTCAAATTCTTCAAAGAACTCCATGGCGATCTTTGCCAGAACCGCAGGCTCAACACTTTGCTCCATTGTCCCGATCTGAAGGAGAGATTCCTCCGGGCAGGTCTTCTTGTCTTTCCAGAGGTCCTCGGTTGATCGGTCGCGGTTGGAATGTCCGGTCTTCCTGTTGCGTTCATGCTGTCCTTCACAGAAATCATCGTAGCGTTCCGAATAGAAAGCCCTCTCGATCTGCTCAAAGGAATACACGACTTTGTCTTCCTGTTCCTGATCTTTCGGAAAGTGAAATCCCTGATAACAGTCCCAGTACACGTTCTGCTTTGCACGCTCCTGATCGATATGCTCACTGTTGGCGATATCGAATCTTCGGTCATTGTGCTTCGGATTGTAAGTTCCGTTTTTTCCGGATCGGCCATTGTGTCTTGTCAGCTTCATAGGCATCTGTCCTTTCTTTCAGTTTTTGATAAACATGCTTTTCCCCTGCCTCGCGAAAACAGGAAAAATCGTTCAGTGTGTCGGCAGGTAATACCCAGTACTAAGTGACGGTTCCCATCACTTAACTGGGCGGGGCCTTGCCCTCGACCCGCGCCGGACGCTTCACCCCGGCACCCCGATAAGAGACTGCCGCCTCTTAACTCCGCCAAAGGGAACCGCGTTCCCCTTGACCTCTTGCTCCGGCAGATCTGATACTCGCCGTTTGCCCGGCGGCTCGTTTCAGTTCTTCCGGTTTTTGCGGAACCGTTCACTGGACGCTTCCACAAAAATAGCCGCTGACATTTTCGCTGCCATCCGAAAAAGAGCGGTGGAGCGAAACCATCAACGGCTTCCTCATCTGACTCAGCCAGGGCGGCGACCTTGGCTTTCGTCATATTCGGTTTTCACAGGATCGCCGCACGGCCGATCCTGTCCAATGGGGGAACCAAAACCCCTCAACTCTTTTGCAATTGAGCGCCTTTGGTTTCCCTGGAAAATGATTGAGAATTACAAAATCTCTTGAGTATGCATCTTTATAAATTCCTTACCTTGATAATCTGCTTACTGCTGTGAAAAGTAATCAGGAAGTATCCCCCATAAATCAGCAGTATGATCACTGCTGTTACTATGATTGATTCCCACATTTTTTCAGTGCCGAATATTTCAAGGAAATTTACGGCGAACTTCATTCCGAATACAGAATGTACGCAGGCAAGCAGCATCGGAAACAGGAAGAAAAGTCCTGTCTGCCGGAACAAAGACCGTCCAATCTCGCTTTCTTCAGCGCCGATTTTACGCAGCATCTCATATCTGCCAATGCTGTCCACGCTCTCGGAAAGATCTTTCAGGGCAAGAACCACGCCGGATGAGATCAGGAATATTAATCCGATATACAGCCCTAAAAATGTAGCGATCGCTCCAAGTCCTATGGTTGCTTCCGAAATATCCACTTTTGTATCAATTCGATAGCCACAATGACGCTCTGCCCTGTTATCCCCATCCATCTGCATGGCGTCAAAAACCTTTTCATCAATACCGCGGATACGGCGCTCAATCTCCATCCGTTCTTCTTTTGTGGCAGCAGCATAGTTGCCGATCAGATAGTCGCTTCCCGCATAAGAATCGTCCGCAATACTGTCCGGCACCACAAACAGCCCTGCATTCATGGCCTGTACAGAAATATCTACAAAACCGTCCTGGCAATCATCAAACCGTGAATATAATTCATGACCCATGATTTCAGTTTTATATCCCTTTTCCAGGATCGCATCCATGATGTTCCTTGCAGATTTATAATTGCAGATTAGAAGAAATTCATCTTCTTTAAGCTCAAATTGTTCTCTTCCATATAAGCGCATAAGGGCATTATAATCACTGATGCTGTAAATTTGAAATGGTACATCGTAAACCAAAAAGCGGTATTGTTCCATAACATCATCAAGCTGATCACCCAGGAATGCAGCAAAAGTAAATTCCGGATCAACATAGCTTCTGATATGAACATAATCCGAAAGATCTCCCGTGAGATCATAATCGTATCCCCCCAGAAAATCCATGACATCTCCGTGAGACAATTCCTGACCTTCTTCATCCGCGAATTCCCGGTACTCTATTTCAAAGTCAGCCGGGCAGAGGCGGTTCAGATTCGCATTCATTGAATTCCTGACGGAAAACGCCGCTGAAAGTGTGCATATTGTTACAAACAGCATGAGGCAGATAACCGTCATGGAAAATACCATCGTGTTGACTTTGCTGCTGATCTGGCGAAAAGTAAAAGCATTCAAGCCGCGATAATACATATTTTTCCTGACCATCGCAATACGCAGCAGCATGCTTGAAACAGACCAGAAGAAAAGGAATGTGGCTGCAGATCCCATAGCGATATATAAGGTCAGTTTCCTGCCATCCAAATCACTAAAATGCCAGCCCACCTGATAATACGCATAGCCAAGCATCACCACGGCAATCACGAAGATAAACATGCAGATCAACGGGTTCTTCAGCTTAACGTGTTCAGATCTTCTGTCTGCCTGAATCAAATCGATGAGCTTCATTCTTGATATGGCTGCACTGTTGAATATGATGACAACAAGATACATCACCACAAAATAAAGCACTGTTTTGAAAACGGAGTCACCGGATACGATAAAGCGATAGGCTGTCAAATCTGCTTCGAAAAGATTTGCCACAACCGCACTCATGAGCTGTGACAGTCCGATTCCGACAATAAGCCCGACTGCAAGTGAAAAGATACCGATGAAAATGGTTTCCAGCAACAGAATGATGGATATGCTGCCTTTGCTCATACCCAGTGTCATATATAAAGCAAATTCCTTATTTCTTCGTTTCATGAGAAAACGGCTGGCATAAACGATCAGCAGTCCCAAAACGCATGCCACAAACACACTGACTCCCGAAAGCATAGTTGTCAGCAGTTCTACTACGTCCATGCGGCTTTCTGTGACAGCCATCATCGCGCTCTGGCCGCCAATCGCATTAAATACATAGAATACCGAAACGCCTATGACCAGCGTAAAGAAATAGATGGCATAATCCCTGAGACTCTTGCAGATGTTGCCGAGAGAGAGCTTAAAGAGCATCATTTACATCACCTCCCAGCAGCGTCACTACGTCAATGATCTTATCAAAGAACTCTTTTCTGCTGTCGGATCCCCGTAAAATTTCATGAAAGAGCTTTCCGTCTTTTATGAAAATCACCCGGTTCGCGTAGCTTGCGGAAAAGCTATCATGCGTGACCATCATGATCGTGGCACCAAGCTCTTTGTTAAGATACGAAAAGCGTTCCAGAAGCATCCTGGATGATTTTGAATCCAATGCTCCCGTAGGCTCATCTGCTAAGATCAGTTTAGGATTGGTGATGATTGCCCTGGCAGAGGCAACTCTTTGCTTTTCTCCGCCGGACATCTGGTATGGATATTTTCCCAGAATCTCAGAAATGCCCAGTTGTTCCGCGACCGTTTTGATCGCCGGATCGATTTCGGATACAGGTTTTTTCTGTATGGATAACGCAAGAGATATATTCTCATATCCGGTAAGTGTATCCAGCAGATTGAACTCCTGGAAAATAAACCCGAGTTTTTCCCTCCGAAAACGATTTAACGCTTTTCCTCTCAGCGTTGTCACGTCCTCACCTTCCAGATAAATATGTCCTGCCGTTACTCTGTCAATCGTGGAAATGCAGTTTAAAAGTGTCGTCTTCCCGCTGCCGGAAGCTCCCATGATCGCCACAAATTCTCCCTTTTCAACCTGAAAAGAAATATCATCGATTGCCTTTGTAAGGCTGGACTTGGTTCCGTAATATTTCTCGATCTGTACTACTTTCAGTAATTCCATATCAAGCAGCTCCCTTCTAAAGTATTCTGCATCCTATTCTAGCGATACCTTAAAGCAGAGTCGCTATTCTAATCTTACGGAACCTTACAGTTTTGTAACCTCAGTCCATTATTTTAAGACTCGCTTGCGAGTCTTGCGCGCCGTGTGCGGGGTGCCACTTGGCACCTTCCGCACCGCACACATGCGCATCCTCGCGGAGCGTTTATCTCCGAAGGAGATAATAATCATTTCTGGCGAAGGAAATCAGGAATTCCGTATACTCGTTCTCCTTAGAGGATACGCTGATCCCATGTCCAAGACGTTCACATAGATTCTTTACAATATATAATCCCATTCCTGTAGCCTCAGAACTCTTTCGTCCGTTATGCCCTGTAAAGGATTTTTCGAAGACATAAGGCAGGTCCGACTCGATGATGCCTATACCATTATCGCGAAAATGCAGGACAACTGTTGAACCCAGATCCTCAACAAACACGGAGATCTCCAGCGGCCTTTCAGGGGAGGCATATTTCATGCTGTTGGCCATCAGCTGTCCCACCATGAATTCCAGCCACTTTCCATCGGTCATAACCATCATGTTCAGCCCATCTGCCGTCAGGCTTCCACCTGCAAGCTGAAGTGCCTCCCGATTTCTCACCGCGACATTTGACAAGACTTTCTTCAGTGATACTTCTTTTATGACGTAGTCCTTTTCCGCGTTTTCACTCCGGGCATAATAAAGTACATTATCGATACAGTCGTCGACACGCTTCAACTGTACATTCATTTTTTCGCTGACTGGACCGGGATTGTTATGGCTGATCAGACGGAGACTTGCAACCGGAATCTTTGCTTCATGCACCCACATCTCAATATATTCCCGGAAATCAGAGGCCTGCTTTTTATAGTCGTTTACATTTTCTGCCATAGACTTATTGCAGGCATAAAGCGTATCAAAAATAAGTCTTCCTTCAAAAAAGCCGGGGGCCTTCAGCATTTCCGGCAAGAGATATTTCTGATCCAGTTCCTCCGCCACCGTGATAATCCTGTCGTAAAATGCCTTTTTTCGATTGAAATTCCATATTTCATGAAAAGTGACAGCCATCACATCAATGACTGTCACAACCAGAACCGGCTGCCAGCTTATTCTAAATGCCAGCAGAAATATGATTGTAAGGACATAACAGACTGCCCAGATCACGTATGCGATCAGTCTGTCCTTCAAATAATTCGAAAGTGTCATTTCAATATGTACCCCTGTTTCTTTCTTGTCTCGATTGCATCCTGAAGCCCCATATCTGAAAGCTTGGCTCTGAGCCTGCTGATATTGACGGAGAGTGCATTATCGTTTATATACTCATCATTATCCCAAAGGACTGTCATAAGCTCATCACGGGATACGATCTCATTCTGATGATCAAGAAGATATTGAAATATGATCATTTCGTTTTTCGTCAGTATCTGTTCCTGCTCATCCTTTTCAAGACTGCCCTTTACGCTGCTGACCAAAACTCCCCGGTATGTCTGTGTCTGTGTGTTTTTTGAACTTCGTTTCAGTACAGCTGCTATACGAAGGAGAAGAATTGTCGGATTATAAGGCTTGGTGATATAGTCGTCTGCCCCATAGCTCATTGAGACTACTTCATCCATGTCATCCGACCGGCTCGTCAGCATCACAACCGGAGTGTCATGATGCCTGCGGTATTTCTGCAGCAGCATTTCTCCATTTTCTTCCGGCAGGCTGATATCAAGCAGGATCAGATCCGCATCCGCAGACGTCATCTGTCCATAGATATCGGTAAAATCCATCACGCTTTGCACGGAATATCCTGCATTTTTCAAAAGGACAGACACTTCCTCACATAAAGATGAATCATCCTCTATGATTAATATCTTGTTCACCGGCAACACCTCTGCATATTCTCATTTCCACATTTATTGTTTTCCGATATCAGATGAAACAGCAAGCCTCACAGGAAGCTTCAGGCAAGCATCATGTTTTGAAGCTTCCTATGAAGCCTGCCCTTATTCCTTAAGATCCCACAAAGATGTCTTTTTGTTGTAAACAAGAGATACCTTCTTCTTGATTTCCTGGATTTCTCTTTGGGCAGTACTTCTGGATATATGGAGTTCCTTTTCAATCTCTTCCGTCTGAATCGCGGGGTTGTTCCTGATCAGCTCCAGGATCGACTGCTGTCTGTCTGTCAATTTATATTTATTTACCTTTCCGTTTCCATCTGTCTTCAAAGGAACAAAGATGCGAAATACATCTCCTTCCTCCAGATCCGGTGAGCCTCCGCAATAGATTTTTGTATATTTATAAAGGTTTCTCACACCAGAACCAAGAGTATCAGCCCTGCCAATATTAACAAAGAACTTGGCCAGAATTGGATTCTTCGGATACGGAGTAAATGCTTCCGGATCGATTTTTCCGGGATATTGGGCACGATTCCAGTTTTCTGTCATAATCCGGTCCGGTTCGATGATCAATTTTGCAGGAAATGCACTGGCAAATTCCCTATGAACGAGGATATTGCTGACGATTTCTCTGGCAATGATATCCCTGACGCTTGTATTCACATTATCGATTAAGAAGAACTTATCGTTCGTGTGCTTTGCAATGAAGCTCATTAAATCATCATAGCTTTCAATCAAATTCTTTTCGACGATCAGGCGGTCATCATATCTGTCCGGATGTTCATCCCTGTAAATGGCATCCGTACGGTATCCCGGACATGCGGACTGGATCACCTCGTCCTTCCCAAGAAGCAAAATAGCAGCCAGGTTAAATCCTTTTTCGCCAGTCAGAATATTTTCTTCATAGAGCCCGGCATTTCTTAGCAGCTGCAAGTCATCCATATCTTTCCACGGATGATCCGGCTTCTTAGTAACAGCCATCTGCCTGATACGAGGCAAAAGATCCATGCGCAGATGTTCTGTTGTCGCATATGGAAAGATCTTCCTCTCGTGATAGGAAGAAGATTTGCGGCTATAAAGATTCGCAACGAGATCCACGGATTTTGTGATATCCTGATCCGCATCGCCGTTACGATCAAAGATCTTCTTGTCACAGAACTCTACTTGTGAGCTGATCGGAACGTAGACCCAGAGCACAAGCTCTCCATCGATCTCGATCTCTTCCAGCGTCAGGTAAAGTGACGGAACGATCTTATCCGGATTGTTCAGCATGTTAATAAAGTTCTTCTTCATCGCCGGTGCAGCTTTGCGATTTACACCAATGACAACGCCTTTGTGATTAACCTCTTGCACCCCGAGCAGAATATGACCTCCGTATCGGTTGGAAAACGATGCGACCGTCTCAAAGACAGAGTCATTTAAACTGTTTACACATTCTTTATATTCGACGGTAAAACCCTCTCCATCTTCTAACATTTTTCTGATTCGCTCTTCAGTCATGTTCTTTGTCCTTTCCCTGGCTATTTCCTGTTGTATCATCATCCGGGAAAATCTCTACGATATCCTCAAGCCCGCAACCTAAAGCCACGCAAACCTTTTCCAGGGTATGAATGGGAACCGATTCATTTTTCCCAAGCTGAGCCAAAGCATTCGTTGTAATCCCAGATTTCTGTCGCAGCTCTCCTTTCGTCATGTTTAAATCGATCAGTTTATGCCATAGTTTATTATATGAACGTGCCATTGTAATTATCCTCGTTCTTCCGATCATTCTGCAACACAAGAGAAGTATATTACAAGTCAGGCCGAAAATCAATCAAGAATTGAACATATCAATCACATCTGATTTAGATTTTCGTTTTCTTTTCTATGCTTTCTTTTCTCCTCATGTTTTTAAACTATGCCATAGCATTCTCAGCCGCTTCCTCCGAATCCTGATGCGGCAGATAATAGACACCGTTTGCCCGGTCTTCGGCGCAGAGGGCTTCTTTCTTTTTATCGAGAGCCTCTATCTTTGCCCGCTTGTTCTTCCAGTAGTAGGTTGACTGCCATCCGGTCGATTTTCTGCGGAGATACGCTTCATGGCGCTGTTGCTTAATGCGCTCCTGCCGTTCCGCAAGCTCAATCTCTTCCGGAGTCGGTACGTGTTCTTCTCTGGGCATCTCAAACTTCCCGATAAAGTTGAAGTAGATCTCGATGGTTTGCGGGGAATCCGGCCTGCCTTTCTTTTCGCGCTCATGCACCAGTATCTTGTAAACGAACTCGTTCAGCATGGTAGTGGTCAGTTCGTCAAAGTCCTGATAGCGTTTGACCAGCGCGATAAACTTCCCGGCAGACAACGGACTGCTTTCCTCGCCGGATACAAGGTTCTGCAGGTTGACGATCTCATTGTCGAGGGCTTCCTGTTCCTTTGTATATTGCGCTTCAAGGATCGCGTATCTCTTGTCCGGCAGTTTGCCGAGGGCATTGTCCTCATATATCTTGCAGAGAAGGACGTCCAATTCCTCACTCCTGCTTCTGCATTGGTCAAGGCGCTGTCTCTGTTCAGAAACTTCGCTTGTTTGCTGTGATTCGACCGCATTTCTCACAAGCTTCACGAACTCGTCCTCATCTTCCTTCGAGAAATTGATGATCTCGCGGAGCGTCTCCTTGACCAGTGTCATCACGACATCTGCATTGACCCTGTGCTGTGTCGGGCACCTGCTCCCGACAGGAATCTTGCCATATTCCGAGCAGGTAAACTGCGCGATCCTCTTGCCGTTATTGGTACGGTGGACATACATCTTCCCGCCGCAGTCAGCGCAGTAGAGCAGGCCGCCGAGCGGATGCGCTTCACCCCATCCATCCGGATATCTGCGGATATTCTTGCGGAGTCTCTGCACATTATCGAAAGTTTCCTGATCAATGATGGCCTCATGTGTATTCTCAATGATGGTCCATTGATCCTGATCTACATAATGGCTCTTCTTATCCTTGAAATGCTTCCTCGTTTTGAAGTTGCAGGTATGCCCCAGATAGGAAGGATTCTCAAGCATGTGGACGATGGTGGAGCTCCCCCACTGATACGGATATTTGATCTCTCTGGTCTGCCATAGACCGATTCCAAGCTTTTGATGATAGTAAGCCGGGATCTCGATATGCTCATCCGAGAGGATCTGCGATATCTGGTATGGGCCTTTCCCTTCCATCGTCATCTGGAAGATCCTCTTCACGATAGGAGCCGCTACCGGATCGATGACCCACTGATCTTTATTGTTCTCGGACTTTAGGTATCCGTAGGGAACTGCACTGCTTGTATGCTTTCCGGCAAGGTTCTTTGCCTGAAAAGCAGAGCGGACCTTCTTGCTTGTATCTCGGGCATACCATTCGTTCATGATGTTGCGGAAGGGAGTAAACTCGTCATCCCCCTTCTGGGTATCTACATTGTCGTTCAGCGCGATCAGGCGGGTATCGTTCTTGCGGAGTTCTTCCATATATGTGCCGACCTGAAGGTAATCCCTTCCGAAGCGGGACATATCCTTGATAATGCAGGCCTCGATGTTTCCGTTCCGAACCTCTTCAATCATGGCCTGAAAGCCAGGGCGGTCGAAGCGGGTGCCGGAGATCCCGTCATCCGTGAAATGCCGGAACACGGTCATGCCGTGAGACAGTACGTAATCTTCAAGAATCCGCTTCTGGTTGGAGATTGAGTTAGATTCTCCCTGTTGCTCGTCATCGTGGCTGAGCCTTTCATATAGCGCCACATATCTGTTCTCTTTTTTCTTAGCCATATTACTAACCCCTTTCTCTGGAAATGAAAAGAGAATGGCTTTTTACCACCCTCTGACTTGTATTTATGGTATGTATCAAAGAGTGCTAAAAAACTATTCTCAGCTTATAGCACCGGCAGCCATCTTGAACTTGACATATTGACGTACGGCAAAGTGATTCGGATTCTTTTTCTTCAGCTCCTCAAACATCACATCCACAGGATTCTGATAGTCCTCATCATCCTCGCGGACA
>OCVV011107512.1_pt1 | contig 12720 bp, 21 predicted proteins | sample 1539721 | NCBI WGS metagenome assembly OCVV01 (sample SAMN02144230, study PRJEB22623) | gut metagenome | biome: sheep rumen | host: Ovis aries | place: New Zealand
AGGGAAGAGCCTTGCCACAACGAATGGGAACTTACCATGCTCATAGAATCCGTTCTCATATCCAGGCTGATTCTCTGAGCACCATGCCAGCTCTGCATTCACGAAGATGGCGAGATGCAGCACAGTCTTTGGTATCTCATGCACCTTGACCTGAGTAGGCATTCCGTTTTCGTCAAAGCCATCCATGTATACAGGCTCTGTTATTGGGACCTTGTAGTACATGTCCACGACCTCGACACAGTTTGAAGTATCGATGTTGTCATCGTGAATGTACTTGGTTATCCTTCCTGAGTCCTGCGGTCCTATCTTGTCTGCGATCTCAGGCCACTTGGCTCTTGCCACATCGACATCCTCTATGGAAACATGGAACACCTTGTCTGATTCCTGCAGGTCCTGAATGCCTGGTTTCCAGAACAGGTTATGCACATCGACATTCGTTATCGCTATGTCACCAAGTCCATCGTGCTTGCTGGTATCCCAGAACGCTCCTTTGATAGCCGCACCATCGATGCAGAAATCCCATGCGGATCGTCTGAAGACTTCTTCGTAGTCATTCTGTTCAAGGATTGCCGGAACGATATCTGTCAGCAGCCTTGCCTCTTCCTCATCGTCAGCCTCTCTCGGCAGGATGTTAGGCTTCGGAAAGCTGTCCATGATGTCAGCGTGTTTGTTAAGCAGCGAGTTGACTGTCCACGCAGAGCCTACATCGAGTCCTGCCTTCTGTGCTTCGTTAGTCTCACCGCCTATGACTGACCAATGTCGCAGTCTCCACCATTGCTGATTCTCTGTGGCCTTGTTGTCTATAGCCTTCTTGGCATCGACATACACCTGTAGGTCAGCCAGAGCCTTCTCGGTCTGCTCCTCTCCGAACTTACTGTGTCCATCAAGGACAAGATCGACAATCTTTTTATCCTCGTTCAATGCCTCTGTCTCCTTTCTATGAATTCATTAGCAGTGTAAATGTATCGTAGTCATAATCGTCCGTCTGAAGATTAAGCGGATCATCAGGCGGAGGAGTCCATTCCTTCTCAAGCGTTACCTTTGACCTCGGAGCGATAGGCCTCGACATGTTCACATAACGCCATTCATCGTAAATGTGATCCTCAAGATGCGTATCAACATCCTCAACATCAGTCTCGCTGTACAGAAGGGCCGGTATAGTCCTTATGAAGTGCTTGCAAGTTTTGAACACATAGAACATCGGTATGCCGTCCTCATCGAATGCGAGTCTGTAATGGCACTGCATCTTGCCAGGTATGCGCTTGTTGTCTGCCTTGTCGAAGTAGACTCCGCACTCCTCAAGCTGTTCTGCTATGGAAGGGCCGCCATCAGATGCGAAGATGGCCGGATCTGCCACGCCATATACATGCTTACCGGCAATGCGTTCATCCTCATCCTCTATCTCAGCGATCTTGGTCCCAAGCTGCTGCACTGTCCATTCGACACCCATGTTAGCTTCGCCTGTACAGCCATACAGCTCACGGAATCGATACATCCTTCCTGCACCTGAGACAGCAGTCCATGCACATGAGAACGGCTTGCTGTATCCCCAATCTAATGATCGATATATAGTCCAATCATCAGGAATAGGAAAAGGATTGCATACATGAGTCCATCGTCTGTCATCGTAGTGTTCTGGATCATCAGTAAATTCTCCGAATACCTGTCCTTCAAAGACATCCCATCTGCCGTATCTCCATGCCTCTCTCAGCTTGTACGGCAATGCTTCAAGTGTAGCGATGTACTCCGGCTGTGCAGCCATCAGTGCAGTGTTGTCATCAACAAGAGCCTGAATGAATGTGTAGTCATCAGGGTTCTCAGTCTCAAGGAAGTTCCTGTCGATGAATACTCTCTTGATGTACGCATGGCCTTGTCCGCCTGGATTGCATGTGTAGTAGCATCTCTTCGGGAATTCATTGACACCACGCAATGTCGCTGTGATAGCTTTCATCTGATACTCAGAGAGCTGTGCTGCCTCATCGAGGAAGATGACATCATATTCCAAGCCTTGCAGCCGGTCGAGGTCCGCATCTCTCGCACAGTACATGAATTCAATCGTGCTGCCGTTTACGAAGGTAAGGATCTTGCTTGTGCTGTTGTACCTTGCCATATCTCGGCACATGCTCTTCAGTATCCTTATGTGGTTACCTTCAAGTTCTTTGTAAGTCCTACGCACTATCAGCATCTTTATGCCTGGATACCTTGCGGCAAGCAGGACAGCCTTAGTCCTTACGGCCCAGCTCTTGCTCAGCCTCCGCCTCTGGCTATGCGCCACCATATGCAACAAACTTTTTTCTTGCATTGAGGAACAGTTTCTGTTTCTCGTTAGGTTCAGCTATTCTCAGGGTGGACATCGGCATCACCCCCTTCCTTATAGGCAAAGACATAGCCTTTTGCTTGTCTTCTCTTGCCTTTCAAAACATCAGTGATGTGCCGTGTGCCTAAAGCTCTTTCCGCAGATCCTATTGATATAAAATGCATTTGCTGCCCTGTAACAATGTTTGTTGCTATGATAGGTTTTAGCTTCAATTTATTTCTTTCTTTAGTTGCTTTCATAGAGCTTTTCCACAATCCGGTTCTGACTGCGTGTTGAGCATTCTCCTTGTTAGTTACCCATTCAAGATTGCTTGCAGCATTATTGTCTTTGTTGCCATCAATGTGGTTTACTTGTGGCTTATTCTCCGGATTAGGCACAAATGCCTGCGCTACAAGTCGATGCAGTTTGAAAGAGTGTCGTTCTCTTTTGATGGTCATCCTCAGTCTGTGATAACCTTTGCTATCCTTCTGCGTCTTAAGTATTCTCCCATCACGCAGATTCGACTTAACTCTTCCAAGATCACTAACTTCTAAGGCACCATAAGTGCCTTCCACTACTTTCCATCTTTCCATGATAATCTCCTTTCAAAGTGTGATTATTCACTCCATCCTTCCTCAAAGCCATCGATGCGGATGCTGTTTGATGAATCAGGCTTCGCATATTCAGATTTCTCTTTCTCCCATTCAAGTCTTGCCTCTTCGATAGCGACTCTTCTGGATTCAATCTCATGCTTCTGAATGTTTTCGATTCGCTGCTCTCCTCTAATTGATCTTTTCAGGTCTTCAATAAACTTGAGGCATGCAAGCGTATCCTTTAAGGCCTTCGTGTCATATTTAGCAAACACAGCCTCTTCTGTTGCCCCTGTTATGATATTAGTGACGATGTGCCTTTGATACTGTTCTGGATCACTCAGCATCTGAGCAATGATGTCCGATGCCTTCATCGCAGACTCAAGTTCCTGCTCCAAAGACTCACGCTTTTTTTGGTGCAACTTTTGTGCCATCTCAGCAGCATATAGTTTTCGGTGTTCTTGTTTGGTGGCGAACCAATTTTCAGCCTTTGAATGTTTTTTTACAGTATCGAGAGGAACACCATACTTCTCAGATACATCTTTAAGACTTAAGCCAGGATCAGTGACATAGTCTGCCTTGATCTTCTCCCAACTTTTGTTTCGCCTACCACCTTTCGGTTTCTTAGGCATAATAAAAGTCTCCTTTCGATATCGACACGATACCTTAAGGAGACAATTGATTTCGCCCCACACTTGAAATCAGAATGGGATCTCGTCTTCTGCTGCACTGAAGCTGTCAGGGATATCCGGTTCCGGCATTTCCATGAAGCTCTGTTTAGGATTCTCGCTCATACCATCGAATGTATAGTCCATTGCTACCTTGATGATCTTGGTATGCTCCATGCCATCCTTCACCCAGCTCTTAATAGTCTCAAATCCATCTTTCACGTAGACTGTAGTCTTGTTAGGGATGTCAGGAGATCCTCTGAATCTTACTTCCTGAAACTCGGATATCCAGGAATCACCTTCCTTCTTGCTGATTCTTATAGCATACTGAGGCTTCTCAAACTTATCTGATCTGTAAATCTTCTCGCCTCTGTTGTCAGTGCTCCATCTTGTTCCCATTAATCTTCCTCACTTTCATGCTTATGTGCAAACATAGGGCGAAGCGATTGGTTCGAAAATAGGTTTTGATAATACTTAGAAAAGGGATACGTTGCCTCGCCCTATGCTGTGCCAATGTTATTTCCACGGACAATCCGTCTGCTCCGAACCTTTTACCAACCTTTCAGAGCCTTTTACCTTGTTTAAAGGGTTATCAAGGCAATCATCGCAAGCGGGATATTTTGCACAAGTTACGCCATCTTCGGTTATGTGTTCGCAGTTGTTCGGTTTTTCCGAACGGCTCGCCTTTTTCGACAGCATCTCTCCCCACGAACAATAGCCATCTGTGCTATATAACACTTTTGAATGTTGTATGCAGTAGTCATTCTGAAAATCACCTCGATGTTTGCGATATTTGCACTCTCGGCAGAAGCAGATGTCGATGCTTGGTGCAGGCGGTCTGTCCGCCACTTCTACCGCTGTGCTGAAGTTCGGCATACCATTGCTATTCATCTGCACTTTGTACAGCTTTTCCATCGTCCTTCTCCTTCCACTCCTTGTAAAACTGCTCCTCTCGCTCGTCTGCTTGGCTTGCTGCCACAAGGAGCGCATAGCACATCACCATCAGAATAGTTATGACCATCAGCAAAACATATATAACCCATCTCATATTCATACCTCTTTGATCTCAAGGCCCCTGTACAGCATCTCGTTGTACTTGAGCCTGTATACCTTGTCCTTGCGTGTGATCGGAGATTTGACATCCTCTATCACCCATCGTGACTGAAGTCCTTTTGAGTGCTTGCGGTCAGGAGTCCTGTCGTAGTAGTAGAAGTCTGCGATATATGTCAGAGCACGTATCTTCTTGCCCTTGTGAATGAATCCTGGGCGAAGCTCAAACTTCTTCTGTCTGACAAGTCCTTCTATCTCGCCTGCTCTCTGCAGGATCTGCAGCTCACACCATCTGGCGTATTCCTTCTTGGAGTCATATCTTACGCCATCTACAACGACCGGCTTGTTGTTGTACTTATGCTTCTGTCCGGTTATCTCCTGATACTGTTTCAGTGACATGTTCGCCATCTTCGTTCTCCTCTTCTTCTTCCTGGAAGACCACCTTCCATGCAGGCTCACCTTCTATGCCTGCTTCTTCATCCTCAATTTTGGTAGCCACTATCGCATAGGCTCTGTCCTTTGCCCAATCTTCGACATCACGCTCACGCAGTTTCTTGTCTGGGCAGTATGTGTCGATAAGATACGCCATGCGCTGCTCATAGATAGATGCAAGGCCGCTTATCTCGTTCCATATCGCATCGTCCTGTGCTCTTACCCTTGACTCAGCGGATCTCCACTTTGCGTAGAAGTCAGCCTTCTGCTTTTCAAGATTCTGATTCACTCTTGTGTAGCTCTGATTGACCGCTCTCAGCTCGTCAATCTTTTTCTGCATACGCTCGACTTTCTTGGTAAGCCTTCCAAGCTTGGTCTGAAGGCTCTTGATCTCGTTCTTCGTAGCTTTATCCTTCTGCTCTTCCAATGCCATCGCATCTCCTTCCTCAAATCTTTTGTACGCCTCGGACCTGTCTGCCGCATAAGGGCATCTCATCCAATCCCATGAATCGCAGTACAGATCCATCCACGACAGTTTCTCGTTAATGGAATCGTAAGTCCGGCACACATCCTCGCAGGATATGGTCAGTTTGTTCTCATCGATGTAGTATGGGCAGCGTGTGTACCTTGGCATGTCACTTCTCCTTGTACAGTCTGCCTTGCGGCACCAGTTTGCCGTTGCTTCTGATATAGGCTTTCCCCAACGGCTCTACTTCATCCAGAGGACACCATTGCCCTTCTCTGCCTTCTGGCATAACGCACTCCGTAACTTCTGAGCCTGCTAACTGTACGAAGAACACGCAGTCAGCACAGCACTTTGGCATTTCCATATCTATGACAATCATGTTCACTTCTCCTTGTACAGCACCCCATCTGGGCCGTATGTCTCTACTTCCACAAGAGGACACCATGCTGGCAGTTCCACATTATCTACATAGGCTCCTATCTTCTTGTGTGCTACCTTGCACTCCATCCACGTATGATCTGCTATTCTGCAATTACTGCAGCTGTCTGGCTTAAACATTCCTCTGATCAATACCATCGTCAAATCTCCTTGCAATAGCTTCTATCACATTCACAGTCACTCCGTTTCCGGCCTGCTTATATAGCTGACTGTCAGAATTGAATTGCTGTGCCTTCTCAAAATAATCATCTGTCCAGCCTTGAAGTCTGAAGCACTCCTTAGGAGTCAGCTTGCGTATCCTGTCTACATCCTCAACGTAATAATGGTTACTTGCCGTATCCAATGTTCCGCATGTTTCCCCATTATCTTGGACTCTGCCTCTTCTCTTAGTTGAATTTGGGAAAGCAAGATCGACCACTCCGCCTACCGGACATTGTGCGTATCCTTTTTTCGTTCCATCGATGACTCTTATCCAACCATCATCATTGGCGAGTAAGCGATCAGAACTTTCTCTCTCTGGTGTTTCGAAAGATAATATTTTTCGCTCACCTTTTTCTCTAAGATGTCCGATAATGAACACTCTTTCTCTGTTCTGTGGCACTCCGAAGTGCTTAGTGTTGAGAACTTGCCATTCCGCATCGCACCCCCCCTCATCCATTTCAGTGAGAAGTCTGGCAAAATCCCATCCCCTATTAACTGAAAGCAGATTCTTAACATTCTCGATGAATAACCATTCAGGCTTCTCTTCGTCTGGGAGCTGTCCAAAAAGGTACATAACTCTGAAAAACAGAGATGAGCGGCTTCCTCTAAATCCGATTTTCTTTCCGTTATTGCTGATGTCCTGACAAGGAAATCCGAAGCACCAACAATCGGCATAAGGTATGTCTCCTGAGTAAACTCGTCTAATGTCATTTGCGTACCATTCACCATTGCGATACTCCTCTTTCAGTATTTCCTTCTGCCTCTTCTTGAGATCCATGCTCAGAAGATGTTCTCTCTGTTCATCTGTCAGCAGATGCATAGATGTGTAGCTCATCACTGCGTACTTATCAAACTCACAGAAGCCTACACACTCATGGCCGGCAAGCTCCATGCCTCGTCTGAATCCGCCTATGCCTGCAAACCAATCTATGAATTTCATATCTTGTACTCCTCAAATGTCATCTGCAGATCTTCTTCCGGTCCTCTATATATGCATAGTGCTGAAGGAAATGGTGCATTGCTTTTAGATTCGTTAAACTTCAAGCGGCCTTTTATGAATCTCACTTCGCATCTATGCTGCACATAATTCTGCCACCATTTAGTGTCTGTCCGGCTGAATACCAGGGCCACTACTGTTGTGTTAGGCTTATGCCCTTCGTAATAGCACTTGCGTATCCATGCCTTCACATTGCTATAAGGCGGATTACACCAGACGATGTTGCCCCCCCAATTTTGAGAGAGACCATCCTGCTCCTTGGTAAAATATCTCTCGCACTTGTGGTTATCATCAGAAGCGCAGACATCGAGATTGAAATGAAACTCTCTATCAAGATCCTGGAAGAATGCATCCGGAGTTTCCCACTCATCACTTTTTCTTGAATACATATCTTTATGAATCATATCTACCCCTTCGCTAAAGTCTGATTGAATTTCGCTCTTGCTCTTGCAAGGAATTCATCTTTTTCATCGTTCGTCATGTCCTGAGATTCTTTGGATGGATTTTGCCCCTTGTCATATATAGATAAGTTCTTAAAGTTCTTATAGTTCTTGTCATATGGTACATAGGTGGTACCATCAGTGGTGCTCTTTTGTGGTGCATCGTCTGCACTATAGGTGGTACCATCAGTGGTGCTCTTATTCTGATATTTGTTGTAATTTACAATAGTTATAGTGGTACCATCAGTGGTGCTATGCATGGTACACATTCCGTCCTGCTGCATGGCACCAATAAACCTACCAACTTTTCTCCTGTCCCAATGCCATCTGTCGGCCAGGAAGCGGATGGATGTATTAACATCCCCACGCTTTCTCTGGACCACTCGGCCTTTACAAGTAGTCTTAAAGTCCTTGTGATTGGCCAGCATTATCAAGTCGATCCACGCAGATCTTTTGTCAAAAGGTTCATTTGATTCCCATATCCAATGACTCTGTATGTCTCTATTGATCTTGAACCATCCGCCCATCTTCGGCCTCTTTCTGCTTCCTGCGGTTATAGCAAATGCCGCCTACTTTCTTCCAAGCATTTTCTATACTTTTAGCATCATCAGTTTTAGCGTATTTGCCTCTGTAGTATTGAGCGAGTGCAATATCAATTCCGTCAAGGATCTCCTGAAGAGAGAACTGTTTCAGATATTGCATTGCTGTTGCTCTGCCATGCTCGTTTAATGAATAATTTCCGTTAGCTGTTGCCCAATACTCACAGATATAATCAAGCTCCTCTTGCTGAAAGCTTGACAGCTCTGTACGCCATTCCATCAGCATCTTTAGCTGCTCACGCTTTTCGGCAAGTTCTGCAAGCTGTTCCTGCTGCTTCTTGATTTCCGTATCATCAGACAGCCTCACTTTGCCCTTGCCTCTATTGCAGTCACGGCACGAAGTAATGAGATTGATCATTTTGTTCGTGCCGCCTTCTGCTACAGGCTTGATGTGGTCGACTTCCAGGATGACATCCGGAGCCATACGCCCACAGTATTGGCAAGTGAACTTATCTCTCTTGAAAACTTCAAAGCGTGTTTTCTTGCCTATACCTTTTCTCTCGCCCATTTACTTCTCCTCTTCCTCTGTTACCTCAAATGCTGCCGGAAGATCTCCGAGATCCGCATCAGCATCGAAGCTGTCATCGTTGTCTACGTACTCAATGTTTCCGCCTGGTCTGAGGACTCCCATATCAGCCTCATAAGCCTTCTGGAAGTCGATGGACATGATGCCCCACTTTGAGATGAGCTGTCTCAGCATCGTCTTGATAGCCATGCTGTCGAAGTCTTTCTCCCAGAACGTATATCCCTTGTGCGCTCTGTACCCCTGCGAGTATTCAAGAGCATGGTTCTGCATCTTCTCCTTTGACCAGTAGATAACCTTGCGGAATCCGTTGAGATATTCAAACATCGCATAGTATCCGATAGTCTGAGCAGCTTCTCTTGCCGCCTCATCCTCGATGAGCTGCACTTCTATCTCCTCATTAAGAGGATCATATTTGATAAGCTCACCTTCCTTGATAGCCATAGCGTTCAGTTTCTTGTACTGACCGCTTCTGATGGCAAGCTGTATGTAACCTTTGTATCCGAGCTGGAACTGCGCTACCTTGCGTCCGAGCTTTCTGTCGTTGAACGGCACGAAGTAATACTGTCCGAGCTGTGGTGATGGCGAGAGCTGAAGTGTCTCGCCCAGGAGTCCGGCAGAAAGGATCGTAGCAGGATCGCAGTCTGCAAGCTGTGGATTCGTAGCCACAGCACTTGTGATAGCTGTGATGAATCCGGCTGCTCTCTTCGGATCTCCGAGAGTGTTGTTGATAAGGTTCTTGTAAGCGTCCGTCTGTATCATTACAGAGAACTTAGGTGCGCTCTTCTTTGCCGGCACCTGTACTTTTTCATTCACGTTTACGCTCTTTGTCATTTCGCTTTTCCTTTCTTCTTCGTAAGATCTTTGGTCCTGAATACTCTGTACTCAGAGATCTTCTTGTACTTGTTTATGTCTACGTTCGGATAGTCCGCCTGGAGCCTTGCCATGTCATACCCTGATGTCTTGCTCTGAGTCTTCCATGAGACTCCGTACTGCACCCCTATGCCTACCTCGTTTCTGCCGAGCTTCTGACAGATCCTTGCCTTGATGCTTTCCGCCTGTTTCGCATAATCATCTGCTATGCTCTTGACCGACTTATAGTCAGTCACCATTCGGTCAAGGCCGGAGACTATGATCTCCGAGCTTGGCATCTCTCTTGGATATAGCTGCTTCAGAGTATCGAAGTCTGATTCGCCATCCGGCTCAGGCATCCTCTCCTGCATTACGTATGTAGTCCAGAAGGCGATTTCCGCCTCTCTGAGCTGTTTTATGAAATCGTCATCCCTTTTTATCTCGATGACATAAAGTCCTCTCTGAAGGACTAATATGGCGAGATAGACCATATCGAAACCCATGATCATCATGTAGTGCTGTACTTGGCAGTAATAGTGCGAAGGCACATCGCCATTCTCAAAGTTGTACCCATGAAAGCTGCCCATTACCTTGCACTCAAGTCCGGCATTCTCGCCTACTACCTTGCGGTCAATGTTGGCAGTCAGGAAGTCATAGTCATCGTCTGCATACATCGCAAAGTCATTTCTGACCTTCTTGCCGGTCTTCTCCATGAATCTCTCAGCTACGTACTGCTCAAGATCCGTGCCGAGCCTCATGGCCTCGGATGTCTCCTTCTCCTTTGACAGGCCCATCTTGTCAGCGTATAATGAAAGTGATCCAGCATATGGATTCATGTTTACGCATATGGCGGCATCGCTTCCGCCAATCGATGACTTACGCAGTTGTACCCACTGATCGTGAGTCATCTTTTTTGTGTCTGCTATCTTACGTGCCATATCTCTACCCCACTACGAACATCATGAAAATGATTCCTGCCCAGCTGCCCCATGCGATGAGGCCTTCTATAAGTTCTCTTCTGTCCATCACGCTTCTCCTCTCAGTGAATACCTGATGTAGTGTGTGCTTTCTCCGTATCTGTTCTTGCCGGTCTGCATCTCCTTATCAAACTCATAGCCTCTTGCCTTCAACTCACAGAGTCTTGCCGCAAGCTGTGTGATGCCGAGATCGATGACAGCCTCATAAGCTGTGATGCTGCCGAAGTCCTTCAGATACTTGAGGATCTTGTCTCCCTGGTTCATTACTCCACCTCTCTCAGTGCTGCTCTTACTACCGCATCTCTCAGGCTCTGATTCTCAAGAATGAGATCGCCCATATCGGTCTTAAGTTCTCCGATGACTCCCTTCAGCATCTCGATGTCATGCTCAAGAGCCTCGATCTCTTTGTCCTTCTCTTTGTGCTCTCTCTCAAGAGTCTCGATCCTTGCCTTGTAGAATTCATCCGGCATCGGCTCCCATCTGAAGCTTGTTCTTGGATTAATTGTTCCTTCTGGTGCTTTCTTATCGTGCTTACCCATGTTTACGCTCTCCTTTCCTCACGGATCTTCTTCGTCATCATCCCAATAGTTTCCGTCATCCCAATAGGCGTCCATCACCATCAGGTTTTCCATATGTGTTATCTGATACTGTGTCATTTTGTTTCCTTTCTGGCATATGCCCACACCTGGGCAGGAAGTGTTTTTTCGTAGGAGATTGAAGAAAAAAACTAATCAGATGGTCCTTATGATTTCACTCAGTTTTCAGTTTGTAGTTCTCCTGCCCATGTATGGACACATGCCCTTGCTGTCATCTATGGTCGGCCGCCTTTGCCGTAGTTCTTACCGCACTTGTTTATATTGTTCTCTTTGGTATATTCATGAAGCCACCTATTCATGGTGTTATGCCCAATGCCGAGCTTTGCCGCTGTTTCCAAAACGCCTTCCTGGTTTGTGACTATCTGATGTGCGATCTCATTCCAGTTATCAGGCTTTGGTATACGCTTCCTTCCGGAGTTGCTTTCTTTCTGATGCTTTCTGTCATGTGCTGCTCTGTGGCATCTCCAGCAAAGTCTTACTACATTGCCTTGAACATTCTTGCCCCCTCTTTGAAGCGGAACTATGTGATGGATCTCAAGCCTGTCTGTAGCTCCGCAATTTGCACAAGCATTGTCTACTTTCAGCTCTCCGCTCAGCACCATCCTGTGGCATTCTTCGATAAGCTTCTGATACCTTGCTCTCGACATCGTGCTATTCGCCATAGCTTTCTCCCTTTGCATACTCATGGATGAGTCTTATGGCATCGTCCTGTTCCTTCTTAGACCACTCCTTCTTGAGAAGGAGCTTATTGAAGTCCGGTACGCTCTCGCCCATAAGCTCACTCATCTTAGTCTGAGTAATGCCGTACTTGCCCATTTCCGACCTCACTCTCTTATTCTTCAGCATCATTCCCTCCTTTCTTCGTTTTCCCAATATGCCCTGCATACCTTTTTCTTTAGGTTTACACTGGCCATGCCGTACTTCATGCACTTGCCCCATTTGACTCTCGCATCCTTGTTGCCATAGATGTCTGTTACTCTGTCGCAATATGGACAGTCGATGCAGTGAAGTGACTCATCTTCGACAACGCTCTCCGGTTCTTCAGCAAGTTTGTTGTAAGTGATCCAGAACACATCGCCTTCACGCTCCCATGACGGATTGACATATGCCAGTTCAACCATTCTCTTATTGAACTTCAGGACAGCTTCCTGCCTTGTCTTTCCTTCTATGCATTCAACTTGTGGTATCATTGAGATGTTCATAATTCTCCCCCAGGGTTCAAATAAAAAAGAGTGCTACCTTCTTGTAACACTCCTCTAATTTATCCTTTTTCCGAACTATTCCGCTTTAGATTTTAATGGATAAAGTCATAATTTAGGGAAGTGTTATAAGTATAATAGCACGTATCCGCATCCTTTGCAACTATTTTGCAAAATCTTTTTAAATGTTTATGTTTTGTTGTTTCATCAGAATAAAATAACCGCAGGCTTTTACACCTGCGGTCTTTTAATTAGTTCAGATATTTCTCAGGATCTACAGGAGTACCATCTGCATCGAGGATCTTGAAGTCCAGGTGCGGTCCTGTCGATATTCCTGTATTACCGGAACAAGCGATCTGCTGTCCTTGAGCAACAGTATCCCCCACTTTGACATTC
>OCVV011095817.1_pt1 | contig 12718 bp, 9 predicted proteins | sample 1539721 | NCBI WGS metagenome assembly OCVV01 (sample SAMN02144230, study PRJEB22623) | gut metagenome | biome: sheep rumen | host: Ovis aries | place: New Zealand
TTTCCCATGATCTGGATTACGTGGCGGCCTACGCGGATCAGGTGATTCTCCTGGAACACCGGGTGCTGGCCCAGGGATCGGTGCGTCAGGTATACGGAAGTGAAGCGTTTCACCGGGTATTTGGCGCTTATGACCTGGACCGGATCCCCCGGGAGCGTCTCCGGGAGGAAGCGCGGACCTCCGCCATCGGAAACCGGAAGCACACAACCATGGGAATCTGGAAGGAGGGGGAATAGCATGGCAGTCTTTCAGACCTTGTTTACCTATGACTTTATGCGTCTGGCCTTTCTGGCGATTCTGATCATCACTCCCCTGTTTGGCATCCTGGGTACCATGGTGGTCAGCGACAAGATGGCCTATTTCTCAGATGCGCTGGGCCATTCCGCCCTGTGCGGCATGGCGGTGGGCGTACTCTTTGGCGTCGCCAACACCACCGTGTCCCTGATGATCTTCGGCGTCCTGTTTGCGCTGCTTCTGAATCTGATCCGGAGCAAAAGTCCGGCCTCCACGGACACCATCATTTCGGTGCTGTCTTCCAGCTGTATAGCCGTGGGCCTGATTATTCTGTCCCGCAACGGCAACTTCAGCAAATATTCCAGTCTGCTGATCGGCGATGTCTTAAGCATTACCAAGGGTGAGGTGATCGGACTGTTTCTGATCTTTCTGGCCACGTTGGTGTTCTGGATCCTGTGTTTTAACCAGCTGCAGGCAGTGAGTCTTCACCCGGTGCTGGCAAAAAGCAGAGGCTTTCGCGTGGCAGTGATTGAAAATCTGTTTACGGCGGTGATCGCGCTGGTGGTAATGCTTTCTATCAAATGGATCGGCATCCTGATCATAAACGCGCTGCTGATTCTGCCGCCGGCGGCTTCCCGCAACATTTCCGAAAATGTCAGGGAATACCATCTGTTTGCGGTGATTTTTTCCGTGTTTAGCGGTCTGCTGGGACTGGTGATTTCCTATTTCGCGAATGTGGCTACCGGCCCCACGATTATCGTGATCGCGGCGGTGATTTTTTTCGCCACATATATTTTCGGCCGCAATCGCTAAACGGTAGGCAGGATATGGAATTTGTGTTAAAATATGGAATTGGTTTCCTGGGGAAACCGCTGAAGATATGAGCAGAAATCTGCAGAATACAGCAGCAGAAAGGGATCATGAATCTATGAAAGAATTAGCAAAGACCTACGATCCGAAAGGACTGGAGGACAGACTGTATAAAAAATGGGAAGATCACCATTATTTTCACGCAAAGGTGGATCCGGAGAAGAAGCCCTTCACGATTGTGATGCCGCCGCCAAATATTACCGGTCAGCTGCACATGGGACACGCGCTGGACAATACCATGCAGGACATCCTGATCCGGTATAAGCGGATGCAGGGCTACTCGGCCCTCTGGCAGCCGGGAACCGATCACGCCGCCATCGCCACGGAAGTGAAAGTCCTGGCCGCCTTAAAGGAAAAAGGCATCGAAAAGAAGGATCTGACCCGGGAAGAATTCCTGAAATATGCCTGGGAATGGAAGGAAGAATACGGCGGACGGATTGTCCGGCAGTTAAAGAAGCTTGGATCTTCCGCGGACTGGGAGCGGGAACGCTTTACCATGGACGAGGGCTGTTCCGAGGCAGTGCGGGAAGTATTTATCCGTCTCTACGAAAAAGGCTATATTTACAAAGGATCCCGAATCATCAACTGGTGCCCGAAATGCCAGACCTCCATCTCGGATGCCGAGGTAGAGCATGAAGAGCAGAAAGGCCATTTCTGGCATATCCGCTATCCCATTGCCGGTGAAGAAGGCAGATATGTGGAGATCGCCACCACCAGACCGGAGACGATGCTGGGAGATACCGCGGTAGCCGTCAACCCGGAGGATACCCGCTATCAGGACCTTATCGGCAAGACCCTGATCCTTCCGATCGTTAACAAAGAGATCCCGGTGATCGCGGATTCCTATGTGGACAAAGAGTTCGGCACCGGCTGTGTGAAGATTACACCGGCCCACGATCCCAACGACTTTGAGGTGGGCAGACGCCACGGCCTGGAAGAGATTAATATCCTGAACGATGACGGCACCATCAATGCCAACGGCGGAAAATACGAAGGCATGGACCGTTATGAAGCCCGGGAAGCCATTGTAAAAGAACTGGACGCACAGGGACTTCTGGTAAAAGTGCGGGAACACGTGCACAACGTGGGCACCCATGACCGGTGTCATACCACGGTGGAACCGATGATCAAGCCCCAGTGGTTTGTGGCCATGGAAGAAATGGCGAAACCTGCCATCGAGGCCTTAAAGAGCGGCAAGCTGAAATTCGTGCCGGAGAACTACGGCAAAACCTATATGCACTGGCTGGAGGGAATCCGCGACTGGTGCATCTCCAGACAGCTGTGGTGGGGCCATCGGATACCGGCGTATTACTGCAAAGACTGCGGAGAGATGACCGTGGCCAAGGAAGCGCCCGCAGCCTGCCCGAAGTGCGGAAGCACACATCTTTATCAGGACGAGGATACGCTGGATACCTGGTTCTCTTCCGCCCTGTGGCCCTTTTCTACCCTGGGCTGGCCGGAGCAGACCCCGGAACTGAAGTATTTCTACCCGACGGATGTGCTGGTCACCGGATATGATATTATTTTCTTCTGGGTGATCCGAATGGTATTCTCCGGACTGGAGCAGACCGGGGAGGTACCGTTCCACACGGTTCTGATCCATGGATTGGTGCGGGATTCCCAGGGACGCAAGATGAGTAAATCCCTGGGCAACGGCATCGATCCGCTGGAAGTAATCGACAAATACGGCGCGGACGCCCTGCGTCTGACACTGATTACCGGCAATGCGCCGGGCAACGACATGCGTTTTTACTGGGAACGTGTGGAGGCCAGCCGCAATTTTGCCAACAAGGTGTGGAACGCTTCCCGTTTCATCATGATGAATCTGGGAGATACCCAGCCGGCGGAGCCGGCAGCCGCGGACCTGCAGCCCGTGGACCGCTGGATCCTGTCCCGTGTCAATACCCTGGCCCGGGAAATGACGGAAAATATGGACAAATACGAGCTGGGCATTGCCGTCCAGAAAGTATATGACTTTATCTGGGAGGAATTCTGCGACTGGTACATTGAGATCGCCAAAGTGCGTCTGTATCAGAAGGAGAAAGACCCGGCAGCCGCCGACACGGCGCTCTGGGTATTGAAGACCGTGCTGACCAATGCCTTAAAGATGCTGCATCCCTTCCTTCCGTTCATCACGGAGGAGATTTACTGCACGCTGAATCCGGAGGAAGAGACCATTATGCTGGCAGCCTGGCCGGAATTCCGTCAGGACTGGGAGTATCCGCAGGAAGAGCAGTCCATGGACGCGGTGATGACGCTGGTAAAGGCAGTCCGGAACATGCGGTCGGAGATGAATGTGCCGCCGTCCAGAAAGGCAGGCTATTTCATCGTGACGGAAGATCAGGACCTGGCAGACTGCTATACCGCGCTGCGGCAGGATTACAGCAATCTCATCAGCGCTACCGATGTGCTGGTACAGAAGGATAAGGCCGGAATACCGAACGACGCGGTGTCTGTAGTGATTCCGAAGGCAGTGGTGTATGTGCCGCTGGAAGAGCTGGTGGATCTGGACAAAGAGCGGGAACGGCTGCGCAAGGAGCAGACCAGACTGGAAAAAGAGCTGAAACGTTCCAAAGGCATGCTGTCCAATGAAAAATTCCTGAGCAAGGCGCCTCGCGAAAAAGTAGAGGAAGAAAAGGCAAAACAGGAAAAATACCTGCAGATGATGGAAGACGTAACCAGACGTCTGGAACAGTTAAAATAAACCAAATCTCCAAGGGGTGCCGCGAAACGGATGGAAAGCGGCATCCCTTCTTGTACAATAAAGCGGAAGAACAGGAGACATACCGATGACAGTAGAGGAAGCGGAAGCATATCTGAATGATCTGCCCCATTTCACAAAAAAGAACCCCATGACCCATACGGTAAAATTCATGGAAGCCCTGGGAAATCCCCAGGAGCAGTTCCGGGTGATTCATGTGGCGGGCAGCAATGGAAAAGGAAGCACCTGCAGTTTTCTGTATTCCATTCTGACAGCAGCAGGCTGCCGGGCGGCCCTGTTTACCTCTCCCCACCTGGTGGATATCCGGGAGCGGTTCCGCCTGCCGGAGGGCATGTGCAGCCGCAGGGATTTTCTGGAAGCCTATCAGCTGGTCCGGGATACGGCGGATCTGATGCACCGACAGGGAGAGGATTATCCCACCTATTTTGAGTTCATCTTTGCCATCGGCATGCTGATTTTCCAAAAGCACCGGATTCCCTATGTGGTCATGGAGACCGGGCTGGGCGGACGGCTGGATACCACAAATGTGGTCAGACATCCGGAACTGTGTATCCTGACTTCCATCAGTCTGGAGCATACGGAGTATCTGGGCAGCACCATTGCCCGGATTGCGGAGGAAAAGGCCGGCATCATCAAGCCCGGCGTGCCGGTAATCTTTGACGGCAGCAATCCGGAGGCTGCCCGGGTGATCCGGGAGACAGCGGCTGCCCGGGGATCGGCATTTTACGAAATTCTTAAAAATATGTGTAGAATTCGTGAAAGCAGGGGGGGCAGTATTGATTTTTCCCTGTCCACTGCGTATGATAAGGAAACAGTGTGGCAGATTCCCTTCGCGGCCACTTATCAGGTGATGAACGCGGCGCTGGCCATTACCGGCTTCCGCGTACTGACGGAAACCGACGAATTTCTCCGGAATCTGACCACAGAGGAGCAGGAGGCAGCCATTGCCCGCGGGCTGGCGGATACCGTATGGCCGGGACGGATGCAGGAGATTCTGCCGGGGGTGATCTTTGACGGCGCCCATAACGCGGACGGCATCCGGGAATTTACAGACAATGCGGCACGGATCTGCAGAGAAGACCCTTACCCGCCGCTGCTGCTGTATTCCATGGTACGGGAAAAAGACTATCACCGCTGCGCGCAGATCCTGTCAGGGATGCGCTGGGACAGAATCGTGATCAGCCGGATTCCCTCGGAGCGGGGGCTGGACTGCATATGTTTGAAGGAAGCCTTTCCGGAGTATCTGCAGCCGCAGATTTTCACGGAAGAATCATATCAGGAAGCATTTCACCGGCTTCTGACAGAGCGGAAGCCGGGACAGAGAATATTCTGCACCGGTTCTCTGTATTTTATCGGTGCATTGCTGGAGACTGTCCGCAGACCGGACAGCGGACCGGCAGCGACAGGAGAAAGCGATGTTTGACTTTGAAGAAGAATTAAAAAAATTTGAACCCAGTCCGGAACTGGATGACGCGGAAGACGCAATTTATACCCATGATCTGCGGGATGTAATGGATATTGTGCAGGAACTGCTGAACAGAGGCAGCGAGCAGGAACAGTAGCGTTCTGCAGGAGGGGAAATTCATGAAATGCTGTTATTGCGGGGCAGAGCTGGATACCAGCAATTTCTGCCCGAGATGCGGCAACGATGTCCGCATCTGGAAAAAAACCCAGTTTATATCAAATTATCTGTACAATCAGGGCCTGGAAAAAGCAAAAAAACGGGAACTGTCCTATGCGGCGCAGGCGCTGACACTGAGCCTTCAGTACAATAAGCGCAATACAGACGCCCGCAATCTGCTGGGCGTCGTATATATGGAAATGGGCGAGCTGTATCTGGCCTTCAGTGAATGGTGCATCAGTTTGAACTTTCAGTCCCAGGAGAACGATGCCCGGTATTTTCTGGCTTCCTGCCAGCAGACAGGCAGTCAGATTGACCGGATGAACCTGACGATACACAAATACAACCAGTGCCTGCAGTACTGCCATCAGCAGACCTACGACCTGGCAGTGATCCAGCTGAGAAAAGTGCTGGAGCAGAGCCCCCATCTGGTGAAAGGCCATCTTCTGATGGCGCTGCTGCAGATGCGGGAAGGAAAGTATGACCAGGCGATGGAATCCTTAAAACGGGTGGAAGCCATCGACCGGAGCAATCCGACGGCCAGGGCATATCGGGAAGAGTGCAGCAGATATCTCGGCCGTGACGGCAAAGTACTGCGGCCAAAGGAAAAAAAGCAGCGCAGATCCTTAAAGGACTGGTATCGTGACCTGCAGGAAAACAGTTCCATGGCTTCGGTGGTGAATCTGATCATCGGCGCTGTTGCGGGAGCCGCAGTGGTGGGGTTTCTTGTGGTGCCCGCGATTCGTCACAGCCAGAACGCGGCACAGAGCAACGGGCTGGTGGAGGCTAATGCGACGATTTCCTCCAAAGCCCGGGAGATCAGCGCGCTGAACGAAAAAATCGACGAGCAGAAGCAGGCGGTAAAAGACGCCAAACAGGAAGCAGCGGACGCGCAGGATACCATCACTTCCTATCAGAACCTGATGAAGGCGTATGATCTGTACCGCAGCAAAAGCTATACTTCTGCCGGGAAATATATGGAAAAAGTCCAGCGCAAACTGCTGGATTCCGACAATAAAAAGATCTACGATGAAATCATGGCAGTAGTCAAGACGACACTGCTGAAGCAGGAGTACAACGAGGGCATGACGGCCTACTGGCAGAATGATTACAAAGCGGCCTCCAAGTCCCTGAAAAAAGTCGTGGACGAAGAGGAAGGCTATGACCGATACAAGGCAGCCTACTATCTGGGGGACTGCTATGTGCAGCTGAAAGATACGAAACAGGCGAAAAAATATCTGCAGCTCTGCAGCGAAAAGAGCGGATCCTTTATCTATCGGAACCGGGCATCCAAAGCACTGAAATCACTGGGGTCTTCTGATAAGAAGTCATCGGATACGGAAGAGAACTGAGATACAGAAAAATCAAAATCTGAGTGGGAACAGGCATGATTGGAGAATATGTGGAAGAGGGGCGGCAGCGGCTGCTGGCCCGGGGGATTCAAAAAGTCAGAGGCACGGAAAGCGGGACTTCCGTGCGTGCCAACCGGGCATATATTGACAGCATCCAGCTGGAAACCCGTATGCTGGATGCCGTGGAGCATCCGGATACGGCCATCACTTTTCTCGGCCGGAGATTTGACACGCCGGTGATGTCTGCGGCATTGTCCGGCCTGAACAATATCTGCCCCCATGGAATGGCGGAAACTGCCCGCGGCATTGCCGCGGCCGGAGCCTGTATGTGGGCCGGTATCGGGCAGCAGGAGGAACTGCATGAAATCTGTCAGGCAGGGGCGCCGACAGTCAAAATTATCAAGCCCTACAAAGACACGGATCTGATCCTGGAGAAGCTCCGGCAGGCGGAAGAAGAAGGCTGTTTCGCCACCGGCATGGACATCTCTTTCTTCTATGGCGCGCAGATCGGAGACAGAATGGTAGCGGATCAGATCGTTGCGCCAAAGTCCTCCGCGGAGATGAAGCGTATCATGGATGCTACACGGCTCCCGTTTATTTTTAAAGGAGTATTATCTCTCCAGGATGCGAAAAAAGCGCTGGATCTGGGGGCAGCGGCAATCGTGGTTTCCAGCCACAGCGGTTCTGTGATGGATTACTCCGTTCCGCCGCTGCGGATTCTTCCGGCGATTGCCAAATTGGTCCGGGGCAGGATTCCCATACTGGCAGACGGCGATATCCGTCGGGGCAGTGATGTCTATAAGGCACTGGCACTGGGCGCGGACGGTGTTCTGGTGGGCAGGGCGCTGATGGCAGGGCTGGAAATGGACGGCGCAGAGGGTGTGACCAAAGTGGTTCGGGGGATCACCGAGGAACTGCGGCGGATCATGGGACAGACCGGGTGTTCCCGGATTGCGGATATAGATCCGTCGGTGCTCTGGATGCCGGAATAATTGGCGCGTGTTTCAGAGAATGGAATAGAAAATTATGGAAAAAATCCAGCAGTACGCCGGATTATATCAATGTTGATAAATAAAACCGGATGAAAGAAAAACAGGACCCCGGATGGATGCGGCCTTTTTCAAGGCGCGTATCCATCCGGGGTCCTGTTTGTGTCAGGGGAAGAATCCCGCAGGAACCAGGGACACCTTTCGTATCCCAAAGGTTTTTCTATTGTGCAATATGTCGTATTCCGCACGAAAACAATCATTTCATTTATTCATAATAGACAAGAATGGACGAATAACTGCAGAAACTCTCAGTTGCTATACTGGAACTGACAAAAGGTACTGAATCGATTCTTAAGGGAACTAAGGGAAAGGACTACAGTACAGAATTCATTGATAAAAGTGTCAGGAGGGAACCAGCTATGAAGAAGAAACTGATGAGACTGGCAGCAGTCGGACTGATCTGTGCCATGACCGGCGGCCTTGCCGCCTGCGGAAGCAGCAAGACTGGGGGAACCGGCGGATCTTCCGGTTCGGAAAAGAAATCTGCCACGACGGTGGGCATCGTAGTCAAGACCGCGACGAACGCGCATTTTCAGGATATTGCCTACGGCGCGGTATTAGCCGGCAAGGATCTGGGAATCAATGTTAAGGTGGACAATACTTCTACCGAGTCGGATGTGGAAGGCCAGGTGACCAAATGTGAGAATATGATTTCTTCCGGTGTGGACGCGCTGATTCTTACGGCGAATGATTCCGACGGCGTATCCAATGCGGTTGCCGCCGCTCATGACGCGAAGATTCCATTCGTTACGGTGGATACAAAGATCACCAATCAGTGGGGCGATGATGTTAAAGAATATATGCCGAACTACATTGGCGTGGATCACGAAAAGATGGCCTATGAACTGGCGAAAAATGTCTTCAAAAAAATGGGAAGCAAGGGTCAGGTAGTTATTCTGCGGGGCGTAGACGCAGCAAGTTCCTCCCAGGAAAGAACAGCCGGTTTTAAACGCGCGCTGAAGGAATATCCGAATATCAAACTGGTAGAATCACAGAGTGCAAAATATGATCAGGATACGGCCGCATCCACCATGGCGGATATTATCCAGGCTCATCCGAAAGTAAAAGCGGTGCTTTGCTGCAACGATCTGATGGCTGCCGGAGCGGTAACTGCATTGGAAGAGAATAATATCAAAGTCGGCGGAGACAACGGCGTGCTGGTGGCAGGCATTGACGGTAACTACATTGCCCTGCAGTCGATTGATGACAGTAAGATTTACGCAACCGCATACGACTGGTCCATTCTCCAGGGATACTACGCCGTGGAGCAGGCCTATGACCTGATTCAGGGCAAGAACGTACCGGAGGAAACTATGACACCGGATACAATTATTACAAAAGAGAATGTGGATGACTATCTGGAGCATGGAAAAGAACTGTCCCAGTGGACCATGGGCAAATCCATTGGCAAGGTATCGGATTATATGAGAAACTTTGTCACCATGGGTGAAAAGATGAAGACAGGCGGTACGGCTTCTTCCGGTTCCGGCGCCGGCAGCGCGTCCGGGGAAACGAAAGATGCCGCGGAGAAGTAAGGACAAATAAAGAACTGGATCTCTGCCGCAGCAGTCCCGCTGCGGCAGAATACTGTCAGGGAGATTTGGTATGGGCAAACAGATATTAAAGATGGAGCATATTTCAAAAACATTCAGCGGTACAAAGGTGCTGGATGACGTGAGCTTTTATGCCTATGCGGGAGAAGTGCATGCCCTGCTGGGCGCAAACGGCGCGGGCAAATCCACGCTGATGAAAATCCTGGCCGGTGTCTTTCTGCCGGATCCGGGCGCTGAGATCAGCCACGACGGACGTCCCGCCAAAATCATGGCCTGTGTCCACGACGCGCAGCAGGATGGTGTGACAATGGTTTTTCAGGAGCTGAATATCCTGCCGCATTTAAGTGTGCTGGAAAATATATTCATAGCCAATGAGATTACCCACAGAGGCGTCTATGACTGGAAAGCCATGCGCCGGCGGGCGAAAGAAGTCATGGCAGAAGTGGGCATTGACCTGGATCTGGACCAGCGGGCCGGGGATCTGTCCGTGGCCATGCAGCAGATGGTGGAGATCACACGGGCGCTGAACCTGAACTCAGACCTGCTGGTGTTTGACGAGCCTACGTCGTCTCTTACGTCGCAGGAGACAGAGCAGCTCTTCGCGCTGATTGACCGGCTGAAAAAACGGGATGTGGGGATGATCTACATTACCCACCGGATGTCAGAAGTCTATCAGATCTGTGATCGGATCACACTGCTGCGGGACGGTAAACTGGTTTTTACCGATCGGATTGAAAATGTGACCAATGAGCGGCTTCTCACCGGTATTATCGGATCGAAAAACACCAATCAGTTTCCGGAAAAATACCGGAAGGAAGGCGAAGTGATCTTTGAAGCGAAGCATGTGACCAGCAAGGGCAGATATGAGGATGTGAGCTTTCAGCTGAAGGAAGGGGAAATTCTCGGTTTCGCGGGGCTGGCAGGCGCCGGGAGGACTGAGATCGCCAAAACGATCTTCGGCGTTTATCCCCTGGATGCGGGCGAGTTCCTTTATAAAGGAAAACCCATGCGTGTGAAAAGTCCCATGGATGCGGTCAGGCAGGGAATCGGCTATGTGACGGAAGACCGAAAGAATGAAGGAATTCTGGGCGTCCGGTCGATCCGGGAAAATATGGGAATCGCCAGCATGAGACGGCTGGGCAGAGGCCTGCATATCCATACCCAGGAAGAAAAACGGGAAGTTCTGGAGCAGATTCAGGAACTGAAAATCAAGACAACCGGGATGGAGCAGCATATTGAAAATTTGAGCGGCGGCAATCAGCAGAAGGTCTGTCTGGGCAAATGGCTGATGGTACAGCCGAAACTGCTGATTCTCGACGAGCCGACCCGGGGCATTGATGTGGGTGCCCGGGCGGATTTCTACCGGATCATTCAGAATCTGGTGAAAAATGATATCGGCGTCATCGTGATCTCTTCGGAGGAGGATGAACTCATCGGCCTCTGCAACCGGATCGTTGTGATGCGTGAAGGACGCAAGGTAGGAGAATTTGCCGATACGGAACCGGATCTGAAATCTAAAATGCTGAAGCGCATGCTCAATATATAGGTAAAAACGTTTAAAAAATCAGAAGATAGAGAGGTTTATTATGCAGGCTTCATTAGGAAAAAGGATTTATGATACATACGGAACATATATCATACTTGTGGTGCTGATCATTTTCTTTTCCGTCACTTCCCCGGGATTTTTCTCCATCGGGAATCTGACGAATCTGCTCCGGACCGGTGCGGTATATATTCTGTTCGGGTGCGGAATGACATTTGTCATGATCAGTGGAAAGATCGATCTTTCCATCGGCGCGATTGCGGCTCTGGTGGGCTGCACCGTTTCCCTTTGCATACAGGCGGGAATGACGACGATTCCGGCTTCCATTGTGGGTATAATCGTGGGTCTGGTCTGCGGATTCATCAACGGATTCTGCATCGCAAAGCTGCGGGTGCCGTTCTTTATCATGACTGCCGGCATGATGTACGCGGCCAGCGGTCTGGCGCTTGTGATTACCCATGAGACTTCTGTCAGGATCGCAAACGCGGCATCTGCCAGGATCCCCTTTGAATTCTGGGGGTCCAAGAGGATCGGTGTGATTCCTTCCCAGTTTATTGTTGCAGTGATCTTTTTTGTGATCTGCCTTTATATTATGAAAAATACAAAAATGGGCCGTTATACCTATGCCATCGGCAGCAATGAGAAAACTGCCCGGCTGTCCGGGGTAAATGTGGACAAATATAACATCCTGATTTTCACCCTGAACGGGCTTGCGGCAGCAATTGCCGGCCTGGTGCTGGCCTCCAGGCTGATGACCGGAAGCCCCAATGTGGCAGACGGAGGGTATAACATTCTGGCGATTGCCGCGGCGGCCATCGGCGGCACCAGCCTTACCGGCGGCGAAGGCAATATCGCGAAAACGGTGGTAGGCGCCTTTGTCCTGACGGTAATCAGTACCGGACTGAACATTATGGGCGTAACCTCTTCGGTACAGAATATCGTAATCGGTGCGGTGCTGGTAATTGTGGTAGCCGTGGATATGCTCGGACGGCGCAGACAGGAGTAAATAAGAGCAGGTGACAGGAAAACGGCGGTCCCAGGGAGCGGAGCGGCTCTCCGGGACCGCTGTTTTTTGCCTTCTGTTTTCAGAGCAGCGAATCAGAGCAGCGAATCAGAGCAGCGAATCAGCACAGCGAATCAGCACCCCGAATCAGCACAAAGCGGAAAGAAAAGACGGATGGAACAGCCAGACAGGAAGTGCGGCTGTTCCATCCGTTTCCGGGAGTGAAATCCTATGGGGGTACCTTTCCGGGTATCCCGTATTCTGATTAGGGGGAGGAGTGTGGTCAGGGAGCAGAGCTCCCGGTCAATTTCTGTTTTTCATGCAGCGGCCCGGTGGATGCCGTCAGATTCCTGACGTTTCTTCCTTCTCAGGCGCGCCTGCGCACCGGTATCTGCAGTTCGCAGAAATCCGGTTCATTTTCGCTTTCATAGAAGCTTCCGTCCATCAGGCATTCGTCGAAGATATTGCCGACGATTTCGAAGCCGTTTCGGTCAATCCAGCGGCGGAGCTTTCGGACGGGCTCCGGTTCGTAAGGCATGCCGAACCGCTGGAGACAGACGTATTCCCCTTCCTGAAGCACGTGGATATTTGCGGAGGCCTCTTCGACACATTCGTCCGCGTCTATGATGCATCCGCAGCCGGCATGCTGCAGCGGCCGGTCCTTTTGCAGATCCTCCTGAAAGATCAGGGTGCCGTAGCGGCTGGAAGGCAGCAGATCGTACCGTTCCGATTCATTCCAGGCTTTCATCAGCGCGAAATGCAGACCGTGGC
>OCVV011302155.1_pt1 | contig 12716 bp, 12 predicted proteins | sample 1539721 | NCBI WGS metagenome assembly OCVV01 (sample SAMN02144230, study PRJEB22623) | gut metagenome | biome: sheep rumen | host: Ovis aries | place: New Zealand
ACTCGTCGAATTCATCTACTTCCTCTTCTCCTTCTCCTTCTTCAATTACGTTGCCACATGGGTCGAAGCCGGCAGGAATGTCGAAGTTCTCCGACTGACTATAGCCCAGTTGGCTGTCTGCATAGACTTTCTGGAGGAAATAAGCTGCTATGGGGAGTGCTGCGTTTGCACCTTGACCATATGCCATGCTGGCAAAGTGGATGTCGTGTTCGTCGCCACCAACCCAAGCGCCAAAGCTCAGTCGTGGAGTATAGCCTACGAACCAGCCGTCGCTATTGTCGTTGGTCGTTCCAGTCTTGCCACCCATAGGAGCAGTAATGTTGTAACGGTTACGCATGCGAGAGCCTGTGCCACCATCGACGACGCCTCGCATCATGATAATCATCTTGTAGGCGCTCTCTTCTGAAATAACCTCTTTCACCCTCGATTGGAACTGTGCCAATACGTTTCCGTCGCTATCTTCGATGCGAGTGACATAGAGAGGCGTGCGACGAACACCTTTCTGTGGGAAGGCAGAGTAGGCTCCCACCATCTCTGCAACAGAAATGTCGCAGGGACCAAGGCAAAGAGAAAGCGAGGGATGGATGCTTTGGTTCTGGATGCCAAAGTCGTGCAGGAGCTTGACGAAAAGGTCAGGACTGAGTTGGCTAAGCAAATAAGCGGAAATCCAGTTGTTACTCGTTGCCAGACCCCACTTCAGTGTCACCATTTCTCCGTAGCGAGCACGGCTGCCATTTCTGGGAGTCCAGGCTCCACTTCCTGGTATCATGTATGTCCTTTGCTCGTTTGGAGCAACATCACAAGGCGACCAGCCGCTCTCCATTGCAAGCGAGTAGAGGTAGGGCTTGATGGTAGAACCGACTTGGTTCTTGCCCAGCGTGCACATATCGTATTGGAAGTGGCTGTAATCAACGCCTCCCACATAAGCCTTCACATGACCCGTTTCAGTGTCCATACACATGAAGCCTGTGCGAAGGAAGGACTTGTAGTAGCGAATGCTGTCGAGTGGAGACATCAGGGTGTCCTTGTCTCCTTTCGTCGTATAGACCGTCATCTCGATGGGTGTATTGAAGGCTTTGTCAATCTCTTCATCGGAATATCCAGCCTTCTTCATTTCAATGTAGCGAGGACTTTGTCGCTTTGCTCTTGCCAGGTTTGATTTTGCTTTGGCAGCTGTGATGGCAGAGGCGTAAGGAGCATTCCTGTTGTTGCGTTGCTCCTTGTCGAAGAGAGGCTGCAGTTCGCCTGTGACATGCTTGGCAACAGCCTGCTCAGCATATTCCTGCATACGGCTGTCGATGGTGGTATAGACCTTCAAGCCATCGGTATAAATGTTGTAGGGTCGTCCGTCTCGATTGTAGTTCTTGTTGCACCAACCATAGATTGGGTCGCGTTCCCATGCAATCGAGTCTTCATAGAACTTCTGGTATTGCCAGGAAGCATAGTCGCTGCGGACAGGTTTCTTGGCCATCAGGATTTGACGCAGATAGTCGCGAAGATAAGTGGCATGCCCTTCCTTGTGGCTTACGCGATGGAAGTTCAGCCCAAGCGGACGCTCTCTGAGTTCTTCCCTTTGCTCTTCTGTGAGGAATCCTGCCTTCTCCATTTGCATCAAAACCGTATTGCGACGGTCGATGCAACGTTCTGGACGACGGACAGGATTGAAATAGCTGGGGTTCTTGCACATGCCTACAAGCAGGGCACACTGGCAAGTGTCGAGGTCAGAAGGATTCTTTCCAAAGTAAGTCTGGGCAGCCGTCTTGATGCCTACAGCATTGTGGAGGAAGTCGAAGTAGTTGAAGTACATGCCGATGATTTCCTCCTTCGTGTAGAAGCGTTCCAGTTTGAGCGCAATCACCCATTCGATAGGCTTTTGCAGGAGTCGCTCCATTGTTGTGGCAGCTTTCTCAGAGTAGAGCTGCTTGGCAAGCTGTTGCGTGATGGTACTTCCGCCACCAGCACTCTTTTGCTGGAGTACGCCTCGCTTCACGACAGCTCTTAGGAGGGCTTGGAAGTCAATGCCATTATGTTCGTAGAAGCGCACATCTTCAGTCGCGATAAGAGCCTGCACGAGAGCAGGAGGCAGTTCGCCATAGTCCGCAAAGACACGGTTGGCGCTGCTGTAGCTCCAGGTTCCCAGTTGCTTCCCATCAGCAGAGAAGACCTGCGTGGCAAACTTATTGACGGGGTTCTGCAGTTGCTTGATGTCAGGCATATAACCGATGGCACCTGTAAATATGCAGACGAATATGATGCCTACAGCAAGGATTCCTAAGATATAACATACCCAAAGGAAGCGGAAAACTTTCTTTCTCATGAGAAATATAGTTTTAAGACTACAAAGGTACGACATTTAATTGAAAATTAAAAATGAAAAGTGAAAAATTATAAGAATTATAAAATAACTATGAACTATGCGCTATGAACTATGAACTTTTTACTATCTTTGCACAGAAAAACTGTAAAGTGATGCAAATTAGAAGCCTTGTAACCATTGCCTACCATACGCGCGAGAAGATTGAATATCTGATTCGTATGGCACAAGAGTTTGAGAAGCACCCCAACCGTCGCCTTCTCGAGGGAAGAATAGTTGCCACATTGTTCTTCGAACCAAGCACTCGCACACGTCTCAGCTTCGAGACTGCAGCCAATCGTCTTGGCGCAAAAGTCATTGGCTTTGCCGACCCAAAGGTGACAAGCGGCACGAAGGGCGAGACCCTGAAGGACACGATTATGATGGTGTCGAACTATGCCGACATTATCGTGATGCGTCATTATCTGGAGGGCGCAGCCCAGTATGCCAGCGAGGTGTCGCCTGTGCCCATCGTCAATGCAGGCGATGGAGCCAATCAGCATCCCAGCCAGACGATGCTCGACCTCTATACCATCTATCAGACGCAAGGAACGCTCGAGAACCTGAACATCTATCTGGTTGGTGACCTCAAGTATGGCAGGACGGTTCACAGCCTCCTGACGGCTATGCGTCACTTCAATCCGACCTTCCACTTCATTGCTCCCGACGAACTGGCTATGCCTGAGCACTACAAGATGTATTGCCACGAGAAAGGCATCAAATTTGTGGAGCATCAGGACTTCGATGCTGACACAATTGCAGGAGCAGACATATTATATATGACGCGCGTGCAAAGGGAACGCTTCACAGACCTCGACGAGTACGAGCGCGTCAAGGATCGTTATCTGCTGAGCCTCCCCATGCTGGCGAAGGCAAAGCCCAACATGAAGATTCTTCATCCGCTGCCACGCGTCAACGAAATAGAGTACAGCATCGATGACACGCCCTATGCCTACTACTTCCAGCAGGCTCGCAACGGTCTCTATGCGCGTCAGGCCATCCTTTGCGACACGCTTGGCATCACGCTCGAAGACATTATCAACGATAAAACCATCATCTCATGAAAAGACAGGAGTTACAAGTGGCTGCCCTCGAGAACGGCACAGTCATCGACCACATACCTTCGTCCAAGCTTTTCGACGTGATTAGCCTGCTCCATCTCGAGACAGTGCATTCTGCCGTGACTGTGGGCTACAACCTCAAGAGCAAGAAGATGCGCCACAAGAGCATCATCAAGATAGCCGACAAGTTCTTTTCCGACGACGAGATCAACCAGCTCTCCGTTGTGGCACCAAACGTTACGCTCAGCATGATTCGCGACTACGAGGTGGTGGAGAAGAAGGAGGTGAAGATGCCTGAAGAGCTCGTGGGCATTGTCCGTTGCGACAATCATAAATGCATCACCAACAACGAGCCGATGCAAACGCGCTTCCATTTCCTTGGCAAGGAAAGGGGAACCCTTCAGTGCCACTACTGCAACAGGGAAATCAATCTGGCAGATGTGAAACTGGTATAGACCCCCTAACCCTCTTTAGGGGGAATATATAGCTAAATGATTAAATTGTACATAAATTGTAAATTGTAAATAGTCAAATTGTAAATGAATCAGGATTCAACCATCTTCTCCCTCATTGAGAAGGAGAACCAGCGACAGCGTCGAGGCATGGAACTTATTGCCTCAGAGAACTATGTAAGTGACCAGGTTATGGCAGCCATGGGCTCGTGCCTGACCAACAAATATGCCGAGGGCTATCCTGGCAAGCGCTATTATGGCGGCTGTCAGGTTGTGGACGAGGTGGAGCAACTTGCCATCGACCGCATCTGCAAGCTCTTCGACGCAGAGTATGCCAACGTGCAGCCTCACTCGGGTGCTCAGGCCAATGCTGCCGTCTTCCTGGCTTGCCTGAATCCGGGCGACACCTTTATGGGCTTGAACCTTGACCACGGTGGTCACCTCAGCCACGGTTCTCTCGTCAACACGAGCGGCATCATCTATAAGCCAATCGGCTACAACCTGAAGAAGGAGACTGGTCGTGTGGATTACGACGAGATGGAACAGCTCGCTCTCGAGCACAAGCCCAAGCTCATCATTGGTGGCGGCTCGGCTTATAGCCGCGAATGGGACTACGCCCGTATGCGTCAGATTGCTGACAAGGTGGGAGCCATCCTGATGATTGACATGGCACATCCTGCTGGCCTCATCGCTGCTGGACTGCTCGACAACCCTGTGAAGTACGCTCACATCGTGACCAGCACGACCCACAAGACGCTTCGTGGCCCTCGTGGTGGCATCATCCTCATGGGCAAGGACTTCGACAATCCTTGGGGCAAGACGACTCCGAAGGGCGAGATCAAGAAGATGTCGGCTTTGCTGAACAGCGCTGTCTTCCCTGGCATTCAGGGTGGTCCGCTGGAGCACGTCATCGCAGCCAAGGCTGTTGCTTTTGGCGAGGCTTTGCAGCCTGAGTTCAAGGAATGGGCAAAGCAGGTGAAGAAGAACGCAGCTGTGCTGGCCGACGAGTTGATGAAGCGTGGCTTCGACATCGTCAGTGGTGGTACGGACAATCACTCAATGCTGGTTGACCTGCGCTCGAAGTATCCTGACCTCACAGGCAAGGTGGCAGAGAAGGCACTTGTGGCAGCCGACCTGACGGTGAACAAGAACATGGTTCCCTTCGATAGCCGCAGCGCTTTCCAGACTTCAGGCATCCGTCTTGGCACGCCAGCTCTCACGACTCGTGGTGCTAAGGAAGACTTGATGGTGAAGATTGCAGAGTTCATCGAACGCGTGCTGAATGCTCCAGAAGATGAGGCTGTCATTGCTCAGGTACGCAGCGAAGTGAACGCCATCATGGAGAAGTACCCCATCTTTGCTTACTAAGGTTTCGGCATATCTCAGAACAAAGAAGGTACTTTAAATTACAAAGTAGCATTATAAAAACAACGGATTTCACAGATTTTACGGATTTAGTCTATGCGAATAATCCGTTTAATTCGTGGAATCCGTTGTTTTTATAATGCTATTATGTGTCCTCGTGGCTTAGCTGAAGATGACCGTCTTGTTCTTGTAGGTCAGAATCTTTCGCTGGATGTGTTTTGAAACGGCACGCGAGAGGACAATCTTTTCCAGGTCTTTGCCTTTCAGGACGAGGCTTTCGGGCGTGTCTTTGTGAGTGATTCTTGCTACGTCCTGTTCGATGATGGGGCCTGCATCGAGTTCAGCCGTGACGTAGTGGCTGGTGGCACCAATGATTTTGACGCCTCGCTCGTAAGCCTGATGATAAGGCTTCGCGCCAATGAATGCGGGCAGGAACGAGTGGTGGATGTTGATGATGTGGTGCGGATAGGCGGCTATCATCTCGTCGCTGATGATTTGCATGTAGCGTGCCAGGACGATGAACGAGACGTCCTCCTTCTTGAGCAGTTCCATCTCTGCAGCCTCCACTTCGGCTTTGTTCGAGTGGTCTTTGTTGATGCTCCAGACGTAGAAGGGAATGCCGAACTGGTCGGCCACGTAGCGCAAGTCCTCGTGGTTCGATATGATGCAGGGAATCTCGCAGTCGAACTCTCCAGCCTTCCATCGTGCCAGCATGTCGTAGAGGCAGTGGCTCATCTTGCTGACGAAGATAGCCATGCGTGGGCGTTTGTCGCTGTAGTAGAGGCTGAACTCCATCTTGTAGCGCTGCGAATAGAGCGTGTCGATGTAGTCGTAGAGCTTGTCGCGCGGAATCAGGAACCCTTCCAGTTCCCATTCTATGCGCATGAAGAACATCCCTTCTATCTTATCGACGTACTGGTCCAGATAGACGATGTTGCCCTTGTTGTCAGTGATGAACTTCGTTACCTCCGAGATGATGCCCTGCTTGTCTGGGCAGTGCAGCAGGAGTATGGCTGTGGTGTAAGGCTTGCTCATTGTGATGGAATTGTGTCAGTTATTTGAAATCGGGTGCAAAAGTAGTACAAATTCTTCAAATAGGCAAGAAAAATCGTACAAATCGAGAATGCGGATTGAAATGATAGGTCCCTAAGGCAAGAGGGACTCGTCCCTAAAATCGACGTGAGGATTTGGCAAAATCCACGTGAGGATTTCATCAAATCCACAGCAGGATTTGGGCAAATCCTCTGCAGGATTTTCCGAGTTTTGCAAGTGATTGGGAAATAAAGCTATAGAAAAACGTAAAAACTTCTCTGCAGAAGTTGGCCAACTTCTCTGCAGAAGTTGTCAAAGTTCTCTGCAGAAGTTTGCTAAGTTCTCTAGTCAAGCTTTAGCTCGACGCCAGTCAACCGACAGGTCGACGATTGAGCCGTAACTCTCAACTCATAAGCCAAATAAGTCTCTATAAGACTTTTTTCTGCCAAACTTGTCTCGTATTTGAAAATAAAGTAGTATATTTGCACGCGAATTTAGTAATGCGTCAATGAATACCAAAGAACAGTTCGAGAAGGTGATGGCGGAATGCCGTACTTTGTTTGTCAAGAAGTTGCACGACTATGGTGCTGCATGGCGAATCCTCCGTCCCTCGTCGCTTACAGACCAGATATACATCAAGGCCAATCGCATCCGCAGCATCGAAACGAAAGGTGTCTCCCTCGTTGACGAAGGCATACGTCCTGAGTTTATCGGCATCGTCAATTACGCAATCATTGGCCTCATTCAGCTGGAGAAAGGCTTCAGCGAGAAACCTGACGACATGACGGTTGACGAAGCCATCGAGGCTTACGACAAGCACGCGAACGAGGCTCTGCAACTGATGCTCCGCAAGAACCACGACTATGACGAGGCTTGGCGAGGCATGCGCATCAGTAGCTACACAGACCTCATCCTCATGAAAGTCTTCCGCACCAAGCAGATTGAACTGCTCGATGGCGACACTTTGGTTAGCGAAGGCGTTGACGCCAACTATATGGATATGTTGAATTATGCCGTCTTTGGCTTGATTAAGCTTGAAGAAAATAAGACAATAAGCGAATAAGAAAATAAGAAATCATGTCCAAGTCTTCTAATTTTCTACATTTCTCATTTTCTTATTTTCTTGTGAACGTGGTGCGCATGGTGCTTGCCTTGACGTACCTCTTCTCTGGCGTGGTGAAACTCATCGACCCTCGAGGCACGCAGTACAAGATAGAGGACTATGGTGCAGCCTTTGGCATCAGCAATCTCCTGCCAGAAGGTGTGCCCTTGACGCTGGCTTGCATTCTGGCCATCGTGGAGTTCCTGATGGGCATCTACCTGTTCTTTGGCATCCGTCGTCGTCTGGCTACGACCGTCTCCATTTGCTTCTTGCTCGTCATGACGCCATTGACGCTCTATCTGGCCTTGAAGAACCCTGTTTCCGATTGTGGCTGCTTTGGCGATGCGCTCGTGCTCTCCAACTGGCAGACCTTTGGCAAGAACGTCGTCCTGCTCATCTTCTCCATCATTGCTCTTCGCTATTACAAGCTGATGCCTCACTTCGTAGGGAAGAAGTATCAATGGATGGTGGCACTCTGTTCGCTCGTCTTTGCCGTCGTCTTTATGAGCTACAACCTCTGGCGACTGCCCGTCATAGACTTCCGTCCCTATCACGTTGGGGCTGACATCCGCAAAGCATGGCTCGAAGACCAGCAGAGCTATGGGCAGTTCATCACGACCTTCATCATGGAGAAAGACGGAGAGCGCAAAGAGTTTGCACTCGAAGACTATCCAGACAGCACTTGGACCTTCATCGACTCCAAGACCATCGAGGTGGAACCATCGAAGCGAACTGGAGTGGGGGACCTCTTCATCCAAGATGCAGCAACAGGCGAAGACCTGACCGACTTGATTCTAAACGACGAGGGCTATACATTCCTCCTGGTGGCTCCCTATCTCGAAAAAGCCGACGACGGCAGAATGGGTGAACTGCTTGCGCTCCACGACTTCTGCAAGGAAAACAGTCTGCCGTTCTATTGCTTGACATCGAGCGGAGAGAAAGCCATCGCCAATTGGATAGAGATGACTGGAGCAGAGTATCCCTTCTGCCACGCTGATGCAGTCGTGCTCAAGACCATGATACGTTCCAACCCAGGCCTCATGCTCCTTCACGACGGCAAAGTCGTTGGCAAATGGCCCTCCACAGCCCTGCCCACCCCTCAAGACATAGAAAACATCGAAATATCGAAATAACGTAATAACGAACTTAATTAAAGAAATCATGAGAAAGAAAATCGTAGCAGGCAACTGGAAAATGAACAAGACCCTGCAGGAAGGTGTAGCACTCGCTACTGAACTGAAGAACATTCTGGCTGCTGAAAAGCCCAACTGTGAAGTCATCATCGGCACTCCCTTCATCCACCTCGCAACCGTTAGCGAACTGCTGAAGGACAGCGTCATCAAGGTCAGCGCAGAGAACTGTGCAAACAAGGAGAGCGGTGCCTATACGGGCGAAGTCAGCGCAGCAATGGTGAAGAGCACAGGTGCTGAGTATGTCATTCTTGGCCACAGCGAGCGTCGCGAATACTACAACGAGACTCCTGAAATCCTCAAGGAGAAGGTTGACCTCGCTCTTGCAAACGGCTTGAAGGTCATCTTCTGCATCGGCGAAAGCCTCGAACAGCGCGAAGCAAACCAGCAGGAAGCAGTCTGCAAGGCAGAACTCCAGGGCAGCGTCTTCCATCTCTCTGCAGAACAGTGGAAGAATATCGTGATTGCCTACGAACCCATTTGGGCCATCGGTACAGGCAAGACCGCTACTGCAGAGCAGGCAGAGGAGATTCACGCTTTCATCCGTAAGTGCGTTGCTGACGTCTATGGCGCTCAGGCTGCAGACGACACCACTATCCTCTATGGTGGTTCCTGCAAGGCAAGCAATGCTCCCGAACTTTTTGGCAAGCCCGACATCGACGGTGGCCTGATTGGTGGTGCAAGCCTCAAGGCTCCTGACTTCAAGGGCATCATCGACGCTTGGAAGTAAAAGGAAAATAAGAGAATAAGAAATTAAGAAAAGAAGAAAGAGCGTCCGTGCCTTTTCTTATTTTCCAAATTTCACATTTCCTAATTATCAGATATGAAGTACATTTTGTCCCTCATCTTCTGCTTGGGCGCTCTGAATGTGAGTGCCCAACAGACCTTCACCGATAAGTTGCAACAAGTGGCTGACTCGGTGGGCAGAATCATTCTGCATCAGGAAAAGTCCATCACAGACCTAGTGAACGGGGCATTGAAGTCGAGTTCCAAAAAGAAACAGGTTGACGGTGCTGACCAGGACTCTGTAGCGTCTGTCGCTGTGGATAGCCTTTCGCATGCGACAAGGGTGAGAAACGGATATCGCATCCAAGTGTACTTCGGCGACAATTCACGTAAAGGTAAGGCTGAAGCGCGAGCTGCTGGCTTGCGCTTCAGGAATTACTTCCCTACACAGCGTGTCTATGTCAGTTTCGTTTCACCTCATTGGCTTTGCAGAGTCGGTGACTTCCTGACAAACGAAGAGGCCAGAGAAATGCTTAGGCAGATTCGTGAGATGGGCATCTTCCGCGAGGCTGTGGTCGTGAAAAGTAAGATTAACGCAAGAATATAAAATGGAAGAGCAATACAAGCACGAACTTACTCCCACTCAAAAAGAAATCTCGGAACACATACGCGCTATCCTCAAACTTCTTGGTGAAGACGCTCAGCGCGAAGGCTTGCTCAAGACACCTAAGCGTGTGTCTCGAGCTATGACTTTCCTTACTTGTGGTTACGAGCAAGACCCTGTCGCAATACTCAACTCAGCGAAGTTCAACGAGGATTACAGGCAGATGGTCATCGTGCGTGACATCAATTTCTATTCTCTTTGCGAGCATCATATGCTTCCTTTCTACGGAAAGGTTCATGTCGCTTACATCCCCAACGGACAAGTGACAGGCCTTAGCAAGATTGCTCGCGTGGTGGACTGCTTCTCGCATCGCCTCCAGATTCAGGAACGCATGACGAAGCAGATTCGCGATTGCATTCAGGAAGCTCTGCAGCCTCTTGGCGTTATGGTTGTGGTCGAGGCTCAGCACATGTGCATGCAGATGCGTGGTGTGCAGAAGCAAGGTAGCATCACGACGACCAGCGACTTCTGTGGCGCCTTCAATCAAGCCAAGACGCGTGAAGAGTTCTTGCAGCTCATCAGGGCTTAACTTCCCCTAAACGACCAAACGACTAATTTCCCAAACGACTAATATATGAAGAAACTCCTTTTAGGTGATGAAGCCGTTGCTCTTGGTGCCATCAATGCCGGACTGAGTGGCGTGTACGCTTACCCGGGAACTCCAAGCACGGAAATCACTGAATACATACAAAGCCATCCTCTTGCCAAAGAACGTGGCATTCATTCGCGTTGGTGCACGAACGAGAAGACGGCAATGGAAGCAGCTCTTGGCATGTCGTATGCAGGCAAGCGAGCCCTCGTTTGCATGAAGCATGTGGGCATGAACGTCTGTGCTGACGCTTTCGTCAACAGCGCCATTACTGGCGTCAAAGGTGGACTCATCGTCCTTGCTGCTGACGACCCATCGATGCACTCTTCTCAGAACGAACAAGACTCGCGCTTCTATGCCAAGTTTGCCCTTGTTCCCTGTCTGGAACCATCCAATCAGCAGGAAGCCTACGACATGATGGCTTATGGCTTCGACCTCTCGGAGAAGCTTGGCGAACCTATCGTGCTTCGTGTCGTGACGCGTTTGGCTCACTCTCGTGCAGCTGTCGAAGTTACGGAACCGATTGCCGAGAAAGCCCTTTCGCCTGCAACAGACCAGTGGGTGCTCTTGCCTGGCATCGCAAGGAAGAAGTACGTGAAGCTCATCGAGAAGCAAGATGCTATGAAGCAGGCTTCTGCAGAAAGCATATATAATAAGGTAGAGACTGCTGCCAGCAAGACGGGTATCCTGGCTTGCGGCATCGCATATAACTATGTCAAAGAAGCACTTGGCAGTGACGCCAACCTCGTCAAGATTTCGCAATATCCTTTGCCCGAAGAGAAGATAAAGTCTTTGGCAGCAAAGTGCGACGAGCTTCTTGTCATAGAAGACGGTCAGCCTGTCGTAGAGGAACTCGTCAAAGGTTTGCTTGGCGCAGGCTATCCTGTGAAGGGACGCTTGACAGGTGACCTGCCTCGAACAGGTGAGCTTACTCCTGACAATGTCGCCAAAGCTTTGGGCAAGCAGGCAGGAGCAGTCTTTGCTCCAGCCCAGAATATGGCGGCGCGTCCTCCTCAGCTCTGTCAGGGCTGCGGTCACAGAGATGTCTATGCTGCCTTGAATCAAGTGCTGGCTGATTATCCTGACCATCGTGTCTTTGGCGATATCGGCTGCTACACGCTTGGCGCACTGCCTCCCTTCCAGGCTCTCTCGTCCTGCGTAGATATGGGCGCAAGCATCACAATGGCAAAAGGTGCAGCCGATGCAGGACTCTTCCCAGCCGTTGCCATCATAGGTGACTCAACCTTCACGCATAGCGGCATGACAGGCCTGCTGGACGCAGTCAACGATAAGGCCAACATAACCGTTGTCATCTCCGACAACCTCACGACAGGTATGACGGGTGGACAAGACTCAGCTGGTACCAACAAGTACGAGGCCATCTGTCTTGGACTTGGCGTAGAGCCAGAGCATGTGCGCGTCGTAGTTCCCCTGCCAAAGAACATGCCAGAGATAACACGTGTCATCAAGGAAGAGATTGAGTACAAGGGTGTGAGTGTCATCATTCCGAGAAGGGAGTGCATACAAACTTTTGCGAGACACGCAAGAGCCAAAAAGCAATAGAAGCATGAAGAAAGACATCATCCTTTGCGGTGTGGGTGGACAAGGCATCCTCTCCATCGCAACCATCATAGGCGAGGCTGCTACGAAGGCTGGCCTCTATCTTAAACAAGCCGAGGTGCATGGCATGAGTCAGCGAGGTGGCGATGTGCAGTCGAACCTGCGACTCTCTACAGAGCCCATCTGGAGCGACCTCATTGCCGAAGCCGGTGCAGACCTCATCATCTCTATGGAACCCATGGAAGCCATGCGTTACCTTGCTTACCTCAGCAAAGAGGGTAGGATAGTGACCAGTTCGAAGCCTTTCGTCAACATCCCCAATTACCCTGACGAAGAAGCTTTGCAGAAGGAACTCGACACCTTGCCCAGCATCAAGCTCGACATTGAGACGGTTGCCAAGGATTGCGGCAATCCCCGTGGTGCCAACATGGTATTGCTTGGCATGGCTGCTCCAGCCATCGGCATCCTTTCTGTGGAAAGCCTCAGAGAAGCCATTGCCACCGTGTTCTCTCGTAAGGGTGAACAGGTCGTCGAAGCCAACCTCAAAGCATTCGATGCAGGTGTCAAAGCTGGAACTTTATAACTAAATAACTAACATAAACCTATCAGGATAACATATGAT
>OCVV011317172.1_pt1 | contig 12712 bp, 10 predicted proteins | sample 1539721 | NCBI WGS metagenome assembly OCVV01 (sample SAMN02144230, study PRJEB22623) | gut metagenome | biome: sheep rumen | host: Ovis aries | place: New Zealand
GACTGACGGAACACGAGCAGAGTGTATGTCGTACACACCGGGACCAACTTCGGTTCTAAAGTTTGCTTCTTTAAGTGCATCAAGAATTTTAAGATCTGCACGGCTTGCTTCAAATGTAATGACATCTGCATCCATTGCGTCTATGTCACGGATGATATCATTAAATTCGCTATAACACATGTGTGTATGAATTTGTGTTTGTGGCTTAACCTTAGAATGAACAAGTCGGAATGCAGGAATTGCCCAATCTAAATACTCAGTGTGCCAGTCGCTATGACGGAGAGGAAGTTTTTCGCGTAAAGCAGCTTCATCAATTTGAATTACTTTAATTCCGTTCTTCTCTAAATCGAGAACTTCATCACGAATTGCAAGAGCAATCTGTTGTGCTTGTTCTTTGAGACTTATATCTTCGCGAGGGAATGACCAGTTTAGAATTGTTACTGGACCTGTAAGCATTCCTTTTACAATTTTTTTTGTTTTACTTTGTGCAAACACAGACCATTCTACAGTCATTGCTTTCTGACGGCTTACATCGCCCCATACAACAGGTGGCTTTACACAGCGTGTTCCGTACGACTGAACCCATGCGTTTTGTGTAAATAAATATCCGTTGAGTTGACTTCCAAAGTATTCAACCATGTCATTGCGTTCAAATTCTCCGTGAACAAGAACATCAAGACCAAGTTCTTCTTGAAGAGCAATACACTCTGCAATTTTTTTCTGATTGAATTCAACATACTGTTCTTTAGAAATACTACCTTTTTTATAAGCGGCACGGTTGGCACGAACTTCTTTTGTCTGCGGAAAACTTCCAATTGTTGTGGTGGGAAATAGGGGTAAGTTAAATGTTTCGTGCTGAATTTTTTCGCGTTCTTCAAAACTTGGTTTTCGAATAAAATCTTCTTCACTTATTTTCAAAAGCGCTTCCTGAACAGCAGAATCTTTTTTTACGCGTTCACTTGCAAAGAGTTTTTTATTTGCTTCAAGTGCATTTGCATTTTTTGAAGCGAGGTCTTGTAACTCTTGAATTTTTTCTTCGGCAAATGAAAAATGACTTATTGTTTCTTTGGGAAGTTTTTCTTCACAAGCTGTTGTGTAGGGAACATGTAAGAGCGAGCATGAAGAACTTAAAACTATATTTTCTTCTGGAATATTTTTTTTAACCTTTGCTATAAGTTCATTTTTTTTCTGATAGTCTGCACGCCAAATGTTTTTTCCGTTTATAAGTCCTGCAAACAAGAGTGTGTCTTTGGGAAATCCTGATTCTACAAGTTCAAGCGTATTCTTTCCCTCAACAAAATCTAAACCAATTGCATCAAATCCAAGTTGACTTACTTCTTTGTATACATCACGAATATCACCAAAATATGTTTGCAAAATGATTTTTATATTTGTTTCTGAGTGCAACTTTGAAATTAAACCTTTGTAGATTGAAATAAAGAGCGCTTTGTCTTCGTTTGAAACATCAAAGACAAGTGCAGGTTCTGCAAAGGAAATCCATTGTGCACCTGCGCTGTTTATTTTTTTTGCAAGAGAAACAAATGCGTTGACTGCTTCTTCGACAAAATCTTCTGCTTTTTTCGAACCAGTGTATGTTGCAACTTTTAAGAAAGTGTAGGCTCCGATTACTGTTGGAACGGTTGTAATGTTTAAAGATTTTGCTTCAAGAAATTCATCTAACACTTTATTTGTGTCTGAAACTGAAAGTTTTGTTGTGTCAGACAATTCAGGAACAATGTAGTGATAATTTGTGTTGAACCATTTTTTCATAGGAAGTGCTTTAACATCGCCTGCTGTTCCCTGGTAGCCGTGAGCAGCTGCAAAATATGTTTCAAGAGAACTTATTTTTAAGGCTGTGTATCGCTCTGGTATTGCTCCAAGTAAAAAAGCGGTATCGAGTACATTATCATAAAAAGAAAAATCGTTCGAAGGAATAAAAGTTATGCCACCTTCAACCTGCTTTTTCCAACCATAAGAGCGAATTTCTTTTGCTGTCTTTTGTAATTCTGCTTCTGAAATTTCTCCTTTAAAAAATTGTTCACTTGCAAATTTCAATTCACGATTTTTTCCAATTCGTGGAAAACCAATAATAGATGTTTTTGTTGCCATATAAATACCTACCTTTTTACTAAGATTTACTGTATTTTACGGAATTTTTGAAAGAAAGGAAAATACTATTTTTATTGGCTTTGCGATAGTTTTTACCTATGGCGCATTTTTATACAATATGTTAGTATTTTGTTATGACATTACAACAATTAAAATATGCTGTTGCTGTTGCTGATTGTCGTAACATAACAGAAGCGTCTCGTCGTGTTTTTGTTTCACAGCCAAGTCTTACTGCCGCAATTCGTGAACTTGAAAATGAAATGGGTATTACTCTTTTTTTGCGATCGAATAAAGGTGTGTCGGTAACGAATGAAGGTGATGAGTTTTTGTCTTATGCAAGACAGGTTTTAGAGCAAGCGAATTTGCTTGAAGATAGATTCAAAGGTAATGTTGGTGGAAATACAATTTTTTCAGTAAGTTGCCAACACTATTCGTTTGCAGTAAATGCTTTTGTTGATGTAATTCGACAGTTTGGTGGTAATGAATACGATTTTACTTTGCGCGAAACACAGACTCATGAAATTATAGATGATGTTGCTCACTTAAAAAGTGAAGTAGGGGTTTTGTATCTTTCTGATAGAAATGAAAATGTAATTAGTAAATTAATTCAAAAAAACAATTTGTCTTTTGATGCTTTGTTTACAGCACCGCTTCATGTTTTTATTTCAAAAAAAAATCCGCTTGCAAAAAAGAAAAAAATAAAACTGTCGGAACTTTCATCATATCCGTATCTGACATACGAACAAGGTGAGTTTAATTCTTTTTACTTTGCAGAAGAACCTCTTACAGAAATTGATTTTGATTGTCCTAAAAATATAAAAGTACGTGACCGCGCAACATTGTTTAACTTATTGATTGGTCTTGATGGATTTACCATTTGTTCTGGAATTATTAGTCACGAATTAAATGGGCCTGAGATTATTGCACGTCCCTTAGATAGTCATGAGCATATGACTGTTGGTGTAATAACCAGAAAAGCAATGTCTCTTTCGCGTTATGCATCTGCTTATGTTGATGCACTTAAAAAACACTTGGTGTAATTTTTATAAGATTGATTTTTTCTTACCACTGAATTGGTAGATAAGCTGCAAGAACTGCAAGTATAACTGATGGTAGCATATTTGCAACTCTGATTTTCTTTCCCCACACAAGATTCACACCAACGCAGAAAATTAAAATTGAACCCACAAGAGAAAGATACGAAATAGAAAGTTCTGTCATTAGAGGAGAAATGACTTTAGCTAAAAGTGTTATGGACCCTTCAAAGATAAAAACTGGTATTGCAGAAAATGCACAGCCTTTACCAAGAGACGAAGTCATTACTGCAATAATGATTAAGTCTAAAACTGATTTTACAGCAAGTGTAGAAAAATCGCCTTTTACACCGTCTTGAATTGCTCCGACTATTGCCATAGCTCCAATACAAACGGTAAGAGAAGCTGTAACAAAAGCATTTACAAACTGACTGTCGCTACTGTTTCCCGTTTTGTTCTTAAGCCATTTGCCAAAATGTTCAAAAGATTTTTCAATACCACAAAGTTCACCGATGATTGTTCCTAGAGCAAGTGTAAGCACTAGCAACATAGATTTTCCGCTTAAGATTTTTCCTGCATCAATACTGAGCATTCCTTGCATAGCTCCAGCAATAGCTATGAAAAGTACACAGACTCCGCATGTTTTAGTTAGCGAATCTTGTTGTTCCTCTTTAAAAAGTTTTCCTGAAAAATGACCTACTAAACCACCTACAACAATTGCTGCAGAGTTAATTATTGTTCCTAAACAGATCATCAGCTAAATGCCTCTATGATATTTTTTATAGTATAACAGCATTTGCATCGTTAGGTAAATAAAGAAATACATTCACCTTGTCCATGTTTTAATACGAACAAGATGAATGTGTTTTTAGAATTACAACTTCCAAGAAACAGCTTGTTTTCGTGAATCTATGAAGCGAGCGTATATTCCGCCATTGGCAATAAGTTCTTCATGTTTTCCTTGTTCTGCAATGTGCCCTTTGTCGATTACAACAATTTGATCTGCATTGCGAACTGTTTTAAGTCTATGTGCAATCATAATGACTGTTTTTTCTTTAGTCAGTTCTTGAATTGCTTTCATAAGATCTCGTTCGTTTTCTGGGTCAACATTTGCAGTTGCTTCATCAAGAATAATGATAGGTGAATCTTTCATGATTGCACGAGCTATAGAAATGCGCTGACGTTCACCTCCACTTAATGATGCGCCGCCTTCACCGATTACTGTGTCATAGCCTTTGGGTAATGAAGAAATAAATTCGTGACAGCATGCTTTTTTTGCAGCAGAAATTACTTTTTCCATTGGAGCATCGGGTTGACCAAATCTGATGTTGTTTGCGATTGTGTCGTGGAATAAATAGACATTCTGGAAAACAAAACTGTAGTTTTCCATAAGACTGTCCATGGTATAGTCACGTACATTTTTGCCACGTAGAGTAACTTTGCCTGAATCTACATCCCAGAAACGCGCAAGTAAATGGCAGAAAGTTGTTTTGCCGCCACCACTGGGGCCAACAATTGCAGTTGTTGAATTTTCAGGAATAGTAAGAGATATATTGTCGATAATTTTTTTTGTGTCGTAGGCAAAGTCAATGTGGTCTGCTTGTATGAGTGAAGATGTATTTTCTGCTTTTGCATTGATGTCACTTTGACTTCCATCTATGTTCATTGTTGGAAGTGAAAGAATTTTGTTTGCTTTTGTTACGCCTAAATCAATTATGCGAAGTAGTGCTGAATAATTTCCTCCTGCTTCAAGCGCATTGAAAAGCATGAACGAACAAACAAGCATGGTGCTACAATTTGCTAGAGTCATTGTTCCATTTAGAAAGAAGTAGAGCGAGGTAAGCATCATTGCTACACCACCTAATTTTGCAACTAATGACTGAATGTTTGAAACGGGAATGCATCTCATTTCCATTTTGATAAGTGTTTTTTTGCGTCTGTCAATAACTTCATTTAGTTCTCGACTTTTGTTTCCTGCAAGATTGTACGCTTTAACTTCTGCAATGCCTTGAATGTATTCAAGCACTTTTCCAATTTCAGCTGCATCGTCACGCATTTTGTCTTGTGAAATGTTTTTTACTGCAAGGCGCATGAATAAGTTTACAAACTCAAAGAGCCCAAAACTTGCAAGAGCGACAAGTGCAATTCTCCAGTCAAAAACAAAGAGCATGATAATTATAAGCGCTGTATCAAGCAGTCCTTGGAAGACCATCATAATTGCTCTTGTAGCAACATCGCCAACACTTTCCATAGTGTTTGTTGTTACAGAGGTAATTTCGCCGAGGCTTGTTTTATTAAAATAGCCCATGGGAAGGTAGCGCAAGTGTTCTGCAATTTCTATGCGTTTTTGGGCGCATGTTCTGTAGCCACCTTCACATTGCCACATTGCAGTGATTTTTCTTGTAATAATGCCTCCAATTATGCTAACGCACATGATTGCAAACGAAATTATAATAGTTTTTGTTTCGAAGGGAATATTGTCGATTGCTTTTCTTATTACACCTCCGAGCATAACTGATACTGCAGCAATGCGAAGTGCCATAAAAAATGAATTGAGAATACCGACTATAATTGAGCCTGTGAATTTTTTACGATTTTCTTCATCACAGAATTTAAAAAACTTTATAAGTGTTTCAAACATTTATTGTTCTCCTCGTTATTCATCCTTTGATTCTATATGTGCTTCCCACATATTTTTGTAAAGTCCACCTTGTTCAAGTAATTGCTGGTGCGTACCTTCACTGTCTATGACACCACCTTTGATTACATAAAGTTTGTCTGCATCTTTTACCGTTGAAAGTCTATGAGCAATTACAATGAGTGTCTTTCCGGCAACAAGTTTTCCTACACTTTGCTGAATGATTGCTTCGTTCTCAGGATCAGTGTAGGCTGTTGCTTCATCAAGAATTACTATGGGCGCATCTTTCATCATAGCACGAGCAATTGCGATTCTCTGGCGTTCTCCTCCGCTTAGATGTGTTCCGCTTCCACCAACAATTGTTTCAAATCCGTTTTCAAGTGACATAATAAAATCGTAACAGCCAGATTTTTTTGCAACCTCTTCTACTTCTTTGTCACTTGCGCCTTCTTTTCCAAGACGGATGTTTTCTCGAATACTCATGTCAAATAGAAAGTTATCTTGTGAAACATAAGCAACACGATTGTTGTATTCTTGAAGCGAAAGATCTTTTATGTTGACTCCTCCAATTTCTATGCTTCCTGAATCTACATCCCACAAAGAAGCTATAAGTCTTGCGATTGTAGATTTTCCACTACCACTAGGACCAACAAATGCAGTGTAACTTCCTTTTGGTAAAGTCATGTTGATGCCATGAAGAATTTCTTTTTTTTCTTCTCCTTCCAAACCTTTGTGGTAACTGAATCGGACATCTTTTAACACGATGGAATTGTCAAAGGGAACTTCTCTATTTACAGAGGGTCTATCTAATTCTGGTAAGCTAATTATTTGTCCTACTTCTCCAAAGATTGCTTTTGCTTTTGCAATGTCATCATGGTAAGTAAAGGCAATTAAGAAAGGCTGAACAGCACTCAGTGCAAGAATTATTACCGTAATAAAAAGAGATGCGCTTGCGGAACCATGCATGAACATAATGCCACCGATGGGAAGTAAAGAGAATATGAGTGATGGTGTTACAACGGTTGCAACTGCATGTGGCCAAATGCAATCGCGCATCCACTCTACATAACAGTCAGAACCTTCTTTAGCTGCGGTAACGAATCGTTCGTAACTTGATTTTGATTTTCCAAATGCTTTTATAACTTCTATGCCGTTAATGTATTCAACTGCGGTATCGTTTAGAGCTTTTGTTTTGTCTAATGCATATTTAAAACGAGCAGGACCATCTTTAAACATAAAGCACATGGCAATAAGGCCTATAGGAAGTACCGCCATACATGCGAGCGCAAGATGCCAATCAAGTATAAAAAGATATACAATGAGTGCGATAGAAAGAATAATGTTTGATGTGTATTCGGGAACAATATGTGCAAGTGTTGTTTCCATACTGTCAACTCGGTCAATCATGATGTTTTTGAGTGAACCAGATGGCATATTTAAAATGGTTCCCAGTGGAACTCTTGTTAATTTGTCACACATACGTTTTCGAATGTTGCCCAAAAGATTGAAGGTTGCTATATGACTCATGCTTGTGGAAATTGCATGAAATAAAACATTTCCTAACCAGAATAGTGCAGTAATGCCACACTCTTTTAAAAAGAGGTTCCAGTCGCGAACACCTTCCATTAGTTGCCTAACGATTTGTGCAATCATAAAGTATGGTGCAATACAACACGCAACACTTAACAGTGCAAAAAATACACTGACAAAGTATGTTCCTTTTTTTTCTCCTGCGAAGTAGAACAGCCAACTTAATAGACCTTTTTGCTTTTGTTGTTTACTTTTCGAATTTGACATAATTACTCCATAGCTTGGGGTTTTAGGGGGTTAACCGGTGAGCTTAGCTTTTGGGAAGACTCACTAAAAAATCTGATAGATTTTTTTCTGCTTGCAGTTTCGTTCCCCCTAGGAGAGAGGGTAGTGGAAGACTGCGAAGCAGGCTGGAACGAGGGGGAGACTTCCCCCTCATATTTCTAATTTAGTTTTTTATAACCGTAAACAGCAGTTTCTCCTAATTCTTCTTCAATGCGAATAAGTTGATTATATTTTGCCATGCGGTCTGTGCGACTCATTGAACCTGTTTTGATCTGTCCACTGTTTGTTGCAACTGCAATGTCTGCAATAGTGGTGTCTTCTGTTTCGCCAGAGCGGTGGCTTGTAACTGTTGTGTAACCATGACGATGTGCCATTTCAATTGCTTCTAGAGTTTCAGTGAGAGAACCAATCTGATTTACTTTGATAAGAATTGAATTTGCTGCACCAAGTTTAATTCCTTTTTCAAGGAACTTAACATTTGTAACAAAGAGGTCGTCTCCTACAAGCTGGCAGCGGTCACCAATTTTTGCAGTTAGTTTTTTCCAACCTTCCCAGTCGTTTTCGTCGAGACCATCTTCAATTGAATCAATTGGATATTTTGTGATGAGTTCTTCAAGATAAGCAATCTGTTCATCGTCGCTCAATTCTTTTCCATTTGGATCTTTAGGAGTTCCATTTGAAAGTTGTTTATAGTTGTAGAAGAATTTTCCATCTCGCTCTACGGAGAATTCTGATGATGCACAGTCCATTGCGATTTTTACATCATCTCCAGGTTTGTATCCTGCGTCTTTAATTGCTTGAACAATGCTATCGAGTGCATCGTTGATTCCGTCAAACTTTGGAGCAAAACCACCTTCGTCTCCTACTGCTGTTGAAAGCCCTCTCTTCTTTAGAAGCTTTGCGAGTGCGTGGAAAACTTCTGCACCCATGCGGATAGCTTCTTTTTCTGATTTTGCACCAACAGGTCGAATCATAAATTCCTGGAAGGCAATGGGAGCATCAGAGTGAGCACCACCGTTGATAATGTTCATCATAGGAACAGGAAGTACATGTGCATTTGCACCACCAATATAGCGGTAAAGAGGAATGTTTAATGCTTTTGCTGCAGCTTGTGCGGTTGCAAGAGAAACGCCAAGAATTGCATTTGCACCTAACTTGCTTTTTGTTGGTGTTCCGTCAAGAGCGAGCATCTTCATGTCGACTGCGCGCTGTTCAAATACGTTAAAGCCTTTCAAAGCAGGACCAATAATTTTGTTTACATTTTCTACTGCTTTAAGAACTCCCTTTCCGCCGTAACGTTCTTTGTCGCCGTCACGAAGTTCTAGTGCTTCGTTTTCTCCAGTACTTGCTCCAGATGGAACTGCTGCACGGCCAAGAACTCCGTTTTCAAGAACTACATCCACTTCTACAGTTGGATTTCCGCGTGAATCAATTATTTCACGACCAATGACATTAGTAATTGCAATTTTGTGTAACATGATGTTCACCTCGTTTAAGATTTTGTTAGTTTAGACTAACGATTTTATAATAGCACTTTCTGTAACTGTTAGCAATAACTAACATAAATTATTTTATATGTTAGTCTTGACTAACAAAGTGAATATGTGTATTATCCAGTTAGTTAGCATATGCTAACACAATAAACACAAGAGAGGTTGTTTTATGAAAGTAGCTTTAATATATGCGAGTACAACTGGTAACACAGAAGCAATGGCAAATGCAATCAATGAAGCTTTGTCTGCTTTAGGTGGAGATGTTGTTTTCGCTACAGCTGACTCTGCTGATAGTGCTGCGGTAACAGCATGTGATGTAATTCTTCTGGGAAGTCCTGCGATGGGCGATGAAGTTCTTGAAGACACTATGGAAGAATTTTATTCAGGAATTGAAAGTTCACTGAGTGGAAAAAAAGTTGGAATTTTTGGTTCTTACGATTGGGGTGATGGGCAGTGGCTTCGTGACTGGAATGACCGTTTGTCTAATGCAGGTGCAATATGCGCTGCAGAACCGCTTATGGTTCACCTTACTCCAGAAGATGCAGATTTAGAACAGTGTAAAACCTGGGCTGCATCTGCAATAAAATAGGCTCTTATAAAAAAAATACATTTGGGGCTGTCTGATTATTGCCAGATTGGGCAGCCCTTCTTTTGTAAAAAACGTAGGAATTAAAAATGAATTTTGATCAGATGATGATACACCATTGTGCACCTACTTTTTGTGAAATAAAAGCAGCTAATATGTTCTTTATAAAAAAAGAAACTTTTTCGGTGCAGACATTTAACTATTGGAAAGAATTATTTGACTCTCGTGGATTTATGACTTTTGCTATTCCGCTTTCAAATTCTTTAATGGGAATTCTTGTTTGTAATAGTTGTTTGACAAAAAAAATTCTTGAAGACGCTCTTGTTCAAGAGTATCTTTTTTCGAAAGGATATCACTGTTGTAAAGTTAATGAGTTTGTAAATATTTTTTCTGAACGTGTTCATGAAAGGACAACCTTTCCACATGAGATTGGAATTATTTTAGGGTATCCGGTTGCAGATGTAATTGCTTTTGAAAATAATAAAGGAAGTGATTGTAAATACTGTGGTCAGTGGAAATCGTATTCGGATGTTGAAAAAGCAAAGGAGTGTCATTGTCGTTATATAAATTGTTGCTGTCTTTGTGATAGATTGTATAACGAAGGATATTCTTTGGATTCAATTATTTGTGAATATAAAAACAACTTTAATTTATTTTTTTAATCATATATACTGTTGTTATGTTCAGACAAATGAGACGATTTAAGCAGCAGATTACAGATGCTGAGTGTAAAGAGATTTTGAAAAAGGAAAAGCGCGGAGTTCTTTCGCTGCTTGGAGATGATGGCTATCCTTATGGTCTTCCGCTTTCACATTTTTACAGTGAGGAAGATAATAAGATTTATTTTCACGGAGCAAAAGAAGGTCACAAAATTGATGCCATTAAAAACTATGACAAGGCGAGTTTTTGTGTTTATGATTCTGGTTACCGTAATGAAGGAGAATGGGCACTGAACATAAACAGTGTTATTGTTTTTGGAAAAATACGCTTGATCACTGACGAAGATCTTGCCCGTAAAATTTGTACAAAGCTTGTGTTGAAATTTACAGACGACAAAGACTACCTTGAAAAAGAGTTAACAAATGCTCTGCCTCGTGTTCAGTGTTTTGAACTTGAGATTGAGCATATAACTGGTAAGCTAGTGAAAGAAGCGTAATATAATGAGACTACTTCTTACTTTTTTAGGAAGTGAAATCAATTACGGTGTAGCCTGCTTGTGCAATTATTTTTGAAAGTTCATCTTTGTTCAGTTGATTTTTTGAACGAACAAGTGCTGTCTTGTTTTCAAGGCAGACTATTGCCCATACTCCGTCTAAAACATTTAGTGCATTTTCTACATGTCGAACACAGTTTGAACAATGCATTCCATCAATGGTGAGTGTATATGTGTATGGATAGTGAGATTTGTTTTTGTCATGAACTTTAATTTTTGTAGGTGGAGCATCATGACTTCCGCAACAAGAAGAACCGTATTTTATACGCTTTCGAATACTCATGACTGCACAAAATATAATTACGACTAAAAGCAAAACGACAAAAAGAGTTCCCATTATTGTATAACCTCCCACATGCTTCCCATGTTTTTAAATCCTCCTTCTGGCATACAAGCTGGACAATTTGAACGACCAGCGCAAGATGTACAGTGACCTGAACAAGATGGTTTTGTGTTTGCTGTTTTAGGAAATGAAGTTGCTACTTTGCGGATAATGTTTGAATGTTCTAAAAAAAGAATTTTACGCTTAACATCTTCAACGCTGGTGTTTAGTTCGTTCGCAATCATTTCAATTGTGCGAGATCGTCCATCTGTTAGTAGTGCAAGTAATTCTTCCATTATAATAATCTCTTTAAGTAAGTCAGAGCTTGCGGGCTTGTTGTTAAAGCCCGCAGAAAAGTTTTACCAAATTAGCAGACCAATGTGATATGCAGCACAGGCAATCAAAAGAGCAACCACTGTGTAGTAAAGCGCAATAATTGCGGTCCACTTTGCAGAGTGCGTTTCTTGATACGTTGCAGCAAGAGCTACAATACACGGCATGTTAAAAGTGATTGCAAAAATAAAGGCAAGTGCTTCAGGCTTTGCAACATTTGCTACAAGCAATTCATTGATGTTAGCAACAGCTCCACCTGCAACTGTTCCTCCGACAGTAAGCATGCTATGGTCAGTAAAGATTGTGCTTAATACACCAATAGCTCCTTCCTTACCAATTGATGAAGCAATGAATGCCATGAATGTTTTCCAACCAAGTCCAAACAACTTTGTAACTGGTTCAATAAAAGTTCCAATTTTATACAGAATTGAATTGTCCATAGAACCTGTTGTTGTAAAAGTAAGTAGCCAGAATACAAACGAAACAAGAAGAACAACTTTGAGAACACGGAAGAATGTGTCTTTTGTTCTTCCCAAAACATAACGGAACAAAGCACCCCACTTGGGTTTGTGGTAAGGAGGTAGTTCCATAATCATTCCGCAGCGATTTTCTTTCTTTACAAGATGACGACCAAAAACTTTTGAAGTAACCCACATGTGTAAAATCATAACAGCAAGAATTGCTACAATGATTAAAGGTGCGCCTGCTCCAAACCAAACTGTAGAAAGCATAGGAACAATAGACCATGCAGCTCCACAGGGAATTGCCCACGCGAGAGCAATGGTTAAAACTTTTTGTCCCCAGTTGTCAATAACACGTGCGCCTGCAGCTCCACCCATGGTACAACCAAAACTTACGAGGAAAGGCATAACCGATTTTCCTTGAAGTCCCAGTTTAGACATTGTGTTGTCGAACACATACGAAATGCGTGCCATAACACCTATTTCTTCGAGTAAACCAAAGACAAGTGTTACGCCAAAAACAAAGCCCAACATTTTTAAGATAAAGCTGAGTGAGTTGATTAAAACATCACATATAATTGCTATAATGAATGCTGGACAGTTTATGCTTGCAAGTGAATTGCTTATTGGATTTGCTAAAGCGCCAATTGCAGAACCAATGCCCATAAAGGGTAATGCAGGAATGAATGAAGCGATGAGACCAAAAAG
>OCVV011272903.1_pt1 | contig 12709 bp, 8 predicted proteins | sample 1539721 | NCBI WGS metagenome assembly OCVV01 (sample SAMN02144230, study PRJEB22623) | gut metagenome | biome: sheep rumen | host: Ovis aries | place: New Zealand
TAATCGATACGAAAGGAGAGGGGATAGCCGGTGCCGCCGTCATGGTGGAAGGCATGGCATCCATGGGCACTGTTTCGGACGTGGACGGATATTACAGCCTGACTTTCAAGATACCGGCTTCCGGCAAGGTGACGCTTGAATTCTCCGCCATCTCCTATCTCAGCAGCAAGGTGGAAGTCCAGGCTTCGAGGACGCTGGATGTGGAACTCAAGGAAGATTACGAACTGCTGGACGAGGCGGTGGTGGTAGGATACGGCACCATGCGTAAGAGCGATATCACCGGATCCATCACCTCCGTAAAGGTTGAGGAAACCCAGGCTGCCCAGGCGACGTCCCTGGACCAGTTGCTGCAGGGCAATGCCGCCGGCGTGCAGGTGGTTTCCAACAGCGCCGCTCCCGATGCCGGAATCAATATAACGGTACGCGGAGCCAGCTCCTTCAATTCCAATTCCCAGCCGCTCTATGTGGTGGACGGTGTGATTATGAGCACTGAAGGTTCCATGAGCCTGGGCTCCCACGGTGGCAGCGATGCTGGCGTGGTCGAGGACAATAACGGCCTCATGGGCATCAGTCCCCAGGACATCGCCTCCATCGAAATCCTCAAGGATGCTTCAGCCACCGCCATCTACGGTTCGCAGGGCGCAAACGGTGTGGTGCTCATCACCACCAAATCCTCCAGTCAGGAGAAACCTGCGATCACCTTCTCCATGGGCGGCAGCATCAGCCATATCTACAAGAAATTCGACCTGATGGATGCCACCGACTATCCCAAGTTCCTGGATCTGAAGGGGATCGAGCCTACGAATTCGCTCTACACCGCATTCACCAAGGATGTGGAGAATGGCATCTACAAGCCCGTGGACTGGCAGGATTATGCCACGAGGGTGAGCTTTACCCAGAGGTATTACCTCACCATCTCCGGCAAGCCCCGCAACACGAATTACCGTTTCTCGATGGGATACTACGACAACGAGGGCGTCATGAAGGGGACCGGTTTCGAAAACCTTACCCTCCGTCTGAATCTGGACAAGACGGTGGGAAAGCTCAATTTCGGCACAAAGACGGCCTTCTCCTATCTGCATTCGCGCATGACGCAGGGCGCAGGCGGCACCATCTCCCAGACTCCGGCGACTTCCATGGTCCTGAGCATGCTTCTCACCCGGCCGCTGATGCGCGTGAAAGCCTATGACGAAGATGGTTTTGAAATAGATGACGAGGGTTCTCCCAAGTCCGGCCCGGACCGCTGGCTCAGCGACTATCAGAGCGAGCGCACCGAGTTCCGCATCACTCCGAGCGTTTACGCGCAGTACAAGATACTCCCCTGGCTCAGCTTCCGCTCCACCCTGGGATCGGACTACCGCTCCAACGAGAGGCTGGTCTTCAAGACCGCCAGGATCAACACGCAGGCCACCGGCTCCACCGGCACCGTGGCACACCAGGACCGCTTCAACTGGAACTGGAATAATGTCTTCATGGTGCAGAAGGATCTCGGAAACCATCATATTACCGGCAGTCTCGGAGAGAGCTCATCGCAGAACGTGGTTCGCACCGAGACCGTCGAGGGCACCAATGTGGGACAGTGGAAGGCAATGGCGGCTTCCCTTAATACGGCTCCCTATACCTGGCTCAGCTATGGCGAGGCCAAGAGCCGGCTGATGTCCTTCTTCGGCCGCGGAGTCTATAATTTCAAGCATCGCTACATTTTCACGGCCACCTACCGTTTCGACGGCTCCTCCAAATTCATGGGTGCGAACAAATGGGCGCAGTTCCCTTCCTTCGCCTTTGCATGGCGATTCTTCAAGGAACCATGGTTCACGGTGCCCAATGTTTCCAACGCCAAGCTCCGTGTGGGCTGGGGACGCGTGGGCAACCAGGCGATACCTTCCTTCCAGACCCGCTACCGCTATTCGTCGTCCTACACCGCCACCCATGACAACGACTCGCACAAGCAGGTGACCATCGCCTCCTACAACATCCCTACGCCAAACCTGAAGTGGGAAACCACCACCCAATATAACGCCGGCCTCGATCTCGGATTCTTCAAAGGCCGCTATACCCTCACCCTGGACGCTTACTACAAACTCACCGAAGACCTGCTCCAGACCCGCATCATGCCAGGTTCCACAGGCGTCACCAACCCTTATGTAAACATGGGTTCGATAGCCAACAAGGGCATCGAAATCACCTTCAACGCCACTCCCATAGCCAAGCGGAACCTGGAATGGAGCATCGGAGGCAACTTCACCCTGAACCGCAACAAGATACTGTCGATAGATCCCACCGGGGCGGGCAGGGCCAATATCTATGTTTACAAGGACAAGCCGATTCAGAGCGTGGTGTACTTCACGGGCCGCAACCTTGCGGGCGATGCCATCTGCAACGACTACATCAACGTCTTCATCGAAGGCTATCCAATGGGCCTCTTCTACGCCATGCCCACCGACGGACTGGTGCAGCAGGGGCAGATGGGCGTTCCCCTTTCCGACGGCAAGTTCCGCGGGGCCGGCGCCGTCAACTTCGTGGATACCAACAAGGACGGGGTCATCACTGCGGCGGACCGCGTGGTAGTGGGCAATCCCAACCCGGACTTCACCTACGGTTTCAACACTTCCCTTACCTGGAAGCGATGGACCTTCACCGCACAGTTCACGGGCTCTTACGGAAACGATATCTACAACCAGCAGAAAGGCGTGCTCACCGACGTTACCACCAACAGCGCCAACCGTCTGCGGGCTGCGGTGTTCGATTCCTGGACTCCGGAAAACAGGAATGCGAAGTATCCCGCCATCGGGGCCTACACCCTGAACGATGTCAACTGGTGTACCGACCGCTTCGTGGAGGACGGCTCCTATCTGCGCCTTTCCAACGCCTCCATCACCTACGCCATTCCCTTCTGGAAGTTCAAGAACGGGCGTTTCCCGGTGAAGCACATGTCCATCGGCATATCCGGAAAGAACCTGTATGTCTGGACGAAATACTCGGGATACGACCCGGATGTGAACGTGTATGGCAATGTGCTCAAGTATGGTGTGGACAACGGAGCGTATCCGGCGGCCCGCACCTGGATGTTCGACCTTAAACTGTCTTTTTAGGAGGATGAGATCATGAAAAAGATATTCAGAGTTTTCGTTTCCTTCCTTCTTTGCGCGGCGTCCTTCTCATGCTCCGGATTCCTCGCCGAACAGGATACCACGGACTACACCATGTCAAGGATGTCCGGATCGCGCTCTGCGCTTGAATCCAATATCCTGGGATGCCACCGTCAGTTCGCGGCCAGCGGTTTCAAGACCGGAGCATTCTGCGAGTGGCTCGCTCCCGCTTCCGGCCTCGCCATCTGGGGCGGCACCTCCAATCTCAGCAATCCCCAGGAGCGCTGGACCTGCTGCCATAAGTTCACCCGTTTCTCAAGGCATCCCCAGTCCTACGACTCCTTCTCCAGTTTCTACTCGGCTATCTACCGCTGCAATTCCCTCTTGGAATCCTTGGAAGACAGCTCGGTGGACAAGGCCTACAAGAGTGAAATCGCGGGCGAGGCCTATTTCCTGAGGGCGATGGCCTACTTCTATCTGGTGCGCCTTTACGGCGATGTCACCCTGACCCTCAAGGCCCCCAAGACCGTGGATGCGGCCTACGGCCCGAGGGAAAACTTCTGGGTGGTTTACTGCCAGATAATCAAGGACCTGAACCTGGCCGCCTCCCAGATGAGAAGCTTCGACAGAATGGTCGCTGTGGCCGGAGGAAACTCGTCCGGACGCGTCTGCAATTATTCCGCAATCGCCTGCAGGTCGCTGGTCTATCTCACCATAGGCTCCCTACTTTCGCATCCGGAGGATAATTTCTGGCTGCCTTCGCAGCGTACGCCGGACTTTAGTGAAATAGGCATAAACACTCCGGAAGACGCTTTCCGCAAGGCACTTGCCGATGCTCAGGATGTAATAGAGCACGGCCCCTTCGAACTCTGTCCCGACTACCGTCAGCTTTTCCGCTGGACCGAGCCTGAGGACTGGCAGCTCAAGGAACGTATCTGGGCGCTGCCCCGTTCCCCGGAATCCGGCGATGCTGGCAGCGGCCTCACCCAGTGGGCTCTGCCCTGCTACTACAACGGCACTGCCATGGTGGAGAACTTCGGACGCTGCCGTCCGGACCGCTGGTTCTTCCAGAAATGGTGCGCGGCCTACGGCGGGGTGCAGGGAAACACGGCCAATACCATCGGCATGTATGTGAACTGCGGCGATCCCCGCATGGACGTGAACCTCGTACACACTTCCTACAAAGGCAAGGAAGGAACTCCGTACAACTGCTATCCCACGGACAACCGTATCCATCCGCTTTCCACCAATCTGATGAAATACTACGGCATACCATATTACAAGAAGTATTACGATCCCACTTTCAACAACAGCGTCGGGAACTCGGACTTCTATGTGATGCGCCTTGCCGAAGTTTATCTCATCGCAGCCGAGGCTTCCGCCTGGCTGGATGATCCGGATTCGGCCGTGGATTACGTCAACGTGATTCTCGCCCGAGCCCGCAACTCCGTTGACAACGGCCCCGCCGACGAACCCCATGACTGGTCGGCCGGTGATTTCGACACCAAGGAGCAGCTGCTGAACGCGATTTTCTGGGAGCGCTGCTTCGAGATGCCCTTCGAGCATCACGAGTACTTCGACACGCATCGTTTCGGAGCCAAATGGATAGTGGAAAACATCGCCAAACCCAAGAACGAGTTCCTTTACCTGAGCCAGCAAGAGGACTTCATTGATGGCGACGGGACCCTCTATGACGGTTACCGCACCGTGTATTACGGACGCGATTTCCACTACGACGAGGACTGGACGCTTGTACGCAAAGGTCTCATCAACGGTTATCCCAACGATGAGCTCATATACAATCCCTGCCTCGACATCAATAAGAACGACCCCAATTACGGTCAGAACCCGATAGAAGTTTTCTGGAGATGAAAAAAGCAGCATTCTTTATAGTCATTGTCTTCGCCTTCCTTTCATGCGGCAGGCAGCAGGCGCCGTCGGAGAGAATCGAAGGACCTTTCCTCATCCTTTCCACTCCCTATTTCGCGGACGGCGCGGTGGATTATGCCAGCCTTGTGGAAGAAGCCCGTTTCGCCGCGTCTTGGGATACCCCCGGCATTATATGGCCTCAGTCCAACGACGCCGTGGACCTTCTCACCCGGGAAGAGAAATTCGCCGGCATGGCTGCCCTGGTAAAGGCCTGGGCAGAAAAACCCTGCGGAACGGTGCTGACGCTTGGGGTGAACGGCGACGACACGGCCGACATGATGGTCTATGCACGCGAAGCGGAAAGGCTTGCGGAAGAATCCGGAGTTGACATCGCGCTCTGCGCCCGTCCGCCTTATTACGGGATGGACGAGGCTGCCCAGCAGGAGTATTTCGACTCCCTCGCCAGCATCGCGAAGCATCCCGTAATCATCCAGACCTATGTCAACGAGGCTGCGCCGGTGATGTCGGTGGATTTCCTTGTCTCCCTGGCGAAGAAGTATCCGGACACCTACGGCTGGATCAAGGAAGAATCCAACCATCTGGAAGCCAATGCCCGGCAGCAGGGAGAGCTCGCGGCGAAGCCCTACATCAAGACGGTCTTTTCCGCCTGGGGAGGCTGGCAGTGGCTTTATCAGCGCAGGCAGATAGGGACAGCCGGGCTCATTTCGGAGAAAATCGCTTATGCGCCAATTACTTCCTGCGTATGGCAGGCGATGAAGGAAGACCGCGAAGACCTTACCGAGGCCTATGCCATGTACCGTCTCATGATAGACCAGCGCTTTCTCAAGACGGATGCGCTGCGCGGGTATGCCCTGCATTATCTGGTGCGGCTCGGCATATTTGAAAACATGGTTTCCAGGGTGCCTGCGGTACAGGCTGACGGCCCTTCGAAAACCTGGACTCCCGGCACCAAAGGCCTGTGGAAACTCCACGAAGTTGAACTTACACCTATGCAGACGGCCGAACTGGACCGCTGCTACGATGATATGATGGCATTTGTAAACAAACATTACAAGAGATGAAAGAGATTGAATTCAAAGGCAAACTTGCCGTGATTACCGGTGCCGCCAGCGGCATGGGACTCTATACTTCCAAGGAATTTGTGAAGCTTGGAGCTAAAGTGATTATGTGCGATGTCAACGAAGCGGCGCTTAAGGAAGCCGCCGCCGGGATAGGCCCCGACGCCATTCCCGTGGCCGGAGACGTGAGGAAGTTCTCTTACGCCGAAGAGGTTGCGGCGGAAGCGGCCAAGCATGGCGGAGCCGATATACTGATATCATTTGCAGGCGGTTACGAGGCAAGGGTCTGCGGCAGCAACGTCCCCTTCTACGAGCAGCCCATCGAGGTGATAGACTGGGGAATCGACGTAAATCTCAAGGGAGCGGTTTATTTCTCCCGTGCCCTGATGCCCCAGATGGTGGCCAAGAAGTCGGGCGTGATCATCCTGCTCGGCTCTGTCACCGGCTTCGAAGGTGACGGCAACGGCGCCATGTACGGCACCGCCAAGTCCGGTCTCTTCAATTTCACCAAGGGTCTTGCCATGGCCGGAGCCCCTCACGGTGTGCGTGCGGTGTGCGTGACTCCCGGTCCTGTGCTCACCCGTCCCGGTATGGCCGGAATGCCCACGCTTCTCGGCCGGGCCGCCGAGCTCCCCGAGCTGGTTGACGTAATACTTTTCATGTGCAGCGACAACGCTTCCTTCATCACCGGAAGCAACCATGTGGTTGACGGCGGACGCCTCTGCATGTATCAGAAAACATATAACGGATAGTGAAAATGATTGCAAGCCTTATACTTACAGCGATGCTTGGCATGGGCGACGTCGTTATCGACGACAGCCCTACCCGCGTCGAGAATATCCTGGAAATAGATTTTGAACCGGTAGGTACCCTGCGTCCCAAGGCGGTAGGCGAAATCTCGTCCACGCGCTGGACCCTGGACTGCGGAGGGATGGACCGTGAGCATGCCGACTGGCGCGCCGTGCGGGGCTATGTCGCCCCGCTGGGCATCGCCCGCATCCGGCAGCAGGCCGGATGGGCGCGCTGCGAGAAGGACCCGGGCATGTACGACTTCGCCTGGCTCGACCAGTGTGTCTTCGACGCCAAAAAGATGGGAGTTGACGTGTGGATGGAACTCAGCTACGGCAATCCCCGCTATGAAGGAGGCGGCGGCCGTCAGCTCAATGCCGGTTTCCCTTCTTCCGAAGAAGGTCTTGCGGCATGGGACCGCTGGGTGCGGGCCATGGCAGAGCACTATAAGGGCGTGGTGAAGGACTGGTGCATCTGGAACGAGCCCAACGGGCGCGGCACGGGCAACACCATTGAAACCGCCACGGACTTCGCGGTGCGCACGGCCGAAATCCTCAGGGAAATAATCCCCGATGCCAACATCGACGCCTTCGCCCTCACCTTTGCCGATCCCGCCTGGGTGGAGCCTTTCGTGAAGGAGCTCAAGGCCCGCGGTAAAACCCATCTGTTCAATACTATAGCCTATCATCATTATAAGCATAATCCAGACGACGGCTACGAGGATGTGGAAAAGTGCCGTGAGATTCTCGCCCAGTACGCCCCTTCGCTGAAACTCAAGGAAGGGGAGGGCGGAACCCAGAGTGAATGGTGCCTCAACGGGGCGCTCTCCAGAAAGCACTGGACTGAGCTCACCCAGGCCAAATATGACCTCCGCCGTTCCCTTGGGGATCTCAGCCACGGCGACGACACCGAGGTGTTCCATCTCTGTGACCTTGAATACCGGGCGGTAACGCGCCATTGGGGACTGCTTCGTTATGGTCTCCTCAAGACCTCCGGACAGGCGGACGGATTCCGCGTGCTCAAGGTGAAAAAGGCATACTACGCCATCCAGAATGCGGTTTCCGTTTTCAACGACGCCCTCGAATTGGAATCCGAAACCACATCGGCAATTGCGGTGGACGGTCCTGAGAGCATGGTGGTTTATGATTGGAAGGATGTCGAAAGCGACACTCCGGTGGTTCTCTTCTGGAATGCGAGCGAAACTCCTTCCAACGAAAACAACATGCTGAAGGCCAAGTTGACGGTGGAAAGCGCCGCTTTCAAGAACCCCGTCTGGGTGGATGTCCTTTCCGGCAACGCATACGCCATCCCGGAGACCTGCATCAAGGCATCCAAAGGCAAGACCGTGTATTCGGTTCCGGCATACGATTCACCTGTTTTCATCACTTCGGCGGACATTCTTACCCTTGATCAGAGCTGGTATGTGCGCGAAGGCAAGGATCTGAATAAAAAGTAGGGATATGCAGAAGAAATACCACGAAGGGAAAATGTACAAGTGGGAGATTCTTCTCCTGCTCTGGATGGCCTATCTCCTCAATCAGGGAGACAGACAGGTATTCAATACGGTGCTTCCCGCAATCAGGGATTCACTCAATCTCACCGACACATCCATCGGCCTGATCGCTACGATTTTCAATCTCGCTTTCGCAGTTATGGTGCCTGTAGGCGGATGGATGGGAGACCGCTTCTCCCGCAAGTGGGTCGTCACCGTCAGCGTGCTGTTCTTCAGCGTCGCCACCATGTTCACGGGGCTTGCAGGCTCGTTTTTCTGGCTTCTCATGCTCCGTTCCGTCTGCACCGGCGGCGGAGAGGCCATGTTCGGACCGTCCAACTACTCCATCCTGGCGCAATATCATACCGATACCCGCGCAAGGGCAATGTCGATCCATCAGACCGCATACTATATAGGTGTGATCCTCGCAGGCTGGATGGCAGGTCTCATCGCCGACCACTTCGGATGGAAGTATTCCTTCTTCATCTTCGGCGGAGCCGGCATCATCTGGGGTCTCCTCATCCTTTTCCGCATGGACGACCGTCCTATCGGTGATGCTCCCGGCAAGCAGCCGGAAGATGCCGGAACCCACGCTGCCGAGCACCGCAAACCCGGCTTTTTCGACGGCTTCAAGGCGGTGTTCACCTGCCCTACGGCCCTCATGATGACCATCGGCTTCAGCGGACTCATCTTCGTGATCACCGGTTTCATGACATGGGTTCCAGCCTATCTGCAGGAAGAATTCGGCATGAGCCAGGCCGATTCCGGCTTCCATTCCATGTTCTGGACCTATGTGGCGGCCTTCGTGGGCGTTCTGCTTGCAGGTTCCCTTTCCGACAGGCTCGCCCTCAAGGACAACAAATACCGCATGTATCTACAGGCCGCAGGTCTGGTGCTCGGATCCCTCTTCCTCTTCTTCATGGGAGGCAAGGGCTCTCTGCTCGTGATGTACATCTGCTTCGCCGGATGGGGTTTCTTCCGGGCGTTTTTCGATGCCAACACCTATTCGGTGCTCTATGACGTCACTCCCGAGCATCTGCACGCCTCCTGCGGAAGCGTGATGGGTATGACAGGTTTCGCCGTGGGCTCCCTTGCTCCAGTGATCCTCGGAGCCATGAAGCAGAGCCTGGGTTCACTGTCCGCAGCTTTCCCGGTGCTTGGAATCATCTGGGTCGTATGCGGAGTGCTTATGTTCATAGTCGCAAGGATATCATATAAAAAGGACCACGAAAAGGCCCGCATTTAGTATTGCATGTCGCGAAACATTTACATATCGTCCCTGCTCTCTGCCGCGCTCTTCCTTTCCGCCTGCGGACACGATGACCCGGCGCCGTTCCGGCTGTCGGATTCCCTGGTGCTGAAGCTGGAATCGGAAAGCTCCCTTGAAGGCGGAACTCTCACAGTTTTCGACCGGGACGCAACCCCCGTGAAATTTTCTCCCGTGGGCGGCCTGTCCTCCGGCGTATATTATTCGACGGAGTCCTGGACGGGGCAGGAGCCTCTGTGCGCATCTTCCCGGGACAATGCTTCCTGCACTGCCGAAGGGGCGCTCGCCTTGGACTTCCCCTCGCATCAGAGCGCGGACACTTCCATCGTCCTCGCGGCCGGGGGCATCACCCAGACTGCCGGGAATTATACATTGAAACTCAAGGAGATATACGCTTCGGTGGCATCGAATGTGGAGAGTGACGGCATAGCCAGCATCGAAATCGAATCCGCGGAAGGGGAGACCCTTGCCGGAGATGTGCTCATAGACTGCCGGCGTCTTTCCGCCGATTCCCTCAGCTGGTGGAGCGAATCCGCCTCCGGTGTACAGTCTTCCAAGGTGGAACTGTCTGCTGCGGGCGGCCTTGCCCCCGGGCAGCATTTGGTCAGGGTCCTCCCAGGCACTCTTGCTCACGGGATAAGGATCGTTCAGAAAGATGCCTCCGGCAATATCGTGAAAAGCAAGACTTCCGGTTCCGTAAATGGGCTATCTCTTCTGCGCGGACAGGTTTTCGACAGCGACGCCAAAGTCCTTCCGGATACTGTAAGGATAGATCTGAATTTCTGGAATGAGCAGAATGTCAATCCTTTGGGCTTCGGTACGCTTGCCCAGATAGGCGCGGAAAATGCCGAAACGGGAGAGGACTACACCTATACCTACGAATATGAGTACGACGGCGAGCGGCATCAGGAACCCTTTGTGTTCACGGTCTGCAAGGGCGTGGCCGCAGGGAGCTACCAGTACAATGCTCCTTCGTCCCCCGTATATGGTCCCAAGGGCCGCAAAGTCCTGATGCTCGGCGGTCAGGACGGTGCCTGGATCAAGCTCCCCGCCATCCCCGGCAGGGTCCTCAAGAGCGTCACGCTTTCGCATGGCAATACCAGTCCCAAGCAGATGCAGGTGCGTCCTTCCGTGAACGGCGCGGTTTACGGCTACACCTCCCGTGCAGCCAGTCAGGTTGCCAGCGCCAGTTCGCTGAACACCCAGACCGTCAGCTTCCCCAACACCCAGTCCGGCGTTGAGCGCGTCACAACTCACGGCACCTCCTACTACCTCTGCTTCACCTCAGGCAAATCCCTGCAGATATTTGATATAGAAATAATATATACACATAGCTTATGAAAACTTATTGTCCCCCGGCCACTGAGCAAGAGTTGCTTATGCCGGAAATACTGCTGCAAAGCAGCGATGGGCAGGCGTCCCTTGCCGCCGAAGACTTCGTGCAAAACGAGTCGCTAATAGATTTTGATTATTAAAATTTTTGGGATTATGAAAAGAATCAGTTTTTTATTGCTTGCCGGCCTGGCGATTTGGACGGCTTGTTCGAAAGATAATGAAGCGGGTAAACCAGATCCGGTTGACCCTAATCCCTCGACGGTAGAGACCAGACTCTCCATAAATGTCGCTGCTGAGACCAAAACCATGGTTATGGGCGGCCTGACTCCGCTCTGGGTCAAGACTGATACCCTTGTGGTTTTCGACAATACGGGAAAAGCCGTAAAATTCACGACCGAAGCCAATCGTGAGGCGAGCGCCGTTTTTACTACCAACTCATGGACCGAGGGCAATACTCCCGGTTATGCCTCCTGCTCGGCGGCGGTGAACGATGCGGCCGGCACATCGGAAGGCGTACTTACAGTTAAACTTGCTGATGCCCAGCGTCTTGTAGAACAGCAATCCTATGGAAGGAATGCTTCGGCCCTTGTCGGTGTAGTGGAAGGCGAAGAAGGGAATTACACGATTTCCAGTATGAAAAATGTTTCCGGACTCCTTAAAATCGCAATCGACAGGACGGATATCGCTTCGATAACCATCGATGCCGTAGGCGGTGAACAGCTTGCAGGATATGCCGACGTAAACTATTCAAAGCTCGTTGCAGGCGATGCAGATTTCTGGACGGCTTCCGCAGGTAAGGAGACATCTTCTTCCGTCGTTCTCACCCCAGGTGGCACCGCTATCAACGAAGACGGTTGCTTCAAGGCGAACTATTACTACGTCTCACTCCTTCCCGGCACCTACTCCCAGGGCCTCCGTTTCACGCTCAGGGACACTCTTGACGCCGTTCTCGTGCAGCGCACCGCCGGTGCCGAATCCGGCATTACCATTGCCCGCAACGAGGTTCGGGAACTCTCCATGAAACTGGATGACCTTTTGCCGAAGACCATAACCATCGACCTCCAGTTCCTCAATGACTCCGATGCCAATCCACTTGGATTCGGGAGCTTATCGGCTGATGCTGAAGATGCAACAAACGGAGAGAGTTATCCTTATTCCTACCCTTATCAGTTCGGTGGTGAATCCAAGACACTCAATCTGGATTTCACGGTGTGTAAAGGAGCTACTGCCGGTGCGCGCTACTACTATGCCAACCCCGGTTCTCTCGTGTACCCTGCAGGTTCCAAGAAACCTGTATTCTTTGTGGTTAAAGCCGGTGCCTGGATTAAGACCCCGGCAATTCCCGGAAGATTCCTTCAGGAAGTGACATTTGCGCATGGAAATGGTTCAGGAGCAGCAAAACAGTTGCAGGTCCGTCGCGAATTGAGTGAATCGGCCTTTGCTTATACTTCAACAGCCGCATCCCAGGTGGCAACAGCAGACGGCCCTAATGTGCAGACTATAAAGTTCTTCTCTTCCGGCCATACTCTGAATGGAACTACTCAGCCCGGTGGTACAACTGCTGTCAACAAGTCTTACTACCTCTGGTTCAACACGGCCAATACCAGGGTGTATCAACTTAAGCTTGTTTACACCAACAAACTTCCGGATCCGGAATAGACCCTTTCTCCAGACAAGGAGGCTGTATTCCAAGACTTCTCAAGGGATACAGCCTCCTTTGTTTGTGCTTGGCCCTTCGGATTTTAGCTGGGGTAAGCGCGAATCGGGCCGTTTTCGTGCTTGCCCCCTT
>OCVV011343829.1_pt1 | contig 12709 bp, 9 predicted proteins | sample 1539721 | NCBI WGS metagenome assembly OCVV01 (sample SAMN02144230, study PRJEB22623) | gut metagenome | biome: sheep rumen | host: Ovis aries | place: New Zealand
GTACAGATTGTAGAACCATCTCTTAAAACTGTGATGGAGTCAGCAATCGCTATAACCTCTTTAAGTTTATGAGAAATCATGATACAGGTTACACCTTGATCTCTAAGCTCTTTTATCAGCTTAAGAAGATTTTCTGAATCGTCTTCATTAAGTGATGATGTAGGCTCATCTAAGATAAGAAGCTTAACATTCTTGCTAAGTGCTTTTGCAATCTCAACGAGCTGCTGCTTACCAACACCAAGGTTCTTTATCTTTGTTGAAGGATCAACATCAAGCTTAACTTTCTTAAGCATCTCGCTTGCCTGTACGATTGTCTCGTTCCAGTCAATTGTCTTACCCTTCATAATTTCATGTCCGAAATAGATATTTTCATATACGCTAAGTTCTGGGATAAGAGCCAGTTCCTGATATATGATTGCTATTCCTTTTTGCTCACTATCAGCTATTCCCTTGAATTTCTGAACTTCTCCGTTGTAGAGTATGTCGCCAGAATATGTTCCGTATCCGTATACGCCAGAAAGGACCTTCATAAGTGTAGATTTCCCGGCTCCATTCTCACCGCAAAGACAGTGAACTTCGCCACGCTTTACTTTTAGATTTACATTATCAAGAGCCTTTACTCCAGGGAATACCTTAGTGATCTCTCTCATTTCCAAAATGTAATCTTCCATCTGTCATTCCTTTCTTATCTTTATATAGTGGGGGAGGCGGCTGAGCCGCCTCCCTCTTATACTATGTATTTTAATTTCTTGTTAGATTATTTGATTTCGTCTTCTGTGTAGTATCCAGAATCGATAAGTACTTCTTTGTAGTTGTCCTGTGTTACAACAGTGATGTCTGTCTGCTTAGCTGGAACATCTTTCTTACCATTGTTGTATGTTGTAACTGTTTCAGGTGTTGTGTTGTTAAGGATAGCTGCAGCCATTGCACAAGAGTCAGCAGCAAGTGTTGAAGTATTCTTGAATACTGTCATGCTCTGCTTTCCGTTAGCAATATAGTTAACTGATGCAACTTCTGCATCCTGACCTGTAATAACATAGCTCTTAACATCTGCATCAGCTGCGAATGTATCAGCGATTGATCTAGCTGTACCATCGTTAGGAGCAAGGATAACTACGTCACCCTTAAGTGAAGCATCGTTAGCTGTAAGATGAGCTTCAGCCTTAGACTTAGCTACGTTGAAGTCCCAATCTGTTGTAACCTGACCAATAATCTTAGCCTGCTCGTCCTTTGTAAGTTCAGCCTTGTCAGCAAGCTTGTTAGCTTCGTCTGAGTTAGCGATTACAAATGTACCGTCAGCTACGTATGGCTGTAATACTTCCCAAGCACCTTCGAAGAAGAGGAATGCGTTGTTATCTGTTGCTGCACCAGCGTAAAGATAAAGAGGAATTCCTGAACCTTCTGGCTTGTTGTCTATTAAGTACTGACCCTGAGCTTTACCAACTGCTACTGAATCGAATGTTACGTAGTAGTCAACTGCATCTGTACCTGTGATAAGTCTGTCGTAGCAGATTACTGTGATGCCTGCGTCCTTAGCTTCCTGTACAGCTGCACCAGCTGCTGCTGCATCCTGTGCACAGATGATAAGAACATCTACACCGTCTTCGATAAGAGCTTCTACGTTAGATTTCTCTGTCTCTGACTTACCCTGGCTGAAGAGAACCTTTGATGTGAATCCCTGATCACCTAAGATCTTATCGAACTGTTTCTGATCCTGAAGCCATCTTGGTTCATCCTTTGTTGGAAGAACGATACCTACCTGTACGTCTCCACTCTTTGCAGTCTCACCGCCACCTGCTGTTCCAGCGTCGTTGCTGCCATCTGTCTTGCCGCAGCCGAACATTGTAGCTGTAAGCATTGCTCCACAAAGCAAAAGACTTAATAATTTTTTCTTCATTGAGTTTACCTCCCTTTAGGATTTTATTTTTTCAGCTCATCACTGAAATATTCTTGGTACACTCTTAATATAACCCCCATATCTTGTATAAAAAATAGTAGATGTTTGTTAATCTAGTGGACATTTTTTATTAACAAAAACTTAACGAGGACTAAAATAGCACTTTTCTGTCAACAAATTGCATTTGACAAAAAAGTGCTATTAAAAAAATGCTATTTTTAATTTTTTGCTATATTTTGCTATTATAAATGTCCTATTTAACTTCTTTTTTACTTCTTTACGTTAAGATAAACCTCATCTTTTAGGTGGAATCCACCGTCTATTATTACAGAATCCATATTCTTTTTAGTTACTGCAACAGGCTTTATAGCAATATAATCAATATAGTTCTTGCCATTATTAAGCTTGGCAGTAAAATCAAGCTTTTCATTCTGTGCAAGCTTAATTGCACAATCCGCAGCAGAATTAGCAAGTTCATCTATAGGCTTATAGACTGTCATATACTGAGTGCCTTCTACTATTCTCTGGCAGGCATCAAGATCAGCATCCTGTCCAAGTACTACATAGTCATCAGCCATATTATTTTCCTGAAGTGCTAATATTACCTGACCTGCTAAGGCGTCATTACCACACATAATAACATTGGCCTTCTTTACAGTATCTTTGTTCTCACTTATATAGTCATAGGCAAGTTCCTGCTTCCAACCATCAATATAAGTAACATCTACTATATTGTAACCACTGCCTTCTGCTATTTCTGTAAATCCATCATCTACCATAATAACGTTGCCATCAGTAGTTGGTCCGCTTACCATAATAATGTTGTTCTCATTATTACCATCATCCGCAAGAGACTGTCCCATAAGCTTCCCTACCATAGAGTTGTCAAATGATATGTAAAGGTCCACATCTGCATTCTCTATAAGACGGTCATATGATATAACCTTTATTCCCCTGTCTTTAGCAGCCTTAACTTCATCTGCAAGAGTACCACAGTCAACGGGAACAATAACAATTACATCCATATCCTGCTCTATAAAGTATTCAATCTGTTTCTTTTGTTCTTCTACGTCACCATTTGCAGACTGTATATTAACATCAGCGCCAAGCTCATTGGCTCTTGATACAAATATATCTCTGTCTCTTTCCCATCTTTCAATTACGAAGGTATCAAATGTAAATCCTATCTTGATTCTTCCATCATCAATTGTAGGATTGGTCTTTATATGTCTTCGGTTACATGACGAGCAAACTATGGTAGCTATTGATAAAACTAAAACTAGTAATAACTTTCTGCATCTTTTCATCATTCCGCTCCTTTATACTCAGATGGGGTCTGGCCTACATTCTTCTTAAAGATTCTACTAAAATAGTTTGGATCTGGATATCCAACTGTTATACCTATCTCTTTTACAGATAACCGGTTTTCATCAAGCAGGTCTTTAGCCTTACTTATTCTAAGATTAGTCAGGTATTCGATAAAGTTTGTTCCTGTCTCATTCTTAAACAATTTACTAAAGTAATATGAAGATATACCAAGCATCTGTGACATCTCATCAAGAGATATATCCTGTCCAAAGTTTTCATTGATGTAATTTAGAGCCTTCTCAACAGGAGTTTTTTGTATATCATCCTGAACTTTACTAACCTTCCTTGCAGCATCTGTAATCTTTTCAAGATACCAGTGCTTAAGAGTACCGAGATCCCCAGCACCGGTTACTGCTTCAAGGTAATTAGTTCTCGATGTGAACCTATATGTAGAATTAGTTTTGTTATAAACCTTCTGCTCTGCTCTTAAGACGAAATCAATAACTTTAATCTGTATATCGCTTATGGCATCTGCATGATAATTAACCATCCAGTTCCAGAAATGAAGGGCTTCATTAGATGCCCTGTCTGCATCACCCTTTTCTACAGCGTCGAATATATTTCTTTCTGTATCAATAGGATAATCATCTTCATATTCACAACCTATCTTAACGTCAAGGGCATGGAGTACACTACCGTTACCTATGCTAAGAGCCGATATAGCCTCATGGTATGATTCATTAAGTTTCTCAAAATTCTTAACATTACCAATACCTACTTTAAGTTCTATGTTTATGTCATTTTCAAGGTTATGAATAAGAGTTCTAACTCTTTCAACAAGCTTAGTTCTATATTCATACGGCATAGCATTCTTATCAAATGGGGCCAGAATGATAATCTTGTTGGTCATAACTGGACCAACTACTGCATTGATTTCATCCTTTACCGACTCTTTAATAAGTTCATAGTGGTCTTCCAGTCTTACACTGGAACCAACTACGTTAGTCATATTAGAAGCAAATTCCTGCTTGGCTTCCACCACCATAATATAGCCAAACTCTTCAGATATGCCTAATATCTCTCTGTACTTACTAATAGACTCATTATCTTCTCCTAAAAGAATGGTATATATCAATCCATTTTCCATGAAAGGAATGATGGTTTCTAACTTTTCTTTAATAGTTAAGTCTCTGGTTCTAATCTCTCTTCTCTTATCGATTATACCCATAGCCTTGGAAAGAACTGCCTCTATATCCTCTCTGTTAGCAGGTTTAGAAAGATATTCAAGAACACCAATCTTAATTGTCTCTCTTGCATAATCAAACTTATCGAAAGCAGTCATAACAATAAAGATAATAGAATTGTTATTCTTTCTAATCTCTTTCATAGCATCTATACCATTGATACCAGGCATATGAATATCCATAAATGCTATATCCGGCCTAAAATTTTCTGCAGCCTCAATAACACTTCTACCTGTTTTGGCACATTCTATCTCACAGTTGTCACCAAGCTTGGCTTTAATAATAAACTTAAGTGACTCTATAACAATATTCTCATCATCTGCTATAAGAATTCTATACATACTTACTCCCTAGACCCTTTCTCAGGAATCTTCAAATTCATTTCAAATCCGCCGTACTCGCATTTTTCTGCTATATCAACAACATCATCGCTATTATAGAATAGTCTTAATCTACTAATTATATTAATAAGACCAACTCCGTTGCCATTGTTATCTCCTTCTGGCTTCTTATATGTACTATCAAGAATCTTTTCTCGAATTTCTGGTGACATACCTTCACCATTATCAGCTACAGATATAATAACCTTATCAGCTTCTTTGTATATAGAAAGATAGATAACTCCCTTTCCTTCCATATTTCGAATTCCGTGATTAACAGAGTTCTCAATAAGAGGCTGGATAATCATCTTAGGAACTTCAGTATATATAAGGGATTCGTCTATATCTTTTACAAGCTTTATCTCACCGCCAAATCTAACATCAAGAATAGCCATATAATAATCAACTAACTTAAGCTCATCTTCTATGTTGGTAACACCATTATCCTTCTTTAGGTTGTATCTAAAGAACTTTGCAACATTGCCAATATATGAACTTGTCTTGCCGGCTCCTTCAAGCATGGCAAGCTGCATACCGGCATTTAAGGTATTAAATAAGAAGTGGGGATCTGTCTGAGAAAGGAAATACTTAAGCTCAGCATCCTTAGCCTTGGCTTCCAACTTAAGTTCTCTTTCTCTTATATCTCTCTGTTCTTCAAGGTTCTTCTTTTCTCTAGCCATGTAGTCCTTAATGGATACAAGCATCTCAGAGAAGGTTCTTGATAAAACTCCTATTTCATCTTTTCTATCAGATACAGCAATCTCAGTATCAAAGTTTCCTTCTGATATTGCTATAGCATTGTCAGCAAGTTTTTCAATAGGAACAGTAATATGTAAGGAGAAATACTGAAGTAACAAGAAAGTACATCCAGTAATTAATATTATGAATATGATACTGGATATTTCCAGATAATGCATGGATTTCTTCATAACATCATATCTGTCATTGTTTTGCTGGAACTGAAGTACGTTTATAGAATAGATGTAGTCTAAGATGTACTCCTCCATCTTGCTTGCACTTTCATAGCTTTCTTTATACTTAAGCACATTACGTCCACGCTTACTTTGAACAGTCTTTTCAGTAAGACTTATATATTCATCTATCATGGAAACTAGGTCATGTTGCATACCAAGAATCATCTCATCATTATCAGAAAGGTTCATTTCGTGAACTAAATCTTTAAGTTTTTCAATATTCTTATAATAGTTCTCCATAGCCCCTGTAGACTTTGTAAGGACATATTCTGTCAGGTTGTCATGAACAGTCTTTATCTCTTCTGAAAGCTTACTATTATATTTATTACTTGCGTATGCTTCATCGTGATCTTCAAGTTCCCTATCTATAATAGCGAATACAAGTAAGTTAACCAAGATAATGATGGCAATAGTTAAAGCGAACGCAAAAGAAAGCTGTTTGTTTACAGACAGCTGCTTGGTAAGTTTTTTAAATTTTGACTTAAATATAGATTTTGCCATTACTTATCCGTCAAATAGTTTTCTACATTAGATTTATCAATAAGGCTTATGCCAGTTGGAATATAGGAACTAACATAGTTATTATTAATATATTCATAAAGCGCCTGTACGCACTGATTTCCCATATCTTCAGAATCAAGGATAACTGTAGCATCAACTGCACCTGTAGATATACCTTTTATAACCGATGCATTTTTGTAATATCCTATATACTTAACGCTGGAGATTTTGTTGTAATCAATAAGAGCCTGATAGGTACAGGTTGTAATATCAGGATTAGTCGCAATAAAAATATTTGTTTCTTTATCGTTATAGATTATATTTCTTATATCCGCTTCTGTTTTAAGCATACTTTCACAATTAACAAGCTTCATATCAATTGAGTAAGTCTTTGGGCCGGCATTGGCCTCTGCTAAGATTCCCTGATAGATGTTGTTACGGTTAGCCTCTGACATATTCTCTGGAATAAGAACTGTAACATTGATTCCAACACTTGAACCTACATTGTATACTCCGGTACCATACATCTTTCCAAGGTCATAATAGTTAGGTCCGATAAATGCCTTTCTTTCACTATCCGAAGAATCAACAAGCATGGTAACTACAGGTATACCTGCACTTGTTGCATCATTAATAAGGTTCTTAATTTCTGGACTTTCATCAGCTTCCACAATTATGCCGTCTGGTTTAGAAGCTATAGCCATAGTAAGATAATCAATCTTATTATAAGAGCCTCTCAGTCCATTACCCATAAGCTCTACATATACACCCTTTTCCTTGCCTGCTTCTTTTGCAGCATAGTACGCCTCACGCATAAAATCATCATCTATATCGCTAACAACAAAAACATATGTAGAATTGTAATCTTTGGAAACATCAGTAGAATTCATACGAGTGCGAAGGAAATAAATACGATATACAGTCATCCCTACGCCTGCAATTAAAAGAATAAGCCCTAATATGAGATAGGCTACTTTAGATAATCTATTTTTATTATTCTTGCCCTTAGATTCTATACTCATTAGTAATATATTAACTTTAAGTAAAAATCTTTGCAAGATTAGAAATAGCGCATAAAAAAAGATCCTGACAGAAAACTGTCAGGACCTTTAACATTTTTAAGAACTATAATTAGCCAAGTTCTGCGAAGTACTTGATTGTTCTTACCATCTGAGATGTGTAAGAGTTCTCGTTATCATACCAAGAAACAACCTGTACTAAGTTGTCTTCGCCAACCATTGTCTGTGTAGCATCGAAGATTGAACCATATGTTGAACCTACGATATCTGAAGAAACGATTTCTTCCTCGTTGTAACCGAATGACTCTGTTGAAGCAGCCTTCATTGCAGCGTTGATTTCTTCCTTAGTTACAGACTTCTCAACTGTTGCTACAAGGATTGTTGTAGAACCTGTTGGAGTTGGAACTCTCTGAGCTGAACCGATGAGCTTTCCGTTAAGTTCTGGAATAACAAGACCGATAGCCTTAGCTGCACCTGTTGAGTTAGGAACGATGTTGATAGCACCTGCACGAGATCTTCTGAGGTCACCCTTTCTCTGAGGACCATCAAGGATCATCTGATCACCTGTGTAAGCGTGAATTGTGCTCATGATACCAGACTTGATACCAGCGAGATCGTTAAGTGCCTTAGCCATAGGAGCTAAGCAGTTTGTTGTACAAGAAGCTGCAGAGATGATCTTATCTTCTGGCTTAAGTGTCTTGTGGTTAACGTTGTAAACGATTGTAGGAAGATCGTTACCAGCTGGAGCTGAGATAACTACCTTCTTAGCACCTGCATTGATATGAGCCTGAGCCTTTTCCTTTGATGTATAGAAACCTGAGCACTCAAGAACTACATCAACACCAAGCTCGCCCCAAGGACAGTTGTTTGCGTCTGGCTCTTTGTAAATCTTAAGAGTCTTACCATCAACTGTGATTGAATCTTCGCCTGCTGAAACTGTATCAGCCTTAGCGTACTTACCCTGTGATGAGTCATACTTAAGAAGATGTGCTAACATCTTAGGAGATGTTAAATCGTTGATTGCTACTACTTCGTATCCTTCAGCACCAAACATCTGTCTGAATGCAAGACGACCGATACGACCAAAACCATTAATTGCTACTTTTACTGACATTTTGAAGTCCTCCTAAAAATATTTCGATTAGATTATCACTAATCGCAGTAAATTTATTTTATATAATCTTAAATTCATTTTCAAGATGTATTTATAAAGAATAACAAGAAATTTTAACCTATTTATGGTATATTTTACCTAATCATTAATTTATTTAGGAGGAAACATGATTCGAGCAGATTATCATATGCACAGTTCATATTCCGGCGACTCAGACGCAAAGCAGGAAAGTATGATACTTAGTGCTATCAATAAGGGTATAACTCATATATGCTTTACAGACCATCAGGACTTTGACTTCCCAGTAGATGAAGAATGCCCTGCCGGTTATTTTGAATTTAACACAGACCAGTACTTCTTTGATGTGGCCATGCTTAAGGCTAAGTACGACGAACTAATTTCTATAAATATAGGTGTAGAACTTGGTATGCAGGAACATCTTGCAGAAAGCAATGATGTTTACGTTGGTCAGTATGACTTCGACTTCGTTATTGCATCATCACATCTTTGCCACGGAAAGGATCCATATAGAGCCAGCTTCTACGAAGGCAGAACCGAAAAAGAAGCCTATCACGAATACTTCCAATCTATATATGACAACATCAAACTTTTCCAAAACTTTGATGTATATGGTCATCTAGACTATGCTCTCAGATATGGTCCAACAAAAAATCAAAACTTTGTCTTTGATGAATATAAAGAAGAAATAGATAAAATTCTACATATTCTTATTGATAACGGAAAAGGTATCGAGATTAATACAAGCGGATATGCAAAGGGCATGAATGGTCCTAACCCATGTAAAGACATTATCCTTGAGTACAAGAAGCTTGGCGGTGAGATTCTTACAATCGGTAGTGATGCCCACAAGCCAGCTGATATTGCAGCTGACTATGACAAGGCTGAGGCCCTTATTAAAGAATGCGGCTTCGACCACTACTACATCTTCAACCAGCGCAAGCCAGAGGTTATGAGATTCTAAACATAAAAAAGCGCAGGCCGTATGGTCTGCGCTAAATTTTTGTTTGTATAAAAGGATTATCCTCTTGGGAAGTTCTTAGCATATACTTCGCGAATCTTGTTCTGTGTCATGTTGGCATATATCTGTGTTGTAGATATATCTGAGTGACCAAGCATCTCCTGTACTGATCTAAGATCTGCTCCATTCTCAACAAGGTGAGCAGCGAATGAATGTCTAAGTGTATGTGGTGTGATATCTGTTGTGATACCAGCCTTCTTTGCATAGTACTTGATAAGCTTCCAGAATCCCTGACGGCTCATTGGCTGTCCCTGACAGTTTGTAAATAATACGTCTGATGTCTTATCCTGAATAAGTACGCTTCTTGTATTTCTAAGGTAGTCTGTAAGTGCACGCTTAGCTGGTGCTCCAAATGGTACTACTCTTTCCTTATGTGCATCACGGCAGATAATATATCCAACCTGAAGATTTACATCTGAAACTTTAAGGTTAATAAGTTCTGATACTCTGATACCTGTTGCATATAAGAGTTCAAGCATAGCTCTATCTCTAACTTCCTTAGGAAGTACGCCACGTGGCTGGTCAAGAAGCTTATTGACTTCCTCAGTCGTTAATATTTCCGGAAGTTTCTTCTCAATCTTTGGTGCCTTAAGCATCTCAGATACATCGCTTGATACAATTCCTTCTTTAAATAAATAATGGAATAATGCCTTAATAGATGCAATGTTTCTTGATACTGTTGCTGCTGCGAAGTTGTTCTTCTCAAGATATAAGATATATGACTGAAGGTTAGTTACTGTAACCTTAGATACATCATCAATACCCTGCATAGCAAGATATTTAACAAGTTTGTTTAGATCCCTCTTATAAGATAATTCCGTATTGGCAGATGTTTTCTTTACCCCGTGTAAATACTCCATAAAATCGTTAATCTGCTTTTCCATACTGCCTAGCTCCCTCTCTCCGTGTTTAAATTAGTATAACTTTTGGGTTAACCTTTTATGTCAAATAATTATTTGAAACCACTTGTTAACCGCATCTAGATGTAATTATAGGGAAATGTTTTTGTAAAAGCAATCCTTAATTTTTCTCAAAACCATTGCCAATACTGGCTTTGCGAGCATTTTTCGCAAGATGATGTTTCAACTTTTTACCCCCTCCACTACATCTTGTAAAAAAATATTTTTAAAAATTTTTAAAAAAAGTTATGTCAAGCATTGATGACATAACTTTTATGCAGATAATTGACTATCAGGGTCATTTTATTCTATTTTTACTTATTCACAAACTTATCCTTATATGCAAGTATAGCTGCTATGGTTTTTGAGTCTTGCATCTTGCCGCTATAGATAAGATCTGTAAGGTCATCTACCGACCATTCTTCAGGAGTTATAAACTCATCTTCGTCTAAGTGCTGCTGTCTCTTATGAAGACCTGTTGCAACATAAATATCTATCTTCTCATTACAAAATGCTACCGTTGTATATATAGAAATAAGAAGTTCGATATTATCAGCTTGATATCCTGTTTCCTCCTCAAGTTCTCTTCTTGCTGCGTCAAGAGTAGGTTCATCTGCTGAGTTAAGTCCACCAGCTGGAATCTCTAATGTAACTCTATCTAAGGCATTTCTATACTGTCTTACCATAAGAAGCTTGCCATCAGCTGTAACTGGCACTACTGCAGCAGCCCCTTTATGACCAATAAAGTCATATTTATCAATATGTCCATTAGGAATCTTAACTGTATCTTCGTAGATATTAATTATTCGTCCTTCTCTGACCAGCTTTCTATCTAGTCTTTCAACATACATCTCTTCTTCAGTAACATATCCTTTTCCCATAAATAAACCTCTTTATTAATATTTTATACTAGACCTCTTTAAGCTGACTTATATCAGGTATGGCAATCAGCGAATAGTTTGTGTAATAAACTACAAATCCTGGTGCTGAACCATTAGGATGCTTAAGATTTCTCCTTACTGTATAGTCAACTTCCACCTTATCCTGATTCTTTGCCTTACAATAATATGCTGCAAGGGAAGCGGCTCTTTCATATACTTTATCATCAAGCTCACCTTTTTCGTTGACCTTGGTTGATTTTACTATAACATGCGAGCCTGGCACCTTCTTAGCATGGAACCACCAGTCATCTGGTCCTGCAATCTTAAATGAAAGTTCTTCATTCTGATAGTTATTCTTCCCAACAAAGTAATCATTGCCATCTTCGTCTACATAGTGGAAAGGCTTGGATACCACCTTTTCCTTTTTATTGCCATTCTTACGGTTAATTATCCCCATATCCATAAGTTCTTCTTTTATCTGAACCAGGTCTTCTTCCTTTGGGGCTATATCAAGAGATGTCATAATCATATCAAGCTGATTAAGTTCATCTCCTGTAGTCTTAGTAAGTTCTGTAAGAGCCTCATTTGTTCTCTTTAGCTTTGCATACTTATTATAGTACTTCTTGGCATTCTCAAGAGGGCTTATTTCTGGATCAAGAGGTATGGTTATATTCTCATTAGTATAGTAATTTAATGCCTCCATACTCTTCGAACCTTCAGGAACGGAATAGCCGTAAGCTGTTATAAGTTCGCCGTATACCTTATATTTTTCTCTTTTTTCAGTGTCCTTAAGCTGCTTAAGCTGTAGGTCGTACTTTTTAGAAGTTCTTTCCAAGGCATTTTGCACGATTCGTCTAAGGTCGCTGGACTTCTGTCTAACCCTAACCAATGCCTCTTTTTTTGAATAATACTGGCAAAGCAGGTCAGAAATCGACTTAGACTCAACATAGTTAGCATATCCAGGTATCTCTATAGCGCAGTACTCTGAGATATTATTATTCTCAATAAAGTATCTCGGTGTAAACTCTGCCTTCTTCACCTTATTCATAATAGTTGCAAATGCCTCCCAGAGGTCATCTTTCTCCTTATCTGAAAGACTTGCTACATTCTTATCTGTAGAAACTTCAGCCATATTGCAGGCTGCCATAGCAATCATAGGAGAGATTCCATTATAGGTTTCATAAATCAGCTTGTAAACTGGCGCCCCATTTGAAGCATTATCCTCATAAATCTTCTCCTTGAATTCCTGGCTGTCTGTAAACATAGGGTTATACTTCTCGCTGGTTTTAGGGATAAAATATTCATGTCCCGGAAGAACCTGTCTAACTGAAGATACCGAAGCTGGGATACGCTTTATAGAGTCGATAATCACATTCTTATCATTAATTAGGATGATATTAGAGTGCTTACCCATGATTTCAACAACTAAAAACAGTGTTTCAAGGTCCCCCAT
>OCVV012874122.1_pt1 | contig 12706 bp, 10 predicted proteins | sample 1539721 | NCBI WGS metagenome assembly OCVV01 (sample SAMN02144230, study PRJEB22623) | gut metagenome | biome: sheep rumen | host: Ovis aries | place: New Zealand
TAAATCACAATTTATCTTACTAAACTTCTATATCATCAACATTTATTTGTCCATTCATTAAGAGTGGTAATAAATCATTTTTCAATGCAACTAATCGTTCGTTTTCTTTTTTTATATTAGTTATAATATCTAAATTATTTCTTATTAAATCAATAAATTTTATTATAACTTCATCATTAATTAAAACTTTTTGTTTTGCAATATCATCATATACAATATATGGAATGGCAGATCCATGAGTTCCGCCTCTTACAACAGGAACAAAATATATGAGCATATAATAATATATATATTCTAAAAAGTCATATCCTTCTTTAGAAACGCATGCATAAGTTCTTTGGTACAAATCAAAAGAATCGTTTACAAATATAGTTCTTCCAGTATATGAACCATTTCCTGAAATCAAAATAGCTTTACCGTCAAATATTTTTTCATTTGAATATTTATATTCAGGAGCACAGGAATAAAACTTATAATTTCCTGTTTCTAACGATTGATTTACATCTTTTTTTCCAGTAAATATTTTACAAAAATCTTCAATTTTTTGTATTTTCCATTTTTCAGGAATTTCTCTTTTTACAAGTTCATTGAATGTCATTTTTCCCCCGCTTGATTTATATGGTTTTCCGTTATCATCTGGAAAATCATATTCAATAAACCATTTCTGAAAAATAGTTTTATTTAATTCTTCTAAATTATCATTTATATGATTATTATTTATTATTTTTTCATCTATATCTTTTAATACTTTAGCTATTTTTCTTTGTGTTTCTAAACTTGGTAATTCTATTTCGAATTCAGATATAAATTTTTGAGTAAATGCTGGAATGTTGGAACCGGTTGTGTTGTTAGATGCATATTTTTGAAAAAAGTCAGATTTCAAAACATAAAACAAAAAATTAGTATCTAGCATTTCAGGCTTTTCATTTCTAATTAAAAACAGATGACTATTTAATGTAGCTGGTTTATCTAATTTTTCTATAATTCCTATTTTTCCAATTGTACCATCCTTAGTTACTATAATATCTCCTTCTTTAAGTTGAATATTAATATCCATATCATATCTTTCTTTAGACACATAATAACATTGATTAAAATTTATTCGATGATCCTCAGTAATATCTATTCCTGTCACCAAATAATAGTCACCTTTTTTCAAGTATTCTTCTTTTTTTAAAGCTTGCCATCCAATTCTACCTTTTATATATAAAATGTCTCCAAAGCGAATTTTACTCATATTTCAACTTCTCCAAATTACTTTTTATTTCTTTTTCTAAAACTTTATTTTTTTCGAATAGCTCATTAAGTTCTTCTTTATAATGATTTATCTTGTTATCAAATTCTTCTTGAGTCATTTCAACATATTCAATTTTTATTTCAAAATATTGTCCTGCACTAAAAGAATAGTTTTTCTCTTTTATATCTTCAAAAGAAACTAAAACACTAAAATCATCAACTTCTTCTTGATTTATAAAAGTATTTTCAATCTTTTTAACCTCCTCACTAGATAATACTGTCTTTTGATTCTTTCCTTCTTTAACTTTACTTCCTAAATTTGAGGCATCTACTAGAATTACTTTATCAGATTTATTTGCTTTATCTATAAATAAAACTGACACATTAGTTCCTGTATTAGCAAAAATATTGCTTGGCATAGAAATTACACCTTTTAACCAATGATTATCTATTAACTTCATTCTAATAGTTTTTTCTATTCCACTTTGTGCTGTTAAAAATCCTGTAGGGACAACTATTGCAGCTTTACCATCTTCTTTTAAACTATATAAAATATGTTGAATAAAACATAAATATATTGCCATTTTAGATTTATCTTTATTTGGTATATTAGGTATTCCAGCAAAAAATCTATCAGTATCTTCCCATCTTTTTTCAATGCTATTTCTTGTTGATGAAAAATCCATCTTAAATGGTGGATTAGAAGTAATATAATCAAATTGTTTTAAACCACTATCAGGTTGCATGATTACTTTATAATGTGAAGGCGTTAAAAGAGTGTCTCCTTCAATTATATTGTCTAAACTATTTGTTAATCCATTAAGAATCATATTAATTCTTAAGAATCTAGATGACTTATTAGAAATATCTTGAGTATACACTTGAGCTTTGTCACCAAATTTTCCTTTTCCTAATTCATTTGCTAAGTGTAATACAAGAGATCCAGATCCTGCAGAAGGGTCATATACCTCATATATTTTGTCTTCAACTGGCGACATATTCACCAATATTTTAGCAATAGTACTTGATATAACTTGTGGTGTAAAATACTCAGCATATACACCACTGGCAACATTATAATCTTTTATTAAGTATTCAAATATTGCACTATAAAAATCAAAATTATTTTTAAAAGCTTCACCAAAAGAAAATTTATCTTGGCTTATAATTCCAAAAATATTTTTAGCAAAATTATTTCTTTTGGATGCTTCAACATTTTCTGTAATCCTTGTAAAAAGAGGTTTTCTACCTCCATCCGCAGTATCAATACTAAACTCATCATTTTCGGGATAGTTTGAAATTCTTTCTAATGCATCATCAAATAAAGAATAAAACTTATTGTCTGTACTCTTATTTATTAAAAATTCTATTGTATCTTCATATTTAAAAGCAACATCTTGAGGATAAGTATCATAAAAGACGCTTAATTCTTGGTGCTCATCTTTTATAATTGTTTCTAACAGCATTCCTGTTTTTTCAGAAAAATCGTTCAGATTTGCCATAAATTTATCATTAAGAAATTTGTATAGAAAAACTGATGTTATAACAACTTCTTCACTTGCTTGATTTGACATTCCATTAGTCGCACATAGACCTTTAAGTTCATCTATCATTTCCTTAATCTTATTTTCGAGTTGTGTTATTGTTTGATCCATTTTTCTTCTCCCCTTATTTGTATAATTGAATATTCTTATATAAATCATTTAGCATTCTATCATAAACACTACTTATCTTTTCATACAATCCCTCTTGGAATAATTTAATGGTAATCTTTTGTTTTATTGAATCTACAAAGTTCTTTTTACCTTGTACTAAGAAAACATCTCTATTATAAAAAACCGCTATTTCATCATATATAATTTTCAATACATTTTGAATTATAGACTGATCAATATCTTCATTTTCTATTAAATCTTGATAAGTTTTTACAAAAGCAAAATTTCCTCCATAAGTATTTGAAAGTTCATCATTCTTCTCGTTTATCTCTTTTGCTTTTTCAAGAGCTTCTTTTAATTGTTCTGTCAATTCATCCATGTTATCCAAATCAGAAATGTTCAATCTGTTAAATACTTCTTCTAATAACTCATTAAGTTTTCTAACTTGTATATCATCTTTATTTTTGTTGTTTTTGATAACGTTCTGTACTTCAGTAGCTGTATCAACAAATAACCTTACTCTTGGATCATTATCAATATCAAGTTTTGACAAATCTAAAATTGTAATTTTAGTTTTTATAAAATCGTAGAGTATTTCAACAACTTCTTCATTTGAAATAACATCCATCATTCCTACTGTGTCAGATGTTAAGTTCATAAAATCAATTCTTTCTTGAACTGCTTTTTTTAGTTTCTTATATTTATCAGACTCTTCAGCTGTTATATATTGATCCTTAACTCTAGATATAATAAATTCTGTTTCACAATCTCTTAACCCATTTAACAGTCTCCTAATTTTTAATAAAGCATCTCTATTTAAGTACGCTAGTTGTTTAGAAAACTTTTCTAAGTTATCTATTTCTATTATTTCTTTTAAATCCTCTAAATACTTCTTATATTTTTTATTAATATCTTCAATTCCAACAACTAATCCATCTAATGAACCTTCATTTTCACCATTTTCATTCATATCTGCTTCGAGTTCTCTAATGTATGCTTCTATTGTATTATTATACTCTTCTTCAATATCTACAAAATCCACAATATATCCATATCTGTATACCCTTCCATTTGGTGATTTATATGGTCTATTTACTCTCGAGATTGTTTGTAAAAGACTTTGTGCATGGGGTCCTCTTAATAAATACATCTTTTTCAATCTTTTTACATCGTATCCTGTTGTTAGCATTAAGTTAACTACTAAAATATCAGGAAAAGCATCATTTCTAAAGTTTAATTGGTTTTCCTTGTTAATTCTATTCTGTGTAGGGTCATTAGTGTCAGTAATTACTAATCCTGTTGTTATTTTAGAATTTTCCTCAAACCAGTTGTGTACTTTTCTAGCTTGTGTATTTGTACGGCAAACAATCATTCCTCCAATAGTGTCATCCGTATTTTGAAATCTAAAATTTTTAAAATCTCTTTCAATAAATTTTCCTAATGCAGAAACATAAGCATCTGATTCATATACATCCTTATTTTCAATATTATTATCTTCTATATCCAAATTTAGTTTTATTTCTTTTTTAGCTACAGTATCAATGTCTTCTTTTTTTATTCTTAAAGTATAACCATCAGCAATTGACTTGTCATAAAAGTATTTATGAATATAATCACCAAACTTTAGATTTGAGCGTTCTTTTTTGGTAAGTAATGGGGTGCCAGTAAGAGCTATATATACTCCATCATTATCACACAACATTAAGTTTTTAAAGAATTCGCCATTTGTAGAATAACTTCTATGTGCTTCATCAACAAAGAATATCCTTTGTATATTAGCATTATAATCGTTTTTAGCATTTGGCATCTCACTAATGAATTTTTGAATATTTACTACACAAAATTCTCCTATAGCATCATTTAAATTTCTTGTTGAAAGAGATTTGTTTAATTCATCTGAAAATTCCGATTTATTATTACAGTTTATTACACTAAAACCCCTATTCTCAAACTCTGTACTCGCTTGAGTCAATAAATCTAGTCTATCTACTACAAAGAAAAATCTAGCAACAGTATTCTTTTTTGAATAATAGTCTCTAATAACTCTATTGCTATATGCAGCTAACGCGGTTTTTCCACTTCCTTGAGTATGCCAAATAATCCCTCCCTTTCCACCTTGTTCTAGTCTTTCTATTATTTTTCTTGTTGCAAAAAATTGTGGATATCTCATAATATGTTTTTGAGGAACTTTTTCATTAACATATAATATTCCATAATGTAAATAATATAAAAATCTTTCTTTATCGAATACAGATGTAATAAATGAATTACACGGTGTAGTAACTTTTAAATTCTCTTTAAACTCGTCTGTATCACATACTCTCTTGTCATAGCCTAAGTCCCTAGTTACTTTTTTTATATAATCATTGTCTATTTCATTATATTTATAATTTACATGATATAATTCATCGTCTTCTCTAAAAAATGAGAAACTTGTATTGTTTCCATTCGGTGTAGTATAAAAAGATCCCGCTCTAACATCTTCTGCTTCATCTGAATCTTCATACTCCATATTATTTGAGAAAGAAACTACTTGTATTAAATTAAAGTATTTCTTAAATTCGCCATTTTTTAACCTCTCATTTATCATTCTATTAAACTCTTTTTGAATTCCACCTTCATTATTAGGTTTCTTTACTTCTAGAAAGGCTAATGGCATTCCATTTATTAAAATATTTATATCCGGTCTAAAAGATCCTACATCTGAATCAGGAGTAATACTAAAAGGCAGCTCATCAACTACTGCAAAATCATTGTTTTCAACAGAATCAAAATCAATTAATTTTAGCTTATCTTGTGGATTTATTAACCTGTTGTAAAACTCTTTCCCTAAATCATTATTTCTAATAAGATTATTGATTTCATCTAACAGTTGTTTTATCTCATCATATGACAACTGTCTATTATTAATTCTTTCTATAGCCGGTTTAAATCTATTAACGAATATTTTTGTATTAAAATCCAAATCCAAACTATCATCTTTTAATGATTGATATTCGTATCCAATCTTTAAAAACTGAATTGTAGCAGGTATCTTAACTCTTGTATCTTCGTTAAATTTTTGCATAAAAACCCCCATATTAATTATATATTTCTACTATGTTTTATATCACAAAAGTCAATCCAGCTCAATAAATGTAACAAAAAATCGCAATTGATTTGGAAATAATTTCAAACTAATTGCAATCAAAAAACTAAAAGTCAACTAAGTAAATTCCTACACTTATTTGCTTAAATGAACCCTTCATTGTGATATCATTTATTCTAGCTTTAAGTATTTTTCCAGCGTCCATAAGTCTAGCAAAGATCAAGTTGTCTTTTTCTGGTACATAGCCAATTTTTCTCTTGTCTTCAGTAAAGATCATAATAGCATTGCTATCAAACTTGTTTTCTTCTCTTTGAAGAAAAAGCCAATCGCCTACCTTGATAGCTTCTAAAACTGTTGTATCATCTAGATATGTTGTTCCGGCCACAAAAGAATCAAATAAATGAACTTCTTTCATAAGTGGTTTAATTACATCATTGATGTTGTTGTCTTTGATTGTCGATACAAGGTCTTGTTCTTTTTTAGTTAATTCATTAGCCATCTACATTCCTCCTATTTCACCTTTGATTCCATTTAGCAATTCGTCAAGTTGTTCCTCATAGTCTTTATATGAAGAATATTCTTCATCAAGTTCTCTATTCTTTTCGTTTTTTGCGTTACGGTCTTCTAATATATATTTATATAAGTATGGATCAGTGTTCCTTATTTTAACTATTTCAGCTTCTACTTCGGCAATTTTTTCATATATATCTGGAATCTCTATTTCAATTTTTCCAATTCCTAAAGATTCTATTGCTTCTGCTACTAATACTTCTAGTTCTTTGATATCTTTTAAGTTGTTACAATCATAAGCAATAACTATTCTGTTCCATAATTCCAATAGTTCAGGAAATTCTGTAGTTTTAGGATTGATATCAGGGTGAATCTGTTTTGCAAGTTTACGATATGTTTTCTTAATCTCTAACAAATCAATTTCTGAAACAAATTCTCCTTTTTTTGCAGCAACATTTTCTTCAATCATCTGTTTTAGCTGCTTATTATAATCTTCCATTTCCGCTTCTATAAACCTTTTTAACTCTTCCTGATCAAATGTTCCCCCATGATTTAGTATAGTTTGGCAAAAACTTATTTCTTTCTTTTTGCGGATACACGAAAGCTTCATTTCAAATACTTTAAGTATTTTATCTCCAAATTCTTTTATATAATTTCTATCATATGCAAACGCTTCTTTTTTTAACATATCTCTTCTTAAAAGAAGACTTTCATATTCTGAATAAGAAGAGTTTTTTATATGAATCAGTTCATCCATTATTCAATCACCTCAAATCCAAATAATTCGTCATAAATATCTGTAATTCTTTCTTCTCTAATAGTTGCTTTTCCAAAGAATTCTCTTCTATCACGGAACCATTTTCCATTAAAATTAATGGCACATTCTTTACCTTCCATAACAGATTCTATGGAATATTCTTTATTTTCGTATCTAAATCTAATTTTATGTGGAGTCTTTAATAAATAATATATGTCATATAAATCAAAATTCTCGTTATCAAACTCTATAATATCGTACAAGTCATCTATTAGCCCCATCATAATGTTTAAGTTTCCAAAAAACGCATTTAGACATATTCTTTCAGCAAGAATACTCTTTGCTTGAAGATAAAGTTCTGTTGCTTCTTTTAATTTGCCTCTATCTTTTAATATTCTAGCATATCTTGTCCATACCTCTGGAAAAGGAAAATAAACATTCATGTCATCATAAGGATCATAATCTTTCATTAAATCATATAATTCTTCAATTATTTCTTCATATTTTTTCTGATTCTTTTCAACGTAATAACCATTTTTATACATGTCAGCTATCTTGTATTTAGCAACTATATTCCCTTTATCAGCTATTTTTGAAAAATATTCAAATGCTTTTTTATAATCTATTTCTCCAGTTCTTCCATAATACCAAATATATCCCAAACATTCATAAACTGGTTCATAGTCCATGGTAGCGGCCATTTCATAATACTTTAGAGCCAAATCGTATTGTTTCATTCCATAATAAACTCCGCCTAGATAAGTCATATCTTCTGGATTTTTTTCTTCTTCGATTAGATAATTCATTGCTTCAGTAAAAAGAAATGTCTCTTCTTCAGTAGGATTATTCTTTTCTCTATAATCTTCAGCAATATCTCTTGCTTCTTCTATTGTCATGAAATCACCTCTTTTTTATTTATATTAATTAAACCACATTATTGACTTACTTCAATAAAAACATTGGTGTACAAAACTAACATTTTTATTTTGAGTACTTGTGTTTTTAACTTCCTTCAAATCACAAATAAAAAAACTCATACTATGTTTGATTCTTTCTATCCTAAAGCTATGTCGTATTTTTCTAAATAACTGTTGTATGTCTTATCTATTTCATTGTATATTTCTTGCATATTATCATTTAGCTTGCCTTTTACATACAATTCTCCGAGATGTGGTTTTTGGATAATTGCCCACTTTAATTGTTTATATGAATATTTAGCAAAAGTTAGCCATTCTGGATAATTAATTGCTAATGGATTTTTATTAAAATATATTTTTCCAGCATTTACCGAACAAGCAATTGCATGACTAATATATAACATAGTTTCTAATTTAGGACATTTACTTCTATCATTTGAAAAAGGAATAGACTCTTTAATGCTTTTTCCCTCTTTTACACTCTTTATTGCATAGGACATTCTGACAATTACTTCAATTAATAATGTTGGTATGGATGATGCACAAAATTGAATAAAATCATAACCCTCAAAATACATCCCTTGAACTATTTCTGCTATAGTCTGATTTTCTTCACCTATACTTCCAAATTGTAATAAATTAAATAAACTCATAAAAGGTGCAGGTAATCCCATAGAAGTAGTTACATCTGATTTTAGATGTATGATTTGTTTTGTTATTGCACTAAAAATATCAGTTTCTTTCCTATCACTATAATTAGCTATTCTTTGTATTACTATCTTTCCTGTTTTATCTATAGAAGTCATTGTTCCATTAAGAATATCTATAACCCCAAATAATAATCCTAAAAAAGGATCGTGTCCGACAGTTAAAAGCCTATGGTAATAGGCTGATAAACCTTCTACATTTATTTGGGTATTTCTATTATCTTGAGCATCATAAGGTACCTTACTTATTGTTGAATTTGCTAACTTTTCCATTTCGGCTTCAGGATATTTTTTATCAAACCAATCACGCACATAATTAGACAGAGGTCCTCCTTTGATACCTGTTGGAGTTTTATGTGGTATACCAACTAATAAAATATCTACTACAGAAGCAATCAAACCTGCAAAAACACTAATAGCAACATCTGTTTCATCAAACTTATATAACGACTTAAATTCCTGATTTATTTTTTTTATTGCCATTTTATTGTCTAATAATTCATCATTTGTAAAGAAATCTTGAATACTTACATCTTCTTCTACTTCTTTAGAAGCCTCAGTACACATCTCTTCCCATGTAGGAACTACAATAGTTTTTTTCTGTTTACTAGAAGTTAACTCTAGTTTCTTTGGTTCATATCCTAAATCTAATAACAATTTTTCAGAAGCAGAAATTGTCTCTTCTAATTTTTTATTATTTATTTTCTTTATATTATTAAGTTCTTTTTCTTGATGTTTTAAAACTTTATTAATATCTTGTTCATTAAAGTTTTGCTGGTTTTTCATCATTAACCTCTAAATCCTTCTTTAAATCTTCTATAGCTTTTGAAAGCAAAATATTTAAGCTTTGAAGATAATCTATTCGCTCTTGTGTCGCATCAGTTTCTTCTTTTAAAGATTGGATTATAGCTTGATGTTTTCTTAATACTTCTTGATACAATCTTTCTTTTTCTTGTTTTAGCTGTTTGTTTTTTAGATAGTTTGAAACACCAACACCTGTTGCAGCTAACCCTGCTATTGGTGCGGCTAAAACAAATATTCCCGCAACCATACCTAGGCCCAAACCTGCTGCAGCTAATCCAGATGTAATTCCAGCTGCAGACAATCCAACTGTACCTAATCCATATAAAGCACCAAAAGAAATAACACTTCCCATTCCTGCTCCTAAAGCTCCTGCTAAGACTTCAGATATTGCACTTTCTTGAATTATTCTTTTCTTATCACTAAGACCATTTGCAGCTTCATTTACCACATTAACAATTGGTTGCAATGATTGCAAATCCTTATAAATAAGGTCTTTTTTCTTTTTCATTATATCCTCCCTATTATTTAAATATGTTTAACTACAATTAAAAACTCTTTTTAATTCTTATTGTATCTTTTTTTCTTTTTTTGCCATTAGGCTTAACGCATCTTCTAGACTTGCAGTAGAGTATTCATAGTCATGATAGTCATTATCGACAATAACAAGTTGATGTGGAACTTCTTTATATTTAAAATGAATAGATTTTATAAAAGCATTGTTCTTATCTTTATAAGATAATTTTAAACCATCATTTAGATTCCCTGATTCTATTTTAATTTTATCACAATAATAATCACCGTTTCCTTCAGCAAAAGTATACACATAACCTTCATCATAATCTATTACACAATAATTATCATATGAACCACCTTTTTTTATATAAGCAAACTTTCCCTTATCACCTTTTGGTGCTGTATCTTTATCATTAGTTGTATAATAGTTATATTTTCTTTTAGTATTTGTTTCATTTTGTTTGGTTGTATTATTTGTTTGATTTTGACTAGTATTATTTGATTCTTCACTAGTTGTGTTTTTAGATGGATCATCCTCTTCTTTTAAATGATAAGTAATAACAACCTCTGCATCCTTTTTGAAAACATCTCCTCGCTTATAGTCATCAGATCCATCTATTGTAACATTATCGACAGACTCCTCTTCGGTCCATCCCAAAACAATATCGTATACTGGCTTCTCAACTATGTTAGTAAAACCAAGTTCTTGTAGTTTTTCTTTTACATCTTTATAATTTTTCGTGGTATACTCATATTTGTCATTCTTCATTTTTATTTCATTTTCAGCAAGTTCTACATCTCTATCTATATATAAATTTTCTACTGATATACTATTATCATAGCAACTAATTTTATATCCTACTTCCATATTTTCTTTTACTTCTATTTTTACATCTGTGTATATAGAACTATCTTCAACATCAGTAAAAGTTAATGTATGTTCTCCCTCTTCTAAATCAAATTCAAAGTCCTTATCTACTCCATGTTTTAAAGTTTTTTCTTGACCTTCTACTGATAAAGTAACATCATATTTATTCAACAACAAATTTGGGATAAAATTTATATGAACTTTCACTTTATATTTTTCAATTTGAACCACATCAGTTACTATATTACGTTTAGAATTAACTAATTCCTTTCTGTAAGCCCTAATAGTGGTTCCTTGAACACTTATTACAATAAGGCAAATAACTATAAACACACTTAAACATATAATTACAATAGTTTTTGTATCTGTTTTCCCCACTTTTACTGTATTAGAATTGTTATTCATTGTTTTGTTCTCATTTTTTTCAAGATTCTCGTTATTATTCTCTATTTGTTCTTTAGGTTGTGTTTCTTTTATTTCTTCCTTAGGTTTTTCTTGAGTCTTTTCTTGCTTGTTTTCCTTGTGGTCCTCTTTTGGTTTATCTTTGTTTTCTTCTTGCTTTTTCTCTTTTTTGGCTTCTTCTATTTCATTATTTTCTTTTTCTTCTTTCTCTTTATCCACGACAACCTCCTTTTATTACATTATTTCATTAAGATAATAATATACTTTTACCTTTTTCAATTCAATAAAAAATTGAATTATTTTTCAGTTTATTTTCAATTAACATTGTGCTATAATTTGTTTAAATAATATATACGAAAGCTAGTAAATATCTATTTTCAGGAGGAATAAATGATTTCAGATACTAATAGTTTGTTTCCAAATGGTTTTTGTCCTAATTGTGGTGCACAAGTATATAAAGGCAGTAATTTTTGTATGAAATGTGGTAAACCATTAAAATCAGGCGAATACGAAAATAATGATATCTTTGATTCAGAGCCTGTTAAAGAAGCTCCTAAGAAAAAGAAAAAAACTAATGAGTCTACAAAATGTCCTAACTGTGGTGCAAGCATAAAAGCTTTTGAAAGTCATTGCCCATATTGCAATACTGAACTTCGTAATATGGAAGTATCAAGTTCTTTAGATAGATTCACCCAAAAACTTGAAGAACTTCAATCTAAACCTTTACCACAATATCAAGGGAAAGACTCTATTATGAAGCGCTTAATTGGTCAAGATTATAGTCAAGAAAAAGAAGAATTTGAAAAACAAGCTGAACAAGATAGAGCTGAAGAAATAGCAAGATTTATTAATAACTATCCTATACCCAATACTAAAGAAGATTTAATAGAATTCATGATATTATCTAGATCAAATTACGATTTAACATCTAATGATTATACCATTCAAAAAGCATGGGAATCCAAAATGAAGCAAATAATTCAAAAAGCTAAACTTACATTAAAAGATCCTAATGATATAAAAAAAATAACAGACTTGTATGAAAATAGAAAAACTATAAATCGAATAATAAACAAACTATTTAAAGGATAGAAAAGAACTCAAAAAGAGTTCTTTTTTTATCATATAGCCCTAAAATCAATCCGTATTATTATTTGTCTTATTAATTAGCTTAATTCTATTTGCCCCTACTAAACAGTACTAGGCTCAGAAATATGATGAAAAAAAGAAGAATAATAAGATACCCTCT
>OCVV011356880.1_pt1 | contig 12705 bp, 7 predicted proteins | sample 1539721 | NCBI WGS metagenome assembly OCVV01 (sample SAMN02144230, study PRJEB22623) | gut metagenome | biome: sheep rumen | host: Ovis aries | place: New Zealand
CTCGTCGAAAACAAGGCGGAAGCCCTTGCTGCCGTCCGAATTCTGGATGTAGGCGGTACGCAGGCTCGCGGTTGTATCGATATCATCATATGCCGTCTGGGGATTCTCTTCCATATTGAGGCTGGAACGGTCGCTTATCACCACGCCCGAGAGGATCCAGTCCTGCTCCACTTTCAGCCCCTGTTCGCTTGCGCGCGAACGCACGGTGGCGAAATCCACGTCGCTTCCGATAGAGCCACTTGCCCCGAACTGGGTGATATACAGTTCGCATCCGATGACCTGGCCCCATCCGTTCACGTATGAAAGTGTTATGCCCGCACGGCGGGAATTCTCCCCTGTATTCGGCGCGAGCGAGACCTCGAGCTTTCCGGAACGTATCTCGCATTTGGAAATCCAGTCCTGGTCCGCGGACAGATAACCAACTGAAGATGATATTGCGGAAACGTCCACGTTGGTGGTGAGTTCGAATTCCACGGTAGATGCGTTGGCGCCCGGCACGCTCTTATACGGCTGGGGGCAGGACAGCAGTTCTATGGCACCTTCCTGACGCACGTAAACGGTATCCCTCAGGCCTCCGTCCTTCAGTTTGCAGCACAGGGCGAGCATACGGCGGAACGAACTGTTCACTTCCGCGGTCACGGTAATCTCTCCGTCGCCGTCCAGGCTGACGCGGTCCAGGGTGGCCCAGGGATGTTCTTTCGGAAGAACGCTCACCGACAGGGGCCCGGATGCATAGATCTGCACTCTCACATCTCCACCTATCCTGCCGATGTCATATACCTCCTTGGCTCCCGCGAGAGCACGGACTTCCACCGTCTCGGGGCCTTTGATGCAGGAAATGGCGGACAGCGCAAGCGCGGTCGACAAAACGATATGCTGTAAGTGTCTCATTTCAAATAATCGACTTGAATGTTCTCAAAACGGAAAGTGGACAGGTTTTTTCTATCCGGCATGGTTGCAGGGTTATTGAACCTCGCGTGCTTTTCAGCATCCGCCGCATAACGCGTATCGAAGTAGAATACAGCGGGGGTCGCCGGCGTGAGACGAAGCAGTACCGAGGCCTTTCCTGCAGCCTCTGAGGGTAGTTTGAATATCTGCTCCTGCAAGCCTATAGATGAATCCAGCGGCTGATAATGGGCGTTCCCGGCCTTGCTCACGAAATCCTTTCCCGGCATCGGGCGAAGGGCTGCGGTCACGTCGCCGTCGGCAGTGGGACAGGGTATGTATGCAGAACCGTCCAGGCTGCAGTAAAGTCTCCAGCGTGCCGGGAAATATCTGCTGTTGTGAAGATCCCAGTTGCCTCCGAACCAATTGAAAGCCAGCACAATGGGGGCACCGGACCGGACTTTGGAGGCGGAGAACTCGATGAATATGGAATGGGCCTTGCTGCTGCCGTCCTGCTCCACTATCCACCAGTCTTCGTTCGTGGCGACGAACTCGATCGCCCCCTTGCTCACCCCGCCTTCCTTTCCGGCAAGGGATGAATTCAGTCCTGCCGCACGTTTGATCGCGCATTTCGCATCGGTCCAAAGATAGGCTTTGGCACCGTCGGTGCTGATGCACCTGTCGAACATCGCCCTTTCGGTATTGCCGGCTTTCTCGAAATCGAGGTTTGCTCCGTCAAGTTGCTCGGGATGCCAGGCGCAAAGGCTCTGCCAGAGGCAGTCCTTGCGCTTCGTGCTCACCTCGATGTCTTTCCTGGACGCGGGACGGATGACGAGTTTTTCTTTCCCGTAACCCCAGCGGCGGTTGTTTTCTATCGTTATCACGCCTGTGACGCTGCCGCTGCCGGATGGCACTTTGTCCCTTCGCCAGTTGCAGAGTCCGTTGATCCCCATATGGATGCCGTCGCCTTTGGTGTCGCGCAGGTAGCACTCCCCTCCGTCCATACGGCTCATTACCTGGGATCCGAGTCCCGGATGCAGGGCGGGCACATACTGGGTGAATAATTCGTTTACGTTGAGGAAGGCTCCGTCCTTGAAGGCGAAGTCCACGTTTTCCACCCTTACCAGGGTGTAGGCATCCTTTCCGGAGATTTCCGCTATACTGCGGGATTTCACCGTCACCCCTTCCGGACCGCCGTGGCTATACCATATTATATTATAGGGATTGACTTCGTCGACTGTAAGCGCTCCATATTCGGAAGACCGGCTCACGCTGCATCCGTTAAGGTCCACCCTGACGCGGTCCCATCTGCGGAGACGGTTGAACAGAGGGTCGGCAAAACGGAGTCGCAGCCCCCTGCCGCCGTTCGGAGTCTGCACATATACGGTGCGCATTGTCTCTCCCAGATCCGGGCTGGCCCAGGTCTCCGGAGGATTGAGCGCGGTGTTCACGTCTTCGCAATCACTCACGACCACGAGTTCGAGCACTTCCACGCCGCGGATGCGGCCGTATCCCGCCGCATTGCAGCATGATTCCAGCGCAGAGAAAGCGTCTGCCCTGGCCGGCAGGGCCAGGACGCATAGGCTGAGCGTTATGAGAAGCAGTTTTTTCATATCAATAACCCCTTGCCTGTTCTATGGTGACCACTACGGTGTCCCGGCCTCCTATGAGGGTGAGGTCCAGGCTTCTCTCTTCCAGCATATTCTCTTCCAGCTGCAGGTGCAGTCCGCCGATTCCTTTACCGGAAGTCCTATCCAGTACGGCCCAGTCCTGTTCGGGAACCGAAGCTTTCCAGGAACCGTCGTAATAAACCATTACGGGCACGGTCTGGGCGTCTTTCGTGGCACGCAGGTAGTTGGAGTCCACTGCAATATGACTGTAGTGTTCTTCATATCTGTCGGCGCATCCTGCCGCAAGGATGAGGCAGGCGGCGAGCGCATATATGTGTTTCATATCCATAACTTACAGTTCCGTTGCTTTGTATTCGGGATTGTCCAATATATAACCGGTCAGTGCGCACTGGGTATCCGGGATGGGATAATACCGGTGGCAGGGACGCATATTGTTCTTGAGCGTGCTGTTGTCGGTCGTAGCATAGGTCTGCTCATACCAGATACCCCAGCGGACGAGGTCGAACTTGCGCTGGAATTCTCCCGTGAGTTCCCGGGCGCGCTCGTTGCGGATTTCCAGCATCAGATCGTCATAACTGGTGAATCCCCTGATTGGTTCCGCTCCCGCACGGTCGCGGACGAGATTCAGGTATCCCATCGCCTTGTCGCTGTCCTTGAGTTCGCACCAGCACTCGGCCATCATCAGCACTGCGTCGGCATAGCGGAAGACGCGGTAGTTGTTGTCGTCGTAGGCGTAATACATATCCGGGCACCAGAACTTGGGCCCGCCCCACACGCGGCCGGTTCTGGACACGATTTCAAAGGTCTCTCCGGTCTCGAGATTACCGAGCCCGAAGTTCAGCCAGCCGCGGCGGTCCAGTTTCTTGCCGTTCTTCATCCCGCTTGCAAGTGCATCGAGGTCTATCTTCACCCTGTATCGGTTAATTGAGGGATCGAGATAATCGTAAGTCAGCGGCAGGGGGCCGAAGATGGAATTGAGCGTCTTAGCGTTCTCGTTCATTCCGGTGCCGGTGGAAAGCATTCCTGCAAAGCGCTGGTTGGTGCGGGGAGCTGCCACGCCGTGAATGTTCATGCCGATATGCGGCATATACACACCGTCGTACCATCCGTCTCCCGAATGCACGGGTGACATCCAGGCGGCGCAGTTGCCGTAAACCTTCGCCCCGTTTATCTCATATGAGTGCTGGATTTCGAAAATACTCTCCGCTATGTTCTTGTATCTCCAGGCGGTCTGCTCAAGGGGATAATTCTGCGAATTGAATTCTCCGTAGAGGTCTTCCAGTGCCTGCAAGGGCTCGAGGCAGCGGGCCCATTCCTTGTTCCAGATGGCGAATTTTGCCATCAGCATAAGCGAGAGGGCATAACCGCTGCGGTTCTGGAACACGTCGCATTCGCGCCCTTTCAGTCCGTTCGCCTCAGTGAAATAAGGAAGTGCATTCCGGGCAAGGTCGTCGTAGAGCAGTTCTCGGATCTCGGAAGCATCGGTCCTCGGCAGATAGCGCAGGCTGTCCATCTTTGCAATGCCTTCCACATAGTCCAGGTAGAATGGCACGCCGTCGAACATACAGGTGAGGGTGTAGTAGTACAATGCCCTCATCACCCTTGCCTCCGCCTGCAGCGGGCATTTGACCGAATCGGGCAGGGCCGAGTTGCAGATGAAGTGCACGGCCTCATTGCAGCGCGCTACTCCGATATAGCCCTGGCGCCATACCGTGGCTCCGAATTCAGGCTTGGACGGAGTGACGCTGAGGACGCAGTCCAGGTTGCTGGAATTACTGTACCAGGTGTCGCTGGTGAACTCTGTCACCATCAGGAACTTGTAGTTGAAGATGGTGTTCAGGGGACCGTAACAGCCGTTGACCATCGCCCGGCAGGCGTTTTCATCGCGATAGAAGGTATCCCTGCTTTCGTAGGGCATATGCTCCTTGAGCGAACAGGAAGCCGCCCAGAACGAAAGGGTCGCCAGAATCGGAAGTATAGCAATCTTAACTTTCATATTCCGTCCTCCCTAAAATCTTAATGAAGCCCCGAGAACCACACGGCGGGCGCGGGGGTATGCACCCATATCGACCCTTCGCAGGGTGCTGCTTGTGCCGCTGGACGACACGTCCGGGTCGAATCCGTTGTATTTTGTCCACAGCCAGAGATTCTCTCCCGTCAGGGACAGGGTGAGGCCTTTGGCGAATTTGACTTTCTTGAAATTGAAGTTCCGCGAAATGCTGAGTGTCTTGAGCCTCAGATATGAAGCGTCGTGCAGCATCAGCGTGCTGGGCACGAAGGCGTCGTCCGTGGAAGAACGCGGATACCATCCGTCCGGGTTTCGTACGGGATGCCAGGCATCGAGCATATAACGATACTGGTTGGTGTACTGTCCGCCTGCCATGAAGGCTTCCGCATAATTGTAGATCTTGCCTCCGATGGAGTAGGAAAGATAGATGGAAAGCGTCCAGTTCTTCCAGGTAACGGTGTTCTGCAGGCCGCCGAAGAGGTCAGGATCAGAGGAGCCCAGATAGAAGATGTCTTCCATTGATATCATCCCGTCGTGGTTGCGGTCCACATACTTTGCGATACCGTCGCTCTGGCTCAGCACGGAAGCGTATTCCTTGGTGATCTTGTTCCTCGCCCTTTCCTCTGCGGAACGCCAGGGACCGGCATACTGGAAGCCCCAGAGCGAATTCAGCGGGTATCCCTTCTTGTAGCCGTACATCATATAGGAATTGTTGCCGTAGCTGCTGAGCGTAGGCACATAATCCTCTCCGCCTATGTCGTCCACCATCTGATAGTTGTGCGACAGGGTGAAGGACGTGGTCCAGGAGAAATACTTCTTGGAGATATTGCGTGTCTCGATGGTGAGTTCGACGCCCTTGTTGCTGGTGCGGCCCAGGTTCTGCAGGCGCGAGTCGAAACCGGAGACGTGCGAGGTCTTCACGTTCAACAGAAGGTCGCGGGTCCATGATGCATAGAGGTCCGCAGTCACTTTGATGCGGTTGCGCAGGAAGGCAAGGTCCACACCTACGTTGCCGGACACCGTCTTTTCCCAGGTGAGATCCGGGTTAGCGATATGGCTCAGATGGAAGGAAGCCGGCTGCAGGCCGTCGAAAAGATAGCCTCCCGTGGTGCTGGTATAATACTGGAGCGATGAATAATTGGAGATGGCGTCGTTGCCGCTCTGCCCCAGGCTGAAACGGACCGCGGCTTCATCCATCCAGCGCAAGCTGCTCGCAAAGCGCTCCTTCATAACGTTCCATTTCAGGGCCATCGAGGGGAAGAAGCCCCATTTCTGATTGTCCGCGAAATTGGACGAGCCGTCGAAACGTCCTGTGGCAGTGAAATAATAACGTCCTTTGTAGTTGTAATTGACTCTCGCGAATACGGATTCCCTTGTATTCTGCTCGTGATAGGTGGTGGCGGTATAATTCTCCTTGCTGAGTACCCCGTTCATGTTGTTCCACTTGAGTTCGTCGGAAACGAGACCGTCCGCCGTAAGGCGCATCTGGTTGACAGTCAGCAGTCGCGCGATCTTGGCGCCGGCCATCGAATCGAAATGATGTCCGCCGCGGAAATTGTTGGAGTAAGTCATCGTGGTTTCCCAGCCGAGGCGTGCGTTGTCGCTTTCGTAGCGCTCCGCCTTGCAGCCCATTCCGTCCTTGCGGGTGGCAAGTTCGCTGGACCAGTACTTGTAGTCGTGCCTCTGGTATGTGGAATAGGTGACACGGCTTTCCGCCTTGAGGTTCTTCGCCAGCTTGAAATTGGCGAGAATCGTATGGGCGCGGTCGTGGCGGTCGCAGATGTTCTCGTAATTCTCGATGAGCATGATTGGCGTATCCACATAGGCGCCGTTCTCATAAATGGGGTTGTAGATATCGTGTTCGTCCATTAACGGCGACAGATAGATGGCTCCGTTCTTGAGATTCGTGCCGCCAATGTTGACCTTGTTGGGAAGCTGGCGCTTGAAGGCATATTGCAGGCGGTAACTGAGTTTGAACCATTTCGTATACTGGTATCCGATATTGAACCTCGCGGTGAAACGCTTGCTCTCACTGCCTTTCACTATACCCACGTCATCGGTGTATCCGAGTGAAGCATAATAATCCAGTTTGCCGTCCTTTGCCGACACGGACACGTTGTAATCCTGCCATGTACCGAGTCGTGTGATGGCATCCTGCCAGTCGGTTCCCTTTCCGTAGGCCGTGGGATCGTACTGGAGCAAGGATCCGGAAGAAGCCCCCTTGTTGAAATATACCCTGTCGTTGTAATACCTCACGAACTCCCTGGCGTTCATTATGTCCAGTTTGCGGGAGAGCTGCGAGACTCCGAACTTGATGTTCGCCTGCACGCGCGGCTTGGAGGTGACACCTTTCTTGGTCTTTATCATAATCACCCCGTTAGCACCGCGGCTACCGTATATGGCCGTTGCGGATGCATCCTTGAGCACGGATATGCTCTCTATGTCTTCCGGGTTGAGTCCACTGATATCCACACCGCTGTCCACACCGTCCAGAACCACGAGAGGTTCGTTCCCGGCATTGATGGAGCGGGTTCCGCGCACGCGTATGCTGGTGCCGGCTCCGGGCTCACCGGAAGTGGACATAACCTCCATTCCGGCCACACGTCCCTGAAGGCACTCGTCTATCGAGAATGCCGGAGTCTGGCCTATTTCAGTCATCTTCACGTTTGTCACGGCGCCCGTGAGATCGGCTTTTTTAACTTCTCCATAGCCAATCACCACCACTTCATTCAGGGAATTGGAAGTGTCCGGTATAAGGATTACCGTGATGGTTTCCTTTCCTTCAACGCTCACGGTCTGTGTGACGTAGCCGAGGGAGGACACCACCACGTTGACGTCCGAAGGCTGGAGAGTCATCGTAAACTGCCCCTTGTTGTCGGTCATCTCACCGCGCTTGCCGTCGGCGGAAGCCACTACGACACCGGGAAGCGGTTCCCCGTTCTCGTCCAGCACCTTACCGGAAATCTTCTTCTGGAGAAATGCCTGGGCGGCCGCCATCCACGGAATGAGAATGGCGGCGAGCAGACAGGCGAATATCTTTCTACTGTTCAACATAAGTCACATTTAGATTGGCGGGAGCTGCATTCGAAGGGCACAGCCAGTAATCGAGTTCCGAAATGGAAGCTGCCGATGCGTAGCTCACACCGTTCACTTTCAAGCCCTTGCTTACGCTTGTCGAGCCCCAGTCGGCGGTATTCAGCAGGTATCCTACCACTGCTCCGGCACCCCCGAGGGCCGCTGCGGGAGTGGATCCTGCGGACTGTGCGAAAACATCCCCATAGGAGAAATTGCCGCTCCAGGAAGACACATCTGATTTTGCTGCTCCAAGATAGCCAGCTATGCCTCCGGCCGCCACAGTCTTGGCTTCATTCTGCGTTTCGGCACTCACTTTACCATAGTTTTTGCAACCTTCCATCTTTGCCACGGCATAACCGTTTCCGGAGGTGATACCTTCGTTGTCATAGCCAAGGATTCCGCCTGCAATGGCATACCCGGTCCCGGCTGCCGCGATGCTCTGGGAATAAACATCCCCGGTGTTGGTGCAACCGTATATCTCTATGCAGGGACGGGCCGCCGCGAGGATTCCGCCAGCGGCACTCATCGGGGAACTGGTAAGTTTGGAGTCGAGCAGTTTCACCGTACCCGAGTTGCTGCAGTTCCTGATGACCGTGCGGTCGAAAGTGGTCCCGAACTGCTGGTCGCGGCCAAGGATGCCTCCAATGCAGCGCCAGTCCGTGCAAGAAGTATCGTCCGTGATGTTGCCGCTGTTTTCACAATTCTCTATCGTTATGGACATACTGCGTCCCACAATGCCTCCCATCATGAGTTTCGCGGGCTTGGATGCACTGAGTTCACCGGAATTCTTGCAGTTCCGGACTATGGACTGGTCGGTCGCTGTCCTGGCTCCGCCGTTACTCCAGGCGATGATGCCGGCGCAATAGGCTTCGTTGCTGTTGGTGGTAACCCTGGTCTTTGCAGTGATGCTCACCGCACCGTAGTTTTCGCAGCCCTCCACTATCAGCTGATGCTTGCTGTCGTTCACATAGCCGCAAATGCCTCCGGCGGCAATCGCGTGGCTGTGGGAAGTGCTGATAGCAGCGTAGTTCTTGCAGTTCCGGACCGTCAGGGTGGCCAGCGTGGCAGCAGGCTCGTTTGCAAGGATTCCCGCTATGATATGGTTTGAGGTGCAACCGCGCCCGCTGGGTTCCGCCAGAGATACGGTGCCGGAAGTGTTGTTGGTACAGCCGGATATCTCACAGTTGTCCGCACCCTTTTCGTTGCGGTACCTGCCTACGATTCCCGCCATCATGCACTGGCCGTTGTCGTGAGTGCTGCTGAGCGCTCCGGAGTTCTCGCAGGCGATTACGCTGCCTCCGTCATTTTCACCTACTACACCGCCCACGTTTACGATTACGCTCCTCGAGGAAGTGGGAGATCCATCATAAAAGTGCCTTGTCTCGTTGATCAGCTGGATCTTTCCGAAGTTCTTGCAGCCGCGCACTATCGGTTTCACCTTCCTCTGTCCGCCGTTCATCTGGCCAACTATTCCGCCGACATAGGCCACGTAGGCGTTCGCGGAGGTAATGATGCCATAGTTTTCGCAATTCTCAACAACCATCGTACTGTCCAGGTCGGCGACTATGCCCGCAACCGCGTCCGTCGTCGCCAGGGTTGTATCCGCCAGGTTGCGCACTGCGCCGTAATTGATGCAGTCGCTGATGTTGCCGCTGCTGGAGGAAAGCGCCACTATACCGGCCACACGGGTTTTGGTCCTGTCGTCCTTGCCGGTCTCGCAGACCGCGAAATTCTTGATTCCGCTGATCCTGGCACGGTCCTGCAACTTGCCGATAGGAGACACATAATACCAATTGTTCAGTTCTTCCGTGTTCTCGTGGCGGAAAATGCTCTTGTTGTCGTAGCGTATGCCGTCCTTGGATCCGAAGATTATGTTTTTCACCTCTCCGGCACCGGATACGACATTGAAGAACGCCGCGTGCACGTTGACCTTGGGTATCTCGGTGCCTGTGGTCCTCACATTTATATTATAAATACAATGGTCCTGACCGTCGAAATAGCCCCTGAACGTGTGAGGAATCCAGGATGCGTCCTGTTCCATGTCAATATCAGCGCCGAGGTAGACCGAATCCGCCGCATTCCAGTCCGCATAGGCCTCGTTCCAGGCGAAGAGCTGTTCCTTTGTGGTGATTATGTTCTTCCAGGTTGCGCTGCTGACCACGTTTCCTATGGGAATCACGTGCGAACGCAGGAATTCCACCGGGGATGTCATCGTAAGCGAACCGCTTGCCGCGTCGTTGCGCAGCAGGGAAACCTTTACCCCGGAAGGAAGGGCGGCGGGAGCCGTCGCTATGTAATAATTGCCTTTGTCGAAGTATCCTTCGGCTGCTTTGATGCTTACCGATTCACTGCTCTCGAGCGCAGTTATCGAAGGATCTCCGGCGATGCCGACCTTCGCTGTTCCGGCAAGGAATTCCTTTGCCGCGCCGCTGAGAGCCACCGATGATATGCGGCCGCTGTCCGGGATGTTCACCTGCACGAAGGACTGGATGTTGCGGAAAGACAGGAGCCTGTCACCAGCCACGGCGCTGGTGACCGCCACGATGGCGGAGGCGTCCAGGGAATCGCCCGGAGCAATGGTCTGGACTGAGGGAACGCTGACCTCCAGGCTGCCGTCGGCGTCGAGCGACAATGCCGCCGACTCGGGGAATACAGCATAAAGGCTGGTGCTTCCTCTTTTCACGGTTCCGATGAAAATGGCCGTATCGCCGCTGATTCCATCGGCAGGAATGGAGAAGATATTCTTGGCACTGCCGTCGAAAACTGCAATTTTGTCGTCTTCAGACCAGGAAAGCGCCAGTTTTTCACCCACCGTGAGACGGCTCGAAGGGTCGCTCGGGAAAGCGGCCTTGAACCTCAGGGTGTCAAACTCGTAAGAAGGCTTCGGAGGGGTTGGACGCTCGGAGTCTTCCTTCGAGCAGGAGAACAGCAGCGCTGCACCGAAGAAAAAGCAGCTTAGTACTATGCCTATGTTTTTCATTTCAAGTGTTATTAACAGTGTCAGTCAAGTTTATTATTCCTGCTCCGCAAGTTCGAGTTTCAGCAGATTGGGGATATCCGTGCAGCATCGGTCGACGCCGAGTTCCTTCATCTGCAGATAATGTTTGGTCTTGCTGCCGGGCCAGAGGCAGACTTCAAGTCCGGCCTCGTGGGCCGCTGCAACAGCCTCCGCGGTAGTTTCCTTCACGCCAGCGTCAATCTGGCTGGCGCCGATGCTCAGTGCCGTTGCTATGGTCTCCTCACATACTGGCTTTGCTGTGATGTAACCCACTTTCGCATCGGGAAAATGTTCCTTTATATAGCGCAGAGGCCTTTCATCGAAGGAAGTATATACCCAGAGGACTCCCTGCGGCTGCTTCGCGCTCACCGCCTTGTAAACCGCCTCGCAGTACTCGGGAATGCGCCCGTCCGGATAAAGATCCTTCTCGCTTGTCTTCAGTTCCCACTCCACATAGCTGACTTTCATCTTGGAAAAGAGACGCAGCACCTGGTCCAGCGAAGGGATGTTGTTGCCAAGGAAAGTCTTCTTGCTGATGATTTCCTTACCCTTCATATGCTCGATGACTCCGTCGAAACCGGTACGGCGCTTCAGGTTTGCGTCGTGCGAAATGATCAGAGTGCCGTCTTCGGCCATGCGGATATCCGTCTCGAAGCGGTTGACACCCACAGAAATGCACTGCCGGAATGCCTGCAGGGTGTTTTCATCATTCTCCGCCCTGCCCCCGCGGTGTGCGTAATAGTCTCCGGGTGCAGATACCTGGCAGTCGCAAGCGGCGAAGAAAAGTGCCGCAAAGAAAAGAATGCTGATATTTTTCATTTTCATAGCAAGTGTTTTAATTTTTCGGGTGAAGTGCGATAATCATCTATTTCGATATAGTCCATGCCGCCAAGGCGGATGTGGCTGTCGCCGCCGCCGTCGCCGAAATCGTCGCCGACGTAAAGCATCTCGTCCAGGGAGTAAGCGTTCTCGGCTCCGTAGCGCATCATCGCGTCGAACTTGTTGTACTGCCCGGGCGTGATGTCGAAGGAGGAAGAGCCGCCCACGAACACCGAATAATCCTTGAATATCTCAAGCACTTCGGGATAGAGCACGTGGCGCTTACGGCGGTCCGGGTCGAAGGCGATCTTGTCCTTTATGTCCGCCTTCGTTCCCAGCAGCGGGAAGGTCACCATGCCGCTTTCGTGGAACTCCAGGGAATCTCCTGTGAACTTGGTGTATCCGTATTTCTTGCGCAGGTAGTCCGTCTCGCGGATGAAAAATTCGCGGTCCGGAATCACTTTGTCGTCCCGGATTATGCAGAACTTGCCGTCTATCATCCGGCTCTCCTGCATCCCGTAGTTGGCTATTATGTCTATCGGGTACTGCCCCATCTGGGCATAGACGCGGGGAGCGTTGCCAGCGGCCACCATAATAATCTTGTATTTCCTTCCAAGGGCGTCGAGCAGCGCCACGTGCTCCGCATCCAAAGGGCTGCGATGCTGCGTCAGGGTGCCGTCCAGGTCCAGTCCGATCAATCTCTTCATAATACTATATCGTCGTAAAACCTTCCTCTCTTTGCAAGGTCAAGCAAGTTGTAGCGGTAGCGCATCAGCTGCACCACAGGGAACACCGAACTCACCCATTCCGGCGTAACGCCGATATGTTCAGGCTCATAGGGGGCGCCTACGATCTTGAAATGCTCTTTCATCTTTGCATAAGGCCATACCTGTGCCTGCAGTTTCGCCTTGAGTCCCGGCCAGTCGCGCTTGAGGGCAAGCAGTTCTTCCCGCACCTTTTCGGGGGCGGAGTACTTTTTGGTGATATTATCGTAACCGAGGCGAGGTGCCGGGAAGTCCTTGAAAATCTCCAGCGCACGTTCCTGCTCCTGCTCCAGACTCGGCCAGGCGGCCACACAGGCATCCACGTCGATGGCATCGACGTCCACTTTATAGAATTTCTCGAAGACGCGGCACATCGTGAGCGTGCCTATGGCCACCTGGAAACCATGGGATACGAACTTTCCCTTGTAGCGATGATGCGTCATGTCCAGGATGTGGCTGAAAAGGTGGTCGCAGCAGGATGCTGGCCTGCTGGAACGTGCCGCCTGCATGGCGAAGCCGCTGAGG
>OCVV011334400.1_pt1 | contig 12701 bp, 12 predicted proteins | sample 1539721 | NCBI WGS metagenome assembly OCVV01 (sample SAMN02144230, study PRJEB22623) | gut metagenome | biome: sheep rumen | host: Ovis aries | place: New Zealand
GGGATCCTCCGGGTGCTGGAGGAGAACGCCCAGTCCATCGACGGCCGGCTGATGCTGATTGACCAGGACGGCAAGGTGCAGTATGACACCATGCGGGAGATGAGCGGCCACCGGCTGCAGCTGGACGAGGTGCTGCAGGTGCTTACGGGGAAAGCGGAGCAGGCTTACGGGATGCATTCCCCGGGAGAGGAAACGGCGGCGCGGCTGGGGGGAAGCGGCTACAACGGCCAGCTGGCCTACAGCGTGCACGCCATGGACGGGGCGAACGGGCCTATCGGCGCGCTGCTTTTTGTGAGCCGGATCCAGTCCCTGATGGATTCCCTGAATTCCGTGCAGCTGCAGCTGATCAGCGTGTTCGTGCTGATTGCCATCGCGGCGCTGGTGCTGGCGCTGATCATCAGCCAGGTGGTGACCAAGCCGATTACCGACCTGAGCCGCACGATGCGGAAGATGGGAAAGGGCGACCTGAGCGTCCGGGTGCCGGTGAGGGGCAGCGGAGAGCTGCGGGAGCTGGCGGAGAACTACAACACCATGGCGGCGCAGCTGGAGCGGCTGGACAAGACAAGGAGCCAGTTTGTTTCCAACGCCAGCCACGAGCTGAAAACGCCGCTGGCCACCATGAAGATCATGCTGGAAACGGTGATGTACCAGCCGGATATGCCCGCGGAGCTGCGAAGCGAATTCATGCAGGACATGAACCACGAGATCGACCGCCTGACGGGCATCATCACGGACCTGCTGACCCTGACGCGGATGGACAGCGAAAAGGGCAGCATGAAGACGGAACCCGTGGATATGAGCGGGCTGACGGAGGAAGTGGTGCACCTGCTGACTCCGGCGGCGGAGAAACGCGGACAACAGCTGGAAAGCCGGATTGAGCCGGACCTGCAGATGAACGGCGGCCGGGACCGGCTGTACCAGATCCTTTACAACCTGACGGACAACGCCCTCAAGTATTCCCCGGACGGCGGGAGGATCTCCGTATCGCTGCGGCGGGAAAACGGAAACCTGGTATGGCGGGTGCGGGACAACGGAGTCGGCATTCCCCCCCAGGACCAGGAGCATATCTTCGAACGCTTTTACCGGGTGGACAAGGCCCGGAGCAGGGAAACCGGCGGCACCGGGCTGGGGCTGAGCATCGTGAAACAGCTGGTGAGCATGCACGGCGGAACCATCACCGTGCAGAGCGAGCCGTCCAGGGGATCCGAATTTATCGTCGTGTTTCCGCAGGGAGGTGCAGCGTCATGATGAAAAAGGCAGGGTGCCTGGTGCTGTGCCTGTGCATGCTGGCGGCCATGACCGGATGCGCCCGGAAGAGCGCGGAGGAAAAGGTGCCGGTGGAAACACTTCCGCCTGCGGAGGTGGGCATGACCGCTCCCGACGGGGACCGGATGATCCGGGAGCCGGCGGATTACCTGCTGTATGTTCCCCGGCAGGAAGCGCAGCAGCTTTCAGCCCAGACCGTCCATATTGACGAGGCGGACCTGAAGGATACGGCGGCGGCCCTGGTGCGCAGGCTGCTGGAGGTAACAAGCGGGGAAACGGGAAGGAGGCTGGAGCTGTACCGGGATATGCCGGTGGAGATCAGCCGGGGAATCTGCACGGTGAACCTTTCCTCCTCCGTGCTGCAGCTGAGCTACAGCGAATACTACAGGCTGGCGCTGGCCATATCGACGACGCTGTGCGGACTGAAGGAAATCCGCTATGTAAACATCCTGACCGCAGGGCAGAGCGTGGCACTGGATTCGGCAGGCAGGCTTCCCCTGGGGTCCCTGAACGGCCATGAGAATGAAAACCTTTCAGTGCTCTGGGAACAGATGGAGGCCCGCCGGACGCCCCAGGGAGGGGATGCGGGGAAAACACCGCTGAGCACCCAGGCCACGGTTTACTATCCGCTGACGGAAAACAGGGGCATTGCCTGCGAGAGCCGCCGGATCAGCTTTGAGGGACAGACGGTGAGCCAGTACTCCTCCGCCCTGCTGGACGCCATGAGCGAGACGGTCCGGAGCCGGATTGAATCGGACAACGTGCCGGACCTGTGGGAATACATGGTGCATGAGCCGGTGAGCAATGAAATGGAGGAAGGCGGGAAGCTGATTACCCTGAGCTTCCGGGAAGACCTGCAGGAGCTGCTGGACGGATGGCAGACGGATATCGCCTGCCTGGCTGCCGCGGTGACCATGACGCTGACCACCTTTATCCCGGGAACAGCGGCGGTCTGCATCCGCATCGGGGATACGCCGGTGACGGAGCTGAGCAACCGGCTGTACCGGGTGGGAACCATCCTGGGAGGACTGATGCGCAGGAGCGTTTTCGAGTCCTTCCTGACGGGAAGCGCCCTCGTGTATTTTGAAAAGGACGGCCGGCTGGTGCGGACGGATGAGCCGGTGGAACGGAACACGGCGGACAGCCCCCGGGTTCAGCTGGGAGCCCTGATCCATGGCCCGGACAGCAGGGAAAGGGAAAAGGGGATTACCTCCCCCCTGCCGGAGGAGGTCCGGGAGGACGACCTGCTGGGGATTGCCGCGGAGGGGGATACGCTGCTGGTGAACCTGACCGGCAGGTTCCGGGAAGCCATCCGGGAGCAGGGAGCGGAAAAGGAAACCCTGCTCTGCTACGCCATGGTGAACACCCTGTGCGCCAACACGGGGATGAAACGGATCTGCTTCTTCTTTGAGGGAGAACAGGCGGAATGGATTTCCGGCGAGGTCTACTGGGCCGGGGAATTCCTGTACAATCCTGAAATGTGACCCGTCCGGGGCGGCCCGGCAGGCGAGGAAACCCCTTCTTTGAAAATGTTCATATTCCGTTCACATTCCGGACAAAAAGCCGGGTTATACTGTGCCCGAAAACCGAAAAGGAGGTTTGAAGCATGAAAAAGATTTTCAACAAAAAGGCCCTCGGCGCCATCGCCCTGGCGCTTGTATGTGTTCTGGCAGGAACGGCCATCGGAAGCGTAAAGCCCGCGCAGGCAGCGGAAACGACGGTACTCACTTCCCCCTTTACCGAGGCGATTGCCAAGGTTCGGGACAGCGTGGTGGGCGTATACAACTACCAGATTATCAATAACAACTACAGCAATGACTGGGGCGGCTACGGCATCGATCCCTGGAATTTCTTCAATTTCGGCTACGGGTACGGGTACGGCGGCCGGAACGGGAACGGCCGGTACGGCAACGGCGGCGGAAACAACAACCAGCAGAGCGAAGTCAAGTACGCCAGCGGCAGCGGCGTGGTGATCGAGAAGGATTACGTGCTGACCAACTACCATGTGGTTGAGGGCGCCAGCAGCCTGAAGATCTCCGTCGGCGGAGATGACAGCAACCTGTACGAAGCCACGGTGGCGGCCAGCGATTCCGACAAGGACCTGGCAGTGCTGCATGTGCCCGGACTGCCGCTGGAGGCGGTGGAGCTGGGTGACAGCGACCAGCTGCAGGTGGGCGACTGGGCCATCAACATCGGAAACGCCATCGGATTTACCGGAACGGTGACGGCGGGCATCATTTCCGCCCTGGACCGGGAGATTGAAAGCGACAACAGCACCACGACGGACCGGTTCGGCCGGATTACCGCCGCGAAGAACACCATGATCCAGACGGACGCGGCCATCAACAGCGGCAACAGCGGCGGCGGCATGTTCAACACCGCCGGACAGCTGGTGGGCATCCCGACCCTGAAGTACAGCGGCACCCGCTTCTCCAGCGGCGCGTCTGTGGAAAGCATCGGCATGTGCATCCCGATCAATGAAGCCAAGGACCTGATTGCCCAGGCGCTGAGCGGCAAGGGAACCACCGCGGAGAACGCGGACACCCCCGCGCAGGACGGCGAGACAAAGCAGGCCCAGGGCGGCCGGATCGGCAAGCCCCGGCTGGGCGTTTCCGTGACGGACCTGCACACCAACGGCGCGCTGCCCAACGGAGCCTACATCCTCAGCGTTGAAGCCGGAAGCCCCGCTGAAAAGGCCGGCCTGAAGCCGGGAGACACCCTGGTGGAGATCAACGGGGAAGTGATTTCCGGAACGGAACAGATGATGAGCGCCCTGGACGCCTTCAAGGCCGGGGACACCATCAAGGTGACCGTGTGGCGCCCGACTGAGGTGGCCAACGCCGAAAGGGCTGAAATCAGCACGGACGGCGAATACATCGAGGACATCGAAGTCGGCCTGGCCATGCTGGATAACGTGGCACAGTAACCGGACGCGGACCCTGACCCCGGGGAGAGTTTTCTCCCCGGGCTTTTTTCTGCCTGCGGAAGACGGCATGGAATAAAAAGGATCAGAAACGACCAAATCTTCGCTTTTCAGACGCGTGAAAGTGAGCTATAATGACGATGTGTGTGTTATGATCCTTGAGACCGCGGAGGGAGGAGCACCATGACGGATTTCGTGAGCAGCTGGAACACGGATTCTTTTTTGACTTATCCGGTAGGTCCCCTCGGGCTGATTGCCATGCCCGGAACGGAAGAGATCGGCCAGAAGGTGAACGACTGGCTGAAGAAGTGGCGCGATCACGCTGAGGAGGCTACGGAATCCGGCGATATGCGGACCACTCCCGGCATGGAGCGCCAGGATTTCCTGATCAGCGTTTCCTGCCCCCGTTTCGGAAACGGAGAAGGCAAGGGAATGATCCGGGAAAGCATCCGGGGATATGATATGTATATCCTTACGGATCCCGGCGCCTACAACGTTACCTACGAAATGTTCGGACAGCGGGTTCCCATGAGCCCGGACGAGCATTTTGCCAACCTGAAGCGGATTATTGCCGCCATGAGCGGCAAAGCCAAAAGGATCACGGTGATCATGCCAATGCTTTACGAAGGCCGGCAGCACCGCAGGGCCTCCCGGGAAAGCCTGGACTGCGCCATGGCGCTGCAGGAGCTGGTGAGCATGGGGGTCAGCAACATCGTTACCTTCGACGCCCACGATCCCCGGGTGCAGAACGCGATCCCCAACGCCGGGTTTGAAAGCGTCATGCCCAGCTACCAGATCTTCAAGGCGCTTCTGCGCAACAACAAGACCCTGAAGATCGACCGGGAGCACATGATGATCGTTTCCCCCGACGAGGGAGCCATCGACCGGAACATTTTCTACGCCTCCGTGCTGGGGCTGGATATGGGCCTGTTCTACAAGCGGCGGGATTACACCCGGGTTGTGAACGGACGGAACCCCATTGTGGCCCATGAATACCTGGGCGACAGCGTGGAGGGCAAGGACGTTTTCGTGGCGGACGATATGATTTCCAGCGGCGAAAGCATTATCGACCTGGCCAAGGAGCTGAAAAAGCGGAAAGCCAACCGGATTTTCGCGGGATGTACCTTCGCCCTGTTCACCAACGGGCTGGAAAACTACGAGAAAGCCTACCGGGACGGACTGATTGACCGGGTGATTTCCACCAACCTGACCTACCGGAACCCGGACCTGGCAAAGACCGAGTGGTTTGTGGAAGCGGATATGAGCAAATATATCTCCTATATCATCGCGACCCTGAACCATGACCGCAGCCTGAGCCTGCTGCTGAATCCCTACGACAGGATCCACGCCCTGATCAAGCGGTACAACAACGAGCAGAAGGAAGCCGGAATCCGGCTGGTATAAGCGGGCAGCAATAAAAGCGCCGGAGTCTGAAGGACTTCGGCGCTTTTCCTGCGTTATTCGGCGGTGAAGGTTCCGTTTTCAATGGCGGTGATCATATCCACCCGGCGCTGGTGCCGGCCGCCCTCAAACTCGGCGGTGAGCCAGTGGCGGGCGATCATTTTGGCCAGCTCCGAGCCCACCACCCGGGCCCCCATGGTGAGAATGTTGCTGTTGTTGTGGCGCTTGCTCATTTCGGCGCTGTAGACATCGCTGCAGGTGCACACCCGGATCCCCGGGACCTTTCCGGCGGCGATGCCGATGCCGATGCCGGTGCCGCAGATGAGGATACCCCGGTCACATTCGCCCCCGGCGACGGCCTTCGCGGCAAGATAGCCCCACACGGGATAATCGTCGTCCCGGTTGGCGGCGTCAAAGTTTCCGAAATCCTTCCAGGCAAGGCCCATTTCATCCAGCATGCGGGCGATTTCCCCCTTCAGGGCAACGCCGGTATGGTCACAGGCAAGGGCGATCATAAGCTCACTCTCCTTTGATTGTTTTGCATGTTCCGATTTCCTATGCTATAATACGCCAATATTCGGCGAAAAACAAGGAGGCCGACGAGATGCTTCACCATTGCGCGCTGTGCCATATCGACCTGGACAGGATCTCCGTGCGCCGCGGAGGACAGGTGCTGCTGCAGGATGTTTCCATGCATATCCACTGCGGACAGCTGACGGTGCTGATCGGTCAGAACGGCGCGGGAAAGACAACGCTGATCCGCGCGCTCCTTGGACAGATTCCCCACGCCGGGGTGATCCGCCACGTGGACAGCCGGGGGCTGGACATCCCGCACCTGCGGACGGGATACGTGCCCCAGGTGCTGCAGTTTGACCGGGAAATGCCCCTGACGGTGCAGGATTACCTGGCTTCCGCCGTGAGCCGGCGGCCGGTGTGGACCGGCATCGGGAAGAAGACAAAGGAAAAGGTGCGGCAGATGCTCCGGGACGTGGACGCGGAAGCCCTGGCGGCGAGACCCCTGGGCCGCTGCTCCGGGGGAGAGCTGCAGCGGGTGCTGCTGGCACTGGCCCTGGAGCCGGCGCCGGACCTGCTGGTGCTGGACGAACCGGTGAGCGGCATCGACCGGAACGGCATGCGGATGTTCCTGGACACGCTGATGGAGCTGCGGAAAACCCGCCATATGGCGATCCTCCTGGTGAGCCATGACCTGCATTTTGTGAGGGAATACGCGGACCACGTGGTGCTGCTGGAAAAATCGGTGCTGACCCAGGGAACGCCGGAAGAGGTATTCGCGTCCCCGGAGTTTTCAAACGTTTTCGGAACGGGAGAGGAGGATTCCTGATGGAGGGCATTTACGGCATCCTGGAAGCGATCCTTCCCCTGGACGCGTTCCGGTTCAACTTTATGAAAAACGCGCTGCTGGCGGTGCTGCTGCTGACCCCGCTGCTGGGGCTGCTGGGAACCATGGCGGTGAACCACCAGATGGCTTTCTTTTCCGATGCCCTGGGGCATTCCGCCCTGACGGGCATCGGGCTGGGCATCGTGCTGGGACTGCACAACGACCTGCTGGCCATGCTGGTGTTCGGCGTGGTATGGGCGGTGCTGATCTGCCTGATCAAGCAGTCCGGGTCCGCCTCGACGGATACCATTATTTCCGTGTTTTCCTCCACATCGGTGGCGGCGGGGCTCCTGATCCTGGCCCGGGGCGGGCAGTTCGCGAAATACTCCGCGCTGCTGATCGGGGACATCCTGGCGGTGACGCCGCAGGACCTGCTGTACCTGCTGCTGGCGCTCATCGGGACGGTGATCCTGTGGGCGGCGCTGTACAACCCGCTGCTTATGACCAGCGTGGACCCGATGCTGGCCCGGTCCAGGGGCATCCGGACCCGGCTGATTGAGTGCGGATTCGTGGTGCTGGTGGCGGTGGCGGTGATGCTGTCCATCCGGTGGGTGGGGGTGATGCTGATCAACGCCCTGCTGATCCTGCCGGCGGCATCGGGAAGGAACCTGGCCACAACCTCGCGGCAGCACGCCGCCTGGTCCGTGGGCATCGCGCTGGCCAGCGGCCTGCTGGGGCTTACGGCGTCCTATTACCTGGATACCAGCGCCGGCGCCACGATTGTGATTGTGTCCGCGATTTTCTACGCGGTGAGCCTTATGGTGCGGGGGATCCGGAAATGATGCGGAGAGAAACAGATGAAACCCGGAGGATGATCCGCCGGGGGCTTCGGGACGGCCTGCCCATCGGGATGGGATATTTCGCGGTGGCGTTCTCCCTGGGAATCACCGCCCGGGGAGCGGGGCTGAGCCCGCTGCAGGGCTGGGTGGCAAGCATCCTGAACCACGCCTCCGCCGGGGAATACGCCCTGTACGCCCTGATCGGCGCCCGGGCGGCGGTGTGGGAAATCGCGGCGGTGATCTTTGTGACCAACATGCGGTACCTGCTGATGAGCGCGGCCCTGAGCCAGCGGGCGGCCCCGGAAACATCCTTTTTCGGGAGGCTGGGAACCGGCTTCTGCATCACGGATGAGATCTTCGGCCTGGCGGTGGCGCACCCCGGGTATTTTTCCTGCGCCTACCTGTGGACGGCCTTCGCCCTGGCGGACTTTATGTGGGCAGGGGGGACCCTGTGCGGGATCCTCGCCGGGAATATCCTGCCGGCGCGGGTGGTGACGGCGCTGAGCGTGGCCATCTACGGCATGTTCCTGGCCATCATCATTCCCCCGGCCCGGAAGAACCTGGTGGTGGCGGGGCTGGTAGCCGCCTCCTTCCTGTGCAGCTTTGCCGCTTCCCGGCTGCTGCCGGGACTTTCGGAAGGCATGCGGACGGTGATCCTGACGGTGGCCCTGTCCGCGGCGGCGGCACTGCTGTTCCCCAGGGAGGATAAGGAAGAGGGGAGGGAAGCGCCTTGACGGAGCGGGAAATCTGGGCGGCCATCCTTGTGGCTGCGGTGGTGAGCCTTGCGGTGCGGGCACTTCCCCTGACCCTGATCCGCAGGCGGATCCGGAACCGGTTTATCCGGTCCTTCCTGTATTACGTACCCTACGCGACGCTGGCGGTGATGACCTTTCCGGCCATGATTGACGCGGCGGCGCACCCGGCGGCGGGGATTGCCGCCCTGGCGGCGGGGGTGATTTCCGCGGGCGCCGGCGCCGGACTCTTCCCGGTGGCGATTATTACCTGCCTCACGGAATACCTTGCCGGGCTGATCTGACCGAAAAAATCCCGGCCTGTTCTGCAGACAAGCGCACAGGGGGCCTGGGGGAAGGCGGAACGCTTTCCTTTACAACCCCGGATGAAACGCGTATAATATATAAGTATTTTTGTGCCCTCTCAAGAGGGGACGAAAGGAGTTTCCATGGGGAAGATTATCGCGATTGCAAACCAGAAGGGCGGCGTCGGCAAGACGACGACCGCCGTGAATCTTTCCGCCGCGCTGGCGGAGGCAGGGAAAAAAGTGCTGATGACGGACCTGGATCCGCAGGGAAACACCACCAGCGGCCTGGGCGGCCGGGTCAGCGACCGGAACTCCGTATATGACGCCATGATGGGCAGGGCCGCCCTGAAGGACTGCATCCAGAAAACGGAAATCAAAAAGCTCCACCTGATCGGATCGGATATCCGGCTGGCGGGAGCGGAGGTGGAACTGGTCAGCCTGGACGAGCGGGAGTTTTACCTGAAGAAGCTGCTGGGCCCGGTGCGGGGGGATTACGATTTCATTTTTGTGGACTGCCCTCCCAGCCTGAGCCTGCTGACGCTCAACGCCCTGGCGGCGGCGGACACCGTGCTGGTGCCGATCCAGTGTGAGTACTACGCCCTGGAGGGAGTCAGCAGCCTGATGAGCACCATCCAGCGGGTGAAGAAGTCCTTCAACCCCCGGCTGGAAATCGAGGGAATCCTGCTGACCATGCTGGACGGCCGGACCAACCTGGGCATCCAGGTGGTGGACCAGGTGAAGAAGCACTTCAAAAAGGCGGTATTCGCCACCACAATTCCCCGGAACGTGCGCCTGGGAGAAGCTCCCAGCCACGGCCAGCCCATCAACCTGTATGACCCGAAGAGCACCGGGGCCCTGGCGTACCAGTCGCTGGCCAGGGAAGTCATTGCCCGCAACAAGGTGAAGAAGTAAGAAGAGATTGGAGAATCGACTGTATGCCCAGAAAGACACACGCCCTCGGGCGCGGACTGGACTCGCTGTTTCCCGGAATTGAGGAAACGGGAGCCGGAATACAGGAAATCCCGGTAGGGGAGCTGGATCCGAACCCGGACCAGCCCCGGCGGACCTTTGACGATGAAAGCATCGCCCAGCTGGCGGAGAGCATCCGGGACCAGGGCGTGTTGCAGCCGCTGCTGGTGGTTCCCTCCAGCGGCGGGAGATACCGGATCGTGGCGGGGGAAAGGCGGTTCCGGGCCGGCCGGATGGCGGGCATGGAAACGCTGCCCTGCATCGTCAAGGATATTGACGTGATCCGGCAGATGGAAATCGCCCTCATTGAGAACCTGCAGCGGGAGGACCTGAATCCGCTGGAAGCGGCAAAGGGCATCCAGGCGCTGATGAAGCAGTGCGGATATACCCAGGAGAAGGTCAGCGCCCGGCTGGGCAAGAGCCGGCCGGCGGTGGCCAACCTGCTGCGGATGCTGACGCTGCCGGACGAGATCACCGAAATGGTGCGGGACGGGATGCTTACCGCCGGACACGCCCGGGTGCTGGCCGGACTGGCAAAACGGGAGGACCAGATCCGGCTGGGAAAGGCCGCGGCGGAGGAAGGCATGAGCGTGCGCCAGCTGGAAAAACTGGCTTCAGCCGCCAAGGCCCCCAGGCCGGAGCGGAAGCGCAGGCCGGTTCCCCTGCCGGCGGAGCTGGGTGAGCTGCAGGACAAGATCCGGCTGAAGACCGGGATGAAGAGCGTCCTGACGGGCAGCATCTCCAAAGGGAAAATCGTGCTGCAGTACTCCACCCGGGAGGAACTGGAGCACCTGAACGACGTGCTGGACATGATCGCCGGGCAGTAACCGGCGGCAGGAGGAGGAGAAAGAATGGGGAAGAAGGATCTGCCGGAGATGCCATACTGGGACGGCCCGCTTTCCCATCCCTTCTACAGCAAGGTGGTCAAGCGGGCGCTGGACCTGGTGCTGGCGGTGATCCTGCTGGTGCCGGGACTTTTGATCATGCTTCCCCTGGCTGTATGGGTGAAGCTGGACTCGGAGGGGCCCGTGCTGTACAAGGCGGTGCGGGGAGGATACCATAACCAGCCCTTCCGGATCTGCAAATTCCGGAGCATGGTGGTGGACGCGGACAAAACCGGCGGATGCACCGCGAAGAACGACGCGCGGGTGACCCGCGCCGGGCGGGTCATGCGGCGGCTGAAGCTGGATGAGCTGCCCCAGCTGTTCAACATCCTGAAGGGGGACATGAGCTTTGTGGGCCCCCGGCCGGAGCTGCTCCTGTACACGGAGCAGTATACGGAGGAGCAGCAGTGCATCCTGTGGGTGCGGCCGGGCGTTACGGACCGCAGCAGCATCGTTTACATTTCCCAGGACGAGATCGTCGGGGAGGAAAACCCGGTGGGCAACTTCGAGCGGCTGATCCTGCCGGAAAAGAACCGGCTTCGGGTGGAATACGCGAAGAACCAGAGCTTCCTGCTGGACGCGCGGCTGCTGCTGGAAACGGTGAAGGGCGTTTTCGGCAAGGCGGAAGCCATGGCAAAGGAAAAGAAACAGTAATCAGAAACAAGCCTGAAGAGGGAAACGCATGGAGAATTATGAAGCGCTGGTGCACGAAGGGTTTCCGGGCGGGAAACCGGACGCCGGCCGGCCGGAGGTGCTGGCCTGGCTGATCCGCCGCAACGGCCTGGAGATGTCCCGGATCAGCAGGGGAAGCCATATCGGCAGCGTGTTCAGCGTTGCGGATATCCTGGCGGTATTGTACACGGGGATCCTTCATGTGGATCCCCGGAATCCGCGGATGCCGGACCGGGACAGGCTGATCCTCAGCAAGGGGCACGCGGGCAGCGCCGTATACGCCGCCCTGGCGGAAACCGGGTTTTTCCCGGTGGAGGAGCTGAAGAACCATTACGGGAACGGATCCGTCCTCAGCGGCCATGTGACCCACAAAGGGGTGCCCGGGGTGGAGGTTTCCACCGGTTCCCTGGGACACGGGCTCGCCATCGGCACGGGCATGGCGCTGGGCGCCCGGATGAACGGGGAGGATTGGCGGACCTGGGTCATCCTCGGCGACGGGGAATGCGATGAGGGCTCCGTGTGGGAGGCGGCGCTGCAGGCGGCGCAGTTCGGCCTGGACCGGCTGTGCGCGGTGGTGGATTACAACCATATGCAGAGCCTGTTTACGGTGGAGAAGACCCTGCGGCTGGAGCCCTTTGAGCAGAAATGGAAGGATTTCGGATGGAACGCCCAGAGCGTGGACGGCCACGACCTTTCCGCGCTGCGGCAGGCCTTTGAACGGGCGAAAGCCGGGGCGGGAAGCGGGAAGCCCAGCGTGATCCTTGCGCATACGGTAAAGGGGAAAGGCGTCTCCTTTATGGAAAACAATATCCTGTGGCATTACCGTACTCCCCAGGGAGAGGAGTACGAGGCGGCCCGGAAGGAACTGGAGGCACAGCGGCCGTGAGAGACGCGTTTGTACGGGTTCTGATGGAGGAAATGGCCCGGGATGAGCGGATCGTGCTGATAACGGGCGACCTGGGCTTCGGCGTGCTCCAGCCTGTGTGGGACCATTTTCCGGACCGGATCATCAACGCCGGCATTGCCGAGCAGGGAATGGTGGGCATGGCTTCCGGACTGGCGGCCACGGGGAGGATCGTGCTGGTTTATTCCATCGGCAACTTCCCGACGCTCCGCCCCCTGGAGCAGATCCGGAACGACTGCGCCTACCCCGGGATGAACGTCAAGATCGTCTGCGTGGGCGGGGGATTCGTGTACGGAAGCCTGGGCATGAGCCACCACGCCACGGAGGATATGGCCGTGATGCGGGCGCTGCCGGGGGTTACCTGCTTCGCGCCGGGGGATCCGGCGGAGGCGGAAGCGGCCACCCGGGCGGTGCTGCATACGGAAGGCACCTGCTACCTGCGGCTGGGACGGGGCAACGAGCCGA
>OCVV011271103.1_pt1 | contig 12699 bp, 11 predicted proteins | sample 1539721 | NCBI WGS metagenome assembly OCVV01 (sample SAMN02144230, study PRJEB22623) | gut metagenome | biome: sheep rumen | host: Ovis aries | place: New Zealand
TGTCTGGAATGCCTGCAGGTCTTTCACGTTGATGAGTGTACGCACATCGCGCTCTATATAAGTAGTATAGTAATTGCTTAGCAGTTGCTGCCGAAGCAGTTCGTTGTCTGCTGTCCACACAGCGGGGAACCCGCCATAGAGCAGCATCTTCGACGTGCTGGCCTCTGGTTGATATGACATAATCTCTGCCGTACTAAGGGGAAGAAGCGAATAGACGGCAGTACGCCCAGCCATCGACTGCGTAATTTTCTCCATTAGCGCGAAGTTGTTACTGCCTGTTACAATGTAGTGGTGCTGGTTGGTACCCTGAAAACGGTCCTCATCGACCGTGACCTGCAAATATGAAAAGATGGTGGGGTAATGCTGTGCCTCGTCTATGATGACACCCCTCGGATAACGGTTGAGAAAGGCCACAGGGTCAGCCTGTACATCAGCCAACGTAGCAGCATGCTCAAAGCTGACGTATGGCAGTTCTGGAAATTGCTCACGGCACAGCGTGGTCTTACCTGATTGGCGCGGTCCGGTCAGCGTAATGACGGGTAAAACACTAAATACGTCAGAAAATGACGATGCTAACGTTCTGCTTATTAAAGTCTTACTCATACAATGGACAAATTTGCAATTAAACTGAAAATTTGGCCAAAGATACAACTTTTCCGTCAAACGACCAAATATTTCGGGCGAAATCTATCTTCGCAGAGATAGATTCCGCCCGATTCCGCCCAGTGGTGCTATTACGTCTTGATGTTGTTGACGGGATTCTCTGTCGCTGCACGCCAGCTTTGGAAGGCGGCAGTCAGCAGATTGACGGCGAGCACGATGACCAAGGAATCTGAAATAATTCTTCATATTTGATTTTGTCTATTTGATTACTAACACCTCGTTGTCCTTGAAGGCCTCGTAGCCGCTGGTGACGACACGTTCGCCAGGCTCCAGACCATCGAGCACTTCGTAGTGCTGCGGGTTCTGGCGGCCTATGCGGATGTTGCGGCGATAGGCCTTGCTGCCGTCGGCGGAGAGCACGAATATCCACTGCCCGCCTGTGGTCTGGAAGAAGGTGCCGCGCGGAATGAGCACGGCCTGCTCGGGCTGGCCCAGTTCGAGGTCGATATAGTAGGTCTGGCCCGTGCGGATGTTCTCCGGGCGCTCGCCTCGGAAGATGAAGTCGCAGCGGAACTTGCCCTCGCGCACCTCGGGATATACCTTGCGCACCTGCAGCTGATACTGCTTGTCGCCACGAGTGAAAGTGGCAGTCAGCCCTTGACGGACACGATCGATATAGTGCTCGTCAATCTGTGCCTGCACCTTATAGTCGCTGAGGTCGTTCAGCTGACCAATCTTCTGACCGGGCTGGATGCTCTGGCCCAACTCCACATCGAGCAGGCCCAGTTCGCCGTCGATGGCTGAGCGCACTTCAAGTTTGTCCTTGCGCTGACGGACGAGCACCACGTTGCGGCGCATGTTCTCCAGATTGTCCTCCATCTGGTCCATCTGTACCGTTCGGTAGATGCTGTCCTGCCTCAGGCGCTGGCTCACCAACGAGCGTTTCTTGGCCGAGAGTTGGTAGTCCTCCTGAGACTGCAGATAATCCTCGCGGCTGATGAGTTTTTCACTATAGAGCCGTTTGTTCTGCTCGAAGGTGCGCTGTTTGCGATGCGTGTCCATATCCAGTTGTGCCTGCTCCGTCTGGTTGTTCAGCCTGTCTTGCTGCATGGCCACCTGGGTGTTGCGCAGCAGGTTCTGCTTCTCGGCCAGTTCGGCCTCGGCGTTGAGGATCTGCAGGTCGAGATTGGAGTTCGACAGACGGACGATGACGTCGCCCTTCCTGACGTGCGTACCTTCCTCCACCACTTTCTCCATCACTATGCCGCCCTCCTCAGGGGAGATTTGCACCACCTGGATGGGCATCACCTGCCCGTTGGTCCTCACATAGTCCTTAAACTCTGTCCGCCGCACCTCGCTGACGGTCAGTTCGTCGCGGCTGACTTTCAGCGTCGCGGCATGATTGCCAAACACCAGCCAGCAGCCCATTGCCAGCACCAGGCAACCTCCTGCCGCATACGGCCAGTACTTCATCAGCCGCTGCGCCTTTGTTTTTTTGATAACTCTGTCCATCCTAATTCAATTTACGATTTGACGATTTACGATTTCTTGGACAAGCCAAGCGCGTAGCGAGTCCTATTTATTTACTGTTTGACGGTTTATTCCCATATCTGTTCGCCGCGATAGTAGCGCATGAGGTACTCTTTCACTATCACCATCAGGCGGCACTGCAGCAGTGTGGCCTTCGAGTTAAGCAACTGGGCAGAAGTGGTGCGCAGGTCGATGGCTGTAGAGAGGCCCTCCTCGAACTGTCGTCGCGTCAACTGATAGGCGATGCTGTCGGCCTCCACCTTCTCCTGTATCTGTCGGGCCTGTCTCTGATAGCCCAGCCAGTCTTGCCAGGCCTCGCGGCTGAACTTCTCCAGTTCCAGTCTCTTTTGTTCGTAGTTCTCACAGGCTATTCGGTAGTTGTTCTTGGCTTTTCGAATGCTGGTGATGGTCTGCAGGCGGTTGAAGAGGGGGATGCTCAGCGTAGCCCCCACGTATTCGCCCATATTGTTCCAGAACTGGTTGTGGAACGGCTGCCCCTCGTCAGAATGCAGTGTGTGAAAGTAAGTGGTGCTCAGGCCCGCACTCAACGAGAGAGAGGGGAAGAAAGCCGCACGGGCCTGACGCCACTCGTGTCGCGAAGCCAGCATCTGGAAGCGCGATGCCTCGAGTTCCGGATTGGCCTCGCTTACTGATGGGAGTGCTTCGCTCATGAAAAGGGAGTCCTCCTGCGTCGGAGGGTCTTTCGGCTCCCTGCGTAAGAAAATGCGCAGCGTATCCTGCATCGGGAAGGCCATCTCCTTCTTCAGTTCCAGCAGGGCTGAGGATGAGAGATTCTGCTGGCGGGTCAGTTCGTAGTCGGCCTCTGCCTTCTGCGATTCCACCTGGGCCACGTCGGCGGCACTCTTCCGGCCTACCTCCTCCAGTATGCGTGTCTGCTGAAGCAGGAGCGTGGTCTCCTCCACTTTCTCCTCGGCCATCTTGACCAGCCCCTCATAATAGGCCACGCTGACAAAAGCCTGCAGTACGCTGAGGGCTGTCTGATTCTGCCTCTGACGGTAAGCCGCGTGCCCCATCATCACGCTGGCTTTGGCTGCACGAAGTGCGTGCAGGCGGCTGAATCCGTCGAACACCGGCAGCGATGCACTCAGTGAGTAGCCATTGGTGAAGGTGTTCACATTGTTGTAGAGGTTGGTCTCAGGGTCGATGGCGCGGCCGAAGTTGTACTGTGCTCCGACCCTTGCGTCCACTTCGGGCAGCAGACGCCCGATGGCCCCTGTCCGGCTGGCCTTGTGATTGTCAAGTTCCAGTCCCGTTCGCTTCACCTCGTGGTTGTGCTCCACAGCGTAGTGCATGCACTGCCGCATCGTCCACTCCTGTGCCCCGGCGGGGCAGAGTGCCAAATGCCAGATGATAAATGATAAAGTCATCAGTCGTTTCATAATCGCATCGTTTTGATGCTGCAAAGTTATCATTTGTTTTTTGTCATTTGTCATTCTGTGAAGCGCAGAAATGCAGATTGTCTAAAAATTAGACACCTCACTGTATGATTTTTAGACAGAATCTTCGTACCTTTGCCGCCATGAAACAATATGGCACCATACTTATCGTAGATGACAACCCGTCGATTCTGACGGCCATGCGCTATTTGCTGGACGGTACGTTCGAGCGTATCGTCACCTTGGAACAGCCCGACGGCATCCTCAAGACGATGGCGCAGGAGGAAACAGACATCGTGCTGCTCGACATGAATTTCACCCTCGGCGTGAACAGCGGACAGGAGGGCCTTTTCTGGCTCCGGGCCATCCGCAAGCAGCATCCTCACATACCCGTGGTGCTGCTGACGGCCTACGCCGACGTGTCGATAGCGGTGAAGGGGCTGAAGAGCGGTGCCGCCGACTTCATCACCAAGCCCTGGGACAACGACGAGTTAGTACGCAAGTTGAAGGATGTGCTCGACATGCAAAGCGAGGTGGTGAGTCTCGACGAGGTGGAGAAAGAGCATATCCGCCGCACCATTGACCGCTGTCACGGCAATCTCACACAGGCGGCCGAACTGCTTGGCATCACGCGCCAGACTCTCTATAACAAGATGAAGCGGCTCTGAAAATGAAGAATGAAGAATTTGCTACCGCTCGAGACGTGCAACAGGATAGTCGATGATGGGGATATATATAATAATAGGTGTAGCCTTGGGTGGGCTCGGCTGGTGGTTCGTTCGCCATCAGCGGCGGCTTCGGCTGCGTGCCCATCTGATGCAGGAGGCCATTCGCAATCATGATTTCTCGTTCCGCCTGCCTACGGATGGACTGTTGTCTGGCGAACGCGCCATGCAGGAGGCTCTTAATCAACTCGGCCAAGTCATTCGCCAGCAGGTGAACCAGAATGAGGTGGAGTCGTGGGAGAAACTGACGCGTGTGCTGACCCACGAAATCATGAATGCCACGGCCCCCATCACCAGCATCAGCCAGTCGATGCTCAGCCGTGACGACGTGAAAGGCACAGCGCTCGAGGCAGGCATACAGGCCATCCACACTGCCTCGACGCACTTGAGCGACTTCGTAGACTCCTATCGGAAACTGCTGCAACTTCAGCAGCCGTCGCTGAAGGATGTCCGTCTCGCCGGCTTCCTCGAGGATATCCAACAGCTCTATCCCCAAATCGGCTGGCACAGTCTTGTGGCCGACCATATCATGGTCTGCATCGACCGCAACATGCTGCGCCAGGTGCTCATCAACCTCTTCAAGAATGCCATCGAGGCCGGAGCTACACAAATCGGATTGGAATACGTTGCCCCGATGCTCTACGTCAGCAACGACGGACACCCCATCCCGGCAGAGGCCTGCCAGAGTGTCTTTGTACCTTTCTTTACCACCAAGCGCACGGGTAGCGGCATAGGCCTCTCTTATTCGAGGCGGCTGATGCTGCAACAAGGGGGCTACCTGAACCTTGAGGAACGGCCCCGCACGGGATACCATACCACCTTCTCCATTGAATTCACCAGCGCCTCCTGACAGTTTGCAACGGACAAGGGCTTTTTTGATGCAATGTGATAACTATTTGGCGGGTAAATATGCCGGATAGTTTACAAATTGTCGGAGATTTAAAATTTTGACTGACAAATTGTGCGGAAATATTGCTGAAATTGTTTCATTTTGATTACCTTTGCAGCGGAATGAAGCAACAGTGAGAGTAAAAAAGCATCATAAACTAAACAGAAAGAAGTTATGGAAACATTAAGATTTCAGGTTGTCGGCGAGGCATTCAAAAAGAAGCCGCTCGACGTAAAAACACCAAGTGATCGTCCGGCCAAGTATTTCGGACGGAAGGTCTTCAACCGCGAGAAGATGTACAAGTACCTGCCTAAGGACGTGTACGAGAAGATGATGGACGTGATGGACAACGGTGCACGCCTCGACCGCGAGGTGGCCGATGCCGTGGCCGCAGGTATGAAGCAGTGGGCCACGGACTGCGGTGTGACGCACTATACCCACTGGTTTCAGCCGCTGACCGAAGGCACGGCTGAGAAGCACGACTCGTTTATCGAGCACGATGGCAAGGGCGGAATGGTCGAAGAGTTCAGCGGCAAACTGCTCGTACAGCAGGAACCCGACGCCTCGTCGTTCCCCTCTGGGGGTATCCGCAGCACGTTCGAGGCCCGTGGTTACTCCGCTTGGGATCCCACATCGCCTGTCTTCATCATCGATGACACGCTCTGTATCCCCACCGTATTTATTTCCTATACGGGCGAGGCACTCGACTACAAGGCACCTCTGCTCCGTGCCCTGCATGCCGTCAATGTGGCTGCGACGGAGGTGTGCCACTACTTCGACCCGACGGTCAAGAAGGTGACGTCGAACCTCGGCTGGGAGCAGGAGTACTTCCTCGTCGACGAGGGCCTCTACTCCGCCCGTCCCGACCTGCTGCTGACGGGCCGCACCCTGATGGGCCACGACTCTGCCAAGAACCAGCAGATGGACGACCACTACTTCGGCTCCATCCCTGAGCGCGTGGCCGCCTTTATGCGGGAACTGGAGATTGTTGCCCTCGAACTGGGCATCCCCTGTAAGACGCGCCACAACGAGGTGGCGCCGAACCAGTTCGAACTGGCGCCCATCTTCGAGGAGACCAATCTGGCCGTAGACCACAACATGCTGCTCATGTCGGTGATGAAGCGCGTTGCCCGCAAGCACGGTTTTCGCGTCTTGCTCCATGAAAAGCCCTTCGCCGGCATCAATGGCAGCGGCAAGCACAACAACTGGAGCCTCTCTACCGACAACGGCGTGCTGCTCCATGCCCCCGGCAAGACGGCTGAGCAGAACCTGCGCTTCGCCACCTTCATCGTTGAGACGCTGATGGGTGTCTGGCGCCACAACGGTCTGCTGAAGGCCAGCATCATGTCGGCCACCAACGCCCACCGCCTGGGAGCCAACGAGGCTCCGCCAGCCATCATCTCCTCATTCCTCGGCAAGCAGGTCAGCGAACTGCTCGATCACATCGAGAAGGCCGATGTCAGCGACATCCTCGCCATGGCCGGCAAGCAGGGCATGAAGATGGACATCCCCGAAATTCCCGAACTCTTCATCGACAATACCGACCGCAACCGCACGTCGCCCTTTGCCTTTACTGGCAACCGCTTCGAATTCCGCGCCGTGGGCTCGGAGGCCAACTGTGCCTCGGCGATGATAGCCCTGAATAGTGCCGTCGCTGAAGCCCTGGCGGACTTCAAGAAGCGTGTGGACGCCCGCATACCCGAATTGGAGAAGCGGCTCGAAGGCACAGGCCATAGCGCTGTGATGCATGCCATCATTGAGGTGCTGCGTGAGGACATCAAGACCTGCAAGCCCATCCGCTTCGACGGCAACGGCTACAGCGACGAATGGGTGGAGGAGGCTGCCCGCCGTGGTCTCGACGTCGAGAAGTCGTGCCCGAAAATCTTCGAGCGCTACCTCGACGAATCCAGCATCCAGATGTTCGAAAGCCTCGGCGTGATGACCCGTAAGGAGTTGGAAGCCCGCAATGAGGTGAAGTGGGAGACCTATACGAAGAAGATTCAGATCGAGGCCCGCGTCCTTGGCGACCTCTCGATGAACCACATCATCCCCGTAGCCACCCGCTACCAGACGCAGTTGTTGCAGAACATCAACTACATGTCGGTCGTCTTCCCCATCGACACCGCCGACAAACTCTCCGTCCGCAACAAGAAGATCATTCAGGAGATAGCCGAGCGCACCAGTGCCATCGAGAAGGGGGTGGAGGACTTGGTCAATGCCCGCAAGCAGGCCAATAAGATTGAGGACGAGCATCAGAAGGCCATTGCCTATCACGACACGGTGGAGCCTAAACTGGACACCATCCGCTACGAGATAGACAAATTGGAGTTGATCGTCGACGACAGCCTCTGGCCGCTGCCGAAGTACCGCGAACTGCTGTTCATCCGATAGGGTATAATCTTTTCTTTTCCGAACTTACTTTTCGTTCGGAAAAGAAAAGAATTTTTGATTTCTTTTGCTTTTCTCTCACTTATTTCATAACTTTGCAAAGTCGAAATGAAATCACAGTGATGGGAGAGCGCAAGATCATACACGTCGACATGGACCAGTTCTTCGCTGCCGTGGAGCAGCGCGACCGTCCGGAACTGCAGGGACTGCCCGTAGCCGTGGGCTATGATGCAGAGCGCGGCGTGGTATCCACGGCCAGTTACGAGGCGCGTCGGTTCGGCGTGCATTCGGCTCAGTCGATACAGGTGGCCAAGCGCCTCTGTCCGCAACTCATCATCGTGGAGCCCCATTTCTCAAAGTACAAGGAGGTGAGCCGCCAGATACGCAGCATTTTCCAGGACTATACGGACCTGATAGAGCCGTTGTCGCTCGATGAGGCCTTCCTCGACGTGACTGACAACAAGAAGGGCATCGCGATGGCCGTCGACATCGCCAGGGATATCAAGCAGCGCATCCGCGAGGACACGCGGCTGACGGCATCGGCCGGCGTGTCGTACTGCAAGTTTCTGGCGAAGATAGCCTCCGACTACCGCAAGCCCGACGGCCTCTGCGTGATCCATCCCGACAAGGCGCAGACATTCATCGACCAACTCGACATCTCACGCATCTGGGGAGTGGGCAGGAAGACGGCGGAGAAGATGCACCGGATGGGCATCTTCACGGGGGCTGACCTGCGCCGGCAGTCGCTGCAGCATCTGTCGGAGGAGTTCGGCAAGATGGGCCGCGTGTTCTATGACTTTGCACGGGGTGTCGACGAGCGGCCTGTCATCTCAGAGTGGGAGCGCAAGTCGTGCAGTTGCGAGCAGACGTTTATGACCGACCTGCACGAGCCCTCGCAGGTGACTATCGAACTCTATCACACGGTGCTCGAACTGGTGCACCGCCTTGAGAAGAATGAGTTTGAGGGGCGCACGCTGACGCTGAAGGTGAAGTTTGCCGACTTCCAGCAGATCACGCGCAGCATCACCGTGGGGCGCATCCTCCGTACGAAGGATGACATCCTGCCGCTGGCCAAGCAACTGATGCGGGAGGTCAGTTACAGTCGCGAGCACCCTATCCGTTTGCTTGGATTGGGTGTCTCTAACAGCCATAGCGATATGCCCGGCGACGAGCCGCACTGGATACAGTTGGAACTGGAGTTCAAGGATTGGTGAGTCAGGGGCTCTTAATTGCTGTAAGTATGCACCGATGTAGCCTGTGCACTCGGCAGATAATTGATGCCCCATCAGCACATCTGTAGCAGCACGAACGAGACGAGCAGCACCCACGGGTCGCTGACCAGTTCAAGGATGCTTGTGCTGCTTTGGGCACCCTGCTCCGTGTCGTAGCCATACTGGTATATCTTCCAGCCGTCGACCTCGACAGGTTTGTTGACGTCGACAGTGGCCGCGACGGTCTTGCCCGACTTGGTCTGAATCTCTATCTCAGAGGCAAAACGCCTGGGCGAACCGTCGTCATAGGTCTCCATGATAAACTTCTTCAACTCGATGGACATCGGCATCTCCACGATGCGTCCCTGTTGGTCGAGGGCCCGCCATTCAGGCTCGCCGATGACGGTGATCATCTTCAGCCGCTGCATGTCGGCATTGCCTAGCGTGGCCGTCGTCATGGTGATGAAGAGTCTATATCAGATAGTAAATACTTTCGGGCCCCATGTTGAAGAGCAGGTCGAGGATGGACAGGTTGGGCAGGAAGCCGTACTTTTGCTGATACACCTGATAGTAGGGCCTGGGGCTGAAGTCTGGGTCGGGCTGCGGGTGCTTGGGCGTGATGAGTGTGCGGAAGTCACGCCTGCCGCTGCCGAATGCAGCACTGTAGGCCACGCGGGGCTGGATGTCGATCAAATCGCACATTTTTGCGCGTATCTCCTCGTTGAAATCGAGCAAAAAGATCCACCGCTTTTCTTCAAAGAACGGGCGGATGTCGTCCTGATAATACTCGAAGAAGGGCGATTCCCCGTAGGCACTCTGCAGGGCATTCCAGTGCAGGTGGCGCCACTGGCCGTGGTCGCTGATGCGTATGTCCCTGATCAGCCGCGACGCGCCGTGCTCCACCGGGACGGTCAGCGGCTGCACGCCCTGCGTGGTGGCTATCAGGCAACGGTTGCGGTAGGTCTGTTTCTGGAATGTCTCGAACCGTTCTATCACCACCTCGCCGGCCCTGCATAGTTTTTGATACCACTGCACGGGGCCGAAGTAGGTTGTACTCAGCAGCACGCTCATGGGCGCCTGACGAGTCGGGGGCCCCGCCATCCCATCCAGAAGGGCGCTTCGGAGTCGTGTCCGAAGAGCATGATACAGACACGGCCGATGATGCGCTCCTCAGGCACGAATCCCAACTGCTCGCTGCTGATGGGATTGTTCTTGCCCAGCGGTTCCACCCAATAGAAGTCGCGCTCGTCGCAGGTCGCCTGCCCCGGCACCACCACCGGGCCGGGCTTCGTCTCGCCGCTGCCATACTTCAGTCCGACACTGACGGTATCGCCGGGCACGCCTGTACAGCGGCAGATGAACGTGTGCCCCTGTGCGTCCTCAAAGGCGATGAGGTCGCCCTTTCGGATGGCCTGCCGGCATAGTCTGCCGTAGTCGAAGATGCTTCCCTCGCCGCCTGTCCTGAGACCATAACTCCAGCGGTTCACCACCAGTCTGTCGCCCTTCTGGAACACCGGCTCCAGACCGTCGCCCTCCACGGTATAGAGGGTGAAGACGAGAGCACGGAAGATGAGCATGACCACGATGGCCATCACGAGTGCCAGCAGGAACTTCAGCGAGTCGCTCATTTACTTGATGTTGTCAACGAATCTGAAGAGTCTGTTCCAGCGGATGCCGCCCAGTCCGCTGCGGTCTGGGTCGCTGCTCCACCAGATGAAGATGGGCTTGCCCACGATGTGATCCTCAGGCACGAAGCCCCAGTAGCGCGAGTCGAGCGAGTTATGGCGGTTGTCGCCCATCATCCAGTAGTAGTCCATCTTGAAGGTATAGCGCTTGGCAGCCTTTCCGTTGATCAGGATTTGTCCGTCCTTCACCTCCAGGCTGTTGCCCTCATAGGTGCGGATGGGGCGCTCATATATGGCGATGTTCTCAGGCGTGAGGTCGATGGATTCGCCTTTTTTGGGTATCCAGACGGGGCCGTAGTTGTCGCGCGTCCAGTGCAGATTGCCGTTCAGGGGGTAGATGTCCCAGTCTTCCGCCTCGGTGTTGAGCGTGATGCTTTCGGCATAGCCTTTGGCCCTCAGCATCTCCACGGCATGCTTGGTCATGGGCATGTATCCGACGGTGTTCAGGCTCATCAGGTCTTCCATCGTGATGCCCAACTCTTTCATCACTTCGTCGGGTATCGACTGCTTCAACTTCACGTGATAGGTGTACTGCACGTTGTCGGGCTCCTTGTTGGCCTTGCCGTCGAGATAGATGATGCGGTTCTTGATCTGCAGCGTCTGTCCGGGCAGCCCTACGCAGCGCTTCACGTAGTTCTCGCGACGGTCGGCCGGACGGGTCATAATCTCGCCATACTCGGCCTGATTATCCACGATGAACTGGCGGCCGCCCTGATAGATGGCATCAAAGTATTTGCGGCGCATGTCGAAATCCAGCGAATCGGGATTAGGCCGCTGTGGATACATCTGATAGCCAATCTCGTAGCACAGCCGATAGAAGTCGAAGGGCTGGTATTTCTGCGCCGAGCAGAGCGTGTCGCCGGCAGGATAGTTGAACACCACGATATCATTTAACTGCACATTGCCGAAGCCCTTCACCCGGCGATAGTCCCACTGCGGCCACTCGATGTAACTCTTGCACTCGACGACGGGCAGCGTGTGCTGTGTCAGCGGCATCGTCAGTGGCGTCTGGGGGATACGAGGGCCATACGACACTTTCGAGACAAACAGGTAGTCGCCCGTCAGCAGCGACTTCTCCAGCGAACTCGATGGAATCACGTAATTCTGGAAGAAGAACAGGTTGATGAAATAGACGGCCACGAGGGCGAACACGAGCGCATCCACCCACGACATCACCCACCTGACCGGGCCTTCCTCTTCCTTCCACCACTGCCACTTGATCTTCTTCGTGATATAGACATCATAGATGAACGGGATGACGAGCAGGCCCCACCACGACTTCACCCAGTAGAGGAAAGCCAGATAGAGCAGCAGCACAACGATGAACTTCGCCCACTGCACCTTCGGGTTGAATTCTTTCTTTTTTTCCATTTTAGATAAATATGATTCACAAAGGTTTGACGCACCCCGCCTTTCCGAAAGTTGCGCCTTTAACCTATGTTTCAGAATTTAAACATATCTGAGATTGTCAGCAGTCCCTGATGCTCCTTAGTGTATTCAGCAGCCAACATGGCTCCGAGGGCAAAGCCTTTCCGACTATGGGCATCGTGCGAGATGGTGATCAGGTCAGCCTCTGAGTCGTAGCGGATGGTATGGATACCAGGCACCTCACCGCGACGGATATCATCCACGCGGAGCAACTTCGGATCAGTCGTCTCCTCAGCCCAGCCCTCCTTGCGGTCCAGACGCTCCACAATCTCCTCAGCCAGCGTGATGGCCGTGCCTGATGGATGGTCGAGTTTATGCACGTGGTGGGTCTCTTCCAACTCCACATCGTACTGCGGGAACTGGTTCATGATCTTGGCCAGATAACGGTTGACGGCTGAGAAGATGGCTACACCGATGCTGAAATTAGAGGCCCAGAAGAGCGTCTTGCCCTCTTCCGTACAGGCCCGGCGCACGTCGTCGCCATGATCCTTCAGCCAGCCAGTGGAGCCACTGACCACCTTCACACCCTTGGCCCAGGCCTTCAGATAGTTGCCATAAGCCACCTGCGGCGCCGTAAATTCGATGGCCACGTCAGCCGAGGCAAACGCAGGGCTGTCGAAGTCCTGCTGATTATCAATATCAATGATACTCACGATTTCATGACCACGGTCGCGGGCTATCTGCTCAATCATCTTGCCCATCTTTCCGTAGCCGATTAATGCTATCTTCATATTTAATTCGAATTAAAAACGGTGCAAAGATACAAATTAATTAAGAGTTAAGAGTTAAGAGTTAAGAAAATTTGCCAACATCGGCCATTTTTTCTTAATTCTTAACTCTTAA
>OCVV011329317.1_pt1 | contig 12697 bp, 13 predicted proteins | sample 1539721 | NCBI WGS metagenome assembly OCVV01 (sample SAMN02144230, study PRJEB22623) | gut metagenome | biome: sheep rumen | host: Ovis aries | place: New Zealand
CCAACAGTTGCACCTGTTCTTGTAAGAACTTCTCCAACTTTTGCAGCAGTACCTACAATATTATTATATACTCTTTCTTGATTACCTTTATATTCCGCAAAGCTTGCTCGATCTGATGCAAATGACATATTAGTGTTTGATGAAGAAGTGTTAGGCGTATATGCAGCCCCAAATAGAGATGCTGCAATAGCACTATCATATTCTTCTACATTTGATCCTGTATTATTGATTTCACCTTTAACAAGTTCGGCTATTTCTCTTAGTACTTGTGTAATAGTATCAGTGTCATATGATAATTTTTCTTTAAACATATTAGCTGATGAACCAACCCACACTGTATCTATTGTAGATAGTACATTTAAAGAATCACTCTTAACACTTGTATTAGTTTCATTAATAAGAGTAATAATACTATTTGCAAGAGCTACTAAGTTATTTTGATCAAGGCCTGCTGTTGCACTTTCTATATTGAGTCTCCCCATATTAACACACCCTTTTAATTAACTGGTTTTATATTTGGTAGACTCTCACTAACTTTGTTCTTATCATTTTTTCTTGCTTCTACCATTTTTTTAGAAAAATCTATATGTTCTTGGTCTTTTAAACCAACATGATAAATTTCTTTTATATCACTATGATTAAATAGTAATGTTTCATTAGGATTTAATAATCCTTCAGGATATAAACATCCTACATAATCGAATTCTCTTCCATCACCTATTACAGGACAAAAACCAATTATACTAATTCTTTTTGTTCCTTCTTTTAACATTACTACAGTACCTACAGGTAAAAATTCATTCATTATTATTTCTCCTCACTTGGAACACTAAGTTCTCCACTTTTTACTTTTTCTAAAGTTTCATTAAGCTTATTAATAAATGCTTTTTCTTCATCATCTACTAATCCTTTATGATGTATTTTATCTATTTCCTCGTGATTAAATAAAAGAGTCTTATCTGGTCCCATTAATCCTTCAGGGAAAAGAGTTCCAGAATAATCAAACATTTTTCCTTTTATTTCTGGACAAAATCCAGCAATCATTATTCTTTTTGTTGCTCCTTTTAAACTTACAACTGTACCTATTGGTAAAAATTTATCTTCCATACGAACCTCTATTCTTTTATAATTATATCATATATATTCTTTTCTAAAATACAAAAATCATATTATAATAGTAATAGGAGTTAATAATTATGTTAAAGTTAAAAGGTAAAATAAGAATAATATTAATGTGTCTATCATTATTAGTATTTATATATTCTTCATACAAAATCGTTATGTGGGCTATAGATAATAAAAATATCAGTAATCAAACTGATAATATAGATAGCATTACTGATATTAAAGAAGTTGAAGATAATGATAATACTACTATTATTGAACAAGGAGATATAGATAAAGCTAATCCTTATTGGGATTATATTAAAATGAACTTAATAGAAGTTGATTTTAAAGAACTAAAGGAAATTAATTCTCATACTAAAGCTTGGTTACAAGTAAATGGTACTAATATTAATTATCCAGTTGTGCAAGCATATAATAATGAATACTATTTATCTCATGCATTTGATAGAAGTAAAAACAATGGTGGTTGGGTATTTATAGATTATAGAAATAAGTTAGAATATAATGAAAAAAATACCATCATATATGCTCATAGTAGAGTTGATAAAAGTATGTTTGGATCCCTTAAAAACATACTTACATCAAGTTGGATAAAGAATACTGATAACTATGTAGTTAAGTTATCAACTGAGTATGAGAATACTTTATGGCAAGTATTTAGTGTATATAGAATACCTACTACAAGTGATTATTTAAAAATAAATTTTAATAGTGATGATGAATACTCTAATTTCATTAATTTAATAAAGAATAGAAGCCAACATAACTTTAATACTAATGTGGAAGTAAGTGACAGAATACTTACTCTATCAACATGTTATAACAATGATGATAAAGTAGTATTACATGCTAAGTTAATAAAAAGAGAACCTCGTTAAGGTTCTCTCTTATTTTTTAACTAATACTTTAGTTCCTACATCAACATAATCAGTACTTGCTTTAATAGCATCATTATGACGCATATTAACACATCCGTGTGATCCATTCGTAAAGTGGTAGTCTCCACCAAATTCATGGTATGCTTTCCAACCATGTTTCTTTCCATCTTCATCAGTATGGTATTCAGCATCATGAAGACCAATTCCACCATCAAAAGACATCATTACATTAACGTAACTACGCCAAGTTGGTCCAACTAAATCTCTATTAAAAGTTTCTTTCGCTACTTCAAATAAACCATTATTAGTTGGAGTAGATGGTTTACCAGTTACAACTGGTACATTCATTACTATAACATTGTCTTTATAAATCTTTAAGTTTTGATCACTTTGATCTACTACTACAATAGTACCAGTTAATTCAAGTAAATCTTCTTTTGTTATATATCCTACATAATCACTTGTTTTAACTAGATATGTGTCTTCTCTATCATCTTCTATATATACTTCAAATAGTTCTCCTTTAGGAACAACTACTTCTTCATCTGCATCAGTTTCTCTTAAATATCCTGGGATAGTAAGTGTTTTATCTGCTGTTGAAGTGAATATCTTATTAATAGAAGTAGTAAAGTCAAAAGTAACTATTTCTTTTACGTAGTCTCCACATACATATGCTTCTTCACCATAGTAGTTGATTTTATACCAACCATTATCAAGAAGTTCTAACATTTCAAAGTGTTGACCTACTCCTATTTGACCTATTTTTTCTCCTTCTGTACTTGCATCTTTTCTTACCATGACAGCAGTAGTAGCTTCTACTTCGGGAATAAGTCTCATACCTCTTTTTTCATATTGATGTGAAAGAGGAGCTTGTTCTAAGTAAGCAATACCTTCTTCATCATACTTAACTACTACATCATCATAGATAATAATATTCTCTCCATCAACATGTACTAGTTTAGAACCATCTTCGTATTCTTCTAGAATGGCATTAAACTTATACTTATCTTCAGGATTTTCTTTAATCTCTTCTATAGTTGGTTCTTCTTCAATACTTTCAAATAAATCTTCAGTTACAAAAGAAACGATTGGTTCTTCTGTGGAACTAAAAGACTCTGTTTTACATGCTGATAAAGTGCTTGTTGCTATACCAGCTGCTAATAATATTTGTGCTATTTTTTTGTTAATTTTCATAAACATCCCTTCAAGCAAGAATTACTATAGCACTACTTTTATTATTATGCAAATTAAATAAAAAAGTGGTCAAAGACCACTTATTTACTATAATTCATAAAAACTATTTCTTGAGTAATATGAGAAGTATTCATCATTTGCAGAACGCTTATTAATAAAGTAATTATAACGAGTTACTATATCTTCAGGATATGCTGAAGTTTTAAGTAACAACAAGTTTTTATCATAATCAATTACGGATAATTTACCTTGTTTATAGCAGAATAGAACAAATCCTCTTGAAGTATCTTCTATTATAATATCTGAGTAATACTCAAATCCTAAACTCTTCTTTTTACCATTAATTATTCTCTTACCTTCACTTGTTGTTACTACATAGACGTCTTCTAAATCACTTGAGTAATTGACTGCATCTTTATAGTTGTCTGTTACTTTAGATCCTTTGTTATCAATTAAATAACAAGTACCTTCTTTTTCACATACCGGGGCATATTTATTATTCTTAAATATATCTGCTTTAGAAAAACCTTTATCAGTTACTCTTTTACCATCTAAGTTATAGTAGTCATAGTTATTACTCTTATCTACTACTAAGTAAAGACCCGACTTAGTTAAACCTTCTACTAGAGAAATACCTTCTACAGTAGATACTTCTTTACCATTTTTATAGAAGAGTGTTTTAAAGTTATTAGATAAGGCATATACATCTTTTGATTCATATCCAATACGAGTATCCTTACTACCTATATTTTCTCCTAATTCATTATAAAGGTACTCAACTCCATCAACTGGAGTACATCTATAAAAGTAGTCTTCTACTGTCATATTCTTACAAGTAGATGCAAGTTCTATAGAAGTATTATTACTAATAATTCTATATTTATTAGAATTAGATAATAATAGTACATTATTATCTTTATCAAATGAAGATATATTATTAATAGTAGTACTATTTTCTTTATATAGTAATTTGGAATCTAATACACTTATATAATAGTTAATATTATTATAAAGAACTGATATATAGTTATCTGTATATTTAGATATTTTTAACTCTTCATCGTTTACTTTATCAATAGAATAAACAGTCTTTCCATTTCTATCTATGATATCTATTACTTTATCTTTAGTAATAGTAATAACATTATTAATGTTTTCATATGAATCTACTTTATCATTTGTAACAATAGAACCATCTGGTTTTATTAGATGAAAATCATAATTTTCATCTCTTACTATAAATAAACTTCCAAATTGACGGAAACTAATATACTCCTTACTATTAAATGTTTCTAACCCATCTAAATCTATTATGGATGTAGAACCATCTTCTTTTTTAGCATAAGCAAATCCATAAGAAAATGGATTTACATCTTTATATACAAACTTAGTTAATTGTTTACCTTTTCTATCAAATACAGCGTACATTCCAGTTTTATCTTCTATAAAGAAACTAGTATCTCCAATTCCTTTAAAGTCTAATTTATAATCCATATAAATTCTTGATATAAAGTATCCAATTATACCAATAATAAATAACACAAATAAAACTTTAAAGAACTTTCTTTTATTATTTTTTTTAGCCATACTTCTTGTAATAGTATTTATAGGGTTTTCTATAGGGGCAGTTATATCTTGAGTAACAACTGCAGCAAAAGGAGTGGCTTGAGCACCTGGATTAATGTTTTTTTGTACTTGTACTGTATCAAGTACAGCACCACATCCAAGACATAGTAGATTACCATTTGGGTTTTCTGTTCCACATTTTGGACAAATCATTTAATCACATCCTTCCCTATATTATTCTATTAATAGTATAACATAGTAATTAAATAAATAATATTTAGTAAAGTAAAAAAATTAATAAAAAAAAGAAAACTATTTTTCAAGTTTTCTTTTCTTTATTTCTTCTTTATATAAACTATGTTCTATATTATTAATATCAATAAAATTAATTATATTTAATATTTCAGAGAACTCTGGGAAATCAGTATCTCCTTCATATATAGATTTATCCCATAGATACCAAATATCAAATGGAGTCTTAGCACCATTTTCTATCATATCTTGTACTTTTTTACTCTTCATTACTACATTTTCATTTTGATCACTTAAATCATTTTGTAGTCCTTTATCTTGATATCTTTTTGAAGTAAGATCTGCTTCTATTTTATCTATAAAGTGAGCATACTTCATTTTCTTTTTCTTTTGTTTATCAAACTCAAATAATAAACGTAAGTAGTAATCTTTTAAGAATAAATCTCCAATGGAGTCTTCCATGGCTTTATGTTCTAGTTTTTCCTTTTCTTCAGGAGTTACTCCATCAAATGGAGTAATATCTCCTATTAAAGACTCTCCTACTTCATGAAGAGCAAGCACTTGATAAACATTATCAATATTAAAGTTATAATCAAAGTCAGATGATAAAGCAGTATGTAATAGAAGTGTTCCTACTATATGCTCTGATACTGTTTCTCTTCTTCCTTTTATATTCCAGTGGTTAGAATCCCAACCTGATCTTGTCTTATCTTTAAGTTTAGAGTTTGTCTTATAGAATGCCCAGATTCTCTTTAAAGACTCTTCATCTTGATCTTGGTAACGTTTCATTGTTGCTATAGCTACTTGGTCTAAGCCACTTTGTGACAACCCCCATGTTCTATAGTCTACAATTAAATTTTGTAATTCTTTATCTAGTTTTAAATATTTAAATATAAGTTTAAAGTATGGTGAAGAGTTTTTCATTGATTCAGACATTTCTTCTTCATATAGCTTGCCTTTTTTTAAACCTTTAAAGTCATAATCAGGATTAATCATTTTGAAATAATGTAGAACCATTAATCTTATCATTTTACCTATATTAGGTACTTCTCTAAATTCAGAAGAGTAACCTGTTGCAAGAATACTTCCTCCAAATATATTATCTGCGTAAGAATAATCATTATCTTCATCGTATAATACATCTTTTAAATTTACACCTTTAAAATAAAATTTTAAAGCTTCTTCTAAGTTATTATTTTCCATTTCTTCATACTCCCTGTTTAATTATTATAGCATACCTTTTTATTGTTTTATCAATTTTATTTTTATATAATTTTACTAGAGATGAATATTATGAAGAATAGAATATATTATTTTGATTTACTAAAAGTATTAGGTGCCTTAGCGGTAGTACTTATACATGTTATAAGTGAAGTTTATTACACGACAGATATAACCAGTACTAATTTTAAAATTATGGTTATATTAGAGTCCCTTATAAGATATGCTATACCAATTTACTATATGATAAGTGGTGCAATATTCTTAAATGAAGATTTTGTTATAGACAATAAAAAGTTATATAAAAAATATATATTAAACTTATTTTTAATATATTTATTTTGGAATACTTCTTATACATTCTTAAATGAATTAATTAATAATAATATACCTTTTAGTATTAACTTAATACTTACAAGTATTAAGTCTACTATACTAGGACATGCCGTATTCCAATTTGACTTTTTACTTACAATACTAGCTTTTTATGTATCTTTACCAATACTAAGACTTATTACTAAGAAAAAGAATAAAAAAGAAATAGAATACTTTCTATTAATACTATTTATATTTAATAGTTTAATACCTCTTATAAATGTTTATTTAGGTATTGTTATTAAATACTTCATATTCTTTACAAGTGTCGTAATATTCTTTATATTAGGTTACTATTTAAATACCTTTGAAATAAATAAAAGAATAACTAAGTATATTTATATAGCAAGTATTATAAGTGTTATACTAACTATAATATTAACTATTAAAGATACAATTAAAATAGGATATCCTAGTGAATTATTCTTCTATTACTATTCTTGGAATATACTTATACCAAGTATTGGTATATTCTTATATTTTAAGAATAAATTTAAGAATACTAAAAAGAAAGTAAATAAAACACTTACTTCTACTTACTTTGGTATTTACTTAATACATGGTTTTTCATTAGGTGTTGCTAAAGTAATTGGTATGTATAACATAAATATACCATTTATATTAAAGATACTATTAATTACTATATTTACTTACTTTTTAAGCTTTATAGCATCATTTATAATAAGTAAAATACCTTATGTAAAGAAGTTAATAAGAGGATAGAAAAAACAAGTAGAAATACTTGTTTTTTTATATAACATGATATAATCAAATTATGATGATAGGAGAATCAACTTATGAAATTTGAAAACAACGAAAATACTTTTGAAGATAAGAATGAAGTAAAAGAAGAAATTGAATGCCGTAACTGTGGAGGTATTATACCTAAAGAAAATATGGACTTTAACAGTGATGTAGCAACGTGTCCTTTCTGTGGTACTACATGCAGGATACATGATTCAATTACTAAGCACTATACTAATACTTATATTAATATTAATCGTGGGGATGTTGGTAATTCAAATGAGTTAAGTAAAAAAGTATATGTTAATGGTCAAGAAGCAATTGTACCTACAAAAAGAGGATATATATTTGCAATAATCTTTATTGTTATTGTATGTGGAACTATAGTTTTTAGTTTTCTATCGGTTAATAAAATATTTGATCAAGTAATGGATGAATATGAAGAATCAAAATTAACATCTACTACTACAACAGTTCCAATTAAAGTAACTGATGTAAATCCTTTTGATCCAGATGCAGAAGAACATATAACTGTAGACTTCTATGGTTTAGATGGACAAGGTTATTTAACTATTAATATACCTTCTAAATATAATAAATTAACTTATACACTCGATAAATCAGATAACTTAAGTAATGGAGATACCGTTACTATTACACTTAATAATACTGAAGCATATCCTGAATATAACTTTACTAAAATAACAGGTACTGCTACAGTAAATGGATTAGGAAGTGTTATGCAATAAAAAAAGCAAGTATTTCTACTTGTTTTTTTATTGTCCTGAGAAATATTAGCGTTTTGTTTTGTGTTAGATAACTCAAAAAGGGTTTTTTCTCAAGACGTGCTTTGTATACTAACATTCTTTTACGTTATTGTCAAATTTTCTTACTATCTTCTTTACACCCACTGGCAACATAGATCCCATGGAAAATATTAAATAATAGCTTATTATAAATACTATATAAGGAGCATGTTCATCAATAATACTAAATACTGGTAAGGTTGAATTATGAAATGGAGATATATAGAATAGTTCTAATCCATTATCAATATTTACATAATAAGTAATTATATTAGATATAATAGCAATAGATGATAATATAAAGAAAACTACAAATGCTTTATTATAAATATGAGTAATATTTTTTTCTTTAGATAGTAAATAGATACCCATTGCTACCATGAATCCATGATGAACCATGGTTTGAATATTTATAAGTGTCTCACTTATAAAAACTGTACTTGGATATAGCATTACACATACTCCTGCAGAAAGAGCATAAGTCATTAAGAAGCATTCTAAATATTCTGATACTTTTTTATTCTTAATAAGAGAATAGAGTAAACCTACATACATAGGAGTTGAGCAAAACTGATATGGAAAAGCATACCAAGAATAACTCCAGGAAAAATCATTATAACTAAATGATAGTTGTTTATATACTTCAAACATAAGCATAATAGAAGACATAATATATATTGTCTTCTTTTTATTCTTAGCATATTTAATTAAGATAATACTTAATAATATTACACTTATTAAAGACATTATATGAAATACGCCATACATAGAAGGTCTTTCCATAGTAAATTGTAATATTCTTATGTTATTTTCTAATGTTCTCACTTAATATCACCATTTCTTTATATTACATATAAATTATAACATATATAATAAAAGAACTAAGACTAATTCTTAGTTCCTTTATTTATCACTTTCAACTTTTTTATAATAACTTATTGTATTCTTTTTTAACTTTTCTATATTCTTCTTAGATGCAAATATTTTGTATTCATTGTAATAACCTGGTTTATCAATATAGAATCTCTTATTATTAACTTCTTTGATAATAAATTTAATTTTATTAATAAAACTACAATATTGATTCAAATCTATTCTTCCATCATTTCGAATAGTATACTCTACTTCACAAGTACCATCTACAGGAGTGATTTTAATATCACTTCTATCCTCTTCAATATAATCAATAGAATACTCATTAGATATATATGCCTTATCATTCATAGTGATAACAATACCATCATTTGGAATTTCTGCACTTCTAATATCATATGTATTAAAACTTGTTAGAGAGGCAGTAGTAATACCTATTCCAATACCAAAGAAAATAATACTTATTACAAATAATAATCCCAATACTTTTTTATTACTTATTCTATTAAAGATAAAATTAATTAAAACTAATAATATAACAGATAAAGAAATAATAGAACTTACTATTGTAATAATAACTCCTACATAGAATGATCCTGAGTTAATAATTAATACTGATAGACCAAATGCAAAAGCAAGTCCTATAAGTGCAAAGCATACACCTATCATTATGTAAAAAGATATTGCTTTAAGAAATAAAATAAATAGATCTGAAATAGCTTTAAAGAAGCTATATTCACTTGTTTTAGGGTCTCTTATAACAATTCTATCTTCTACTTGATTAACTGTTATTTTTTCTTCTTTTTCGTTTACTTCTGTAGTTTTTTCTTCTCTTTTACCATTTATAATACTTCTATAATAATTTAAGTATCTTACTTTATATATATGAATAACTAATAATACACTTACAACAAAGGCAAATACTTCATATAAAGTTTCTAATATAAGATATAGATATTTATAACCTGGTATAACATAAAGATTACTTACTACAGCTGCACATATCTCCCCGACAACAGAGAAAGTAAAACCTAATAAAAAGATTATTATAAGTTCTTCCATAATAAACTTTAATTTACTCTTAAGATTCATCCTTGCAAATAAATTAATAGTATCAGTAATAAAAGAAGTTGCTTCATTTACCCATTTCCCAATTATTTTATTACTATTCTCTTCTGCTTTAACCTCACTTACATCACTATGTACTAAGTTATCTAAACTTACATTAAAGAGTTCTGCCATTTGCATTAATTTATCCATTTCTGGATAAGCATCTCCTTGTTCCCATTTAGATATTGATTGTCTTGAAACACTTAGTTTATCAGCTAAGTCTTCTTGTGATAGATTATTATCTTTTCTTAACTTTTTAATGTTATCAGATAAATTATTTTTCATATACACATTTCTCCTTTCATGGTTTAATTTTATAATTATCAACTGGTTGCGTTCTACCAATTTTAGGTTGTTTTATGTATATTTTTGGTTGCGTTTTTAAATTCATCTATATTCTACTAATTCAGATATATCTTTTCTTGTATTATGAAGTGGACTTTCAGGACAATCATCACTTCTATATCCAATTGGAAGTAGACATATAGGAACTAGTGAAGAAGGAAGATTAAATTTACTACTTATTATAGCACCATCAAACATTTCTATCCAAATACTATCTACACCAAGATTTGCTGCTTCAAGCATCATATGTGTTGCAACAATAGATGCGTCCATGACATAAATAGGCATATCATTTTTTTGATAAGAGTTATCCTTATCTCCACATACAACTAATACAGTCTTAGCATTATATCTACATGGAGATGCCTCATCAATAAAAGATAGGCCTTCTGGGGATTCCACAACTAAAACTTTAAATGGTTGTTTGTTTTTAGCAGTTGGAGCAAGACGTCCTGCCTCAAGTATTTTATCTAGCTTATCTTTTTCTACTTTTTTATCAAATTTTCTAGTTGCACATCTTGTTCTAATTACATTTTCAAATTCCATATATTCTCCTAAAAAAGATAGATATTAATCTATCTTTGTTCCTCCCCATTCAACAACTGTATAACCAGTTCTTACTCTGCTCTTAAGTACTTGTTCTTTTACTTGAGTGTTCTTATCTACACCTTTATAAGTCATAAGAACTCTTATTAAAGTCTCAGGTGTAGGATTAATTTCAAGAGGAATATTTTCTTCTATTTCCTTATCTTCAGCAAATCTAATATAGTTATATTCGTTTTCTTCAAGAATTGGTAACCAATAAACTATAAACTCATTTGCTTCTCTTTCAGTTAAACCAAGTATAGATAGTTTTTCTTCTAGGAATGGTATTAAATCACTCTTAGCTACTACAAATCCATCTTCCTCTTCTTTAAATTTAATACTGTTATTTGCTTCATAATATAAAGCATAATAGTCTTTATTATTATAAGTAATAGTTCCATCTGGACGTGCTAAAACAGTCCAACCATTTATATATCTTGGGTAACTTGTAGTTAATTTAGATGGATCCTTAAAGCTTACATTTATATTCATATCCTCCTCAGGATATAAATATATAATTGGTTTATAAGCTACATCACCACAGTATGTTGGATTATCTTCCAACTTATAATATACTTTAACACTATCATATTCTTTTTTATTTACTTTAAATTCATCTTCATAATCCTCAGGTGCACATACTCCACAGTGAGTAGAAATATCATAGTATATTCTTAATTCTTTATTGTATATTTCGGTATATTTATGTTCAACTGTCTCTCCACATGAATTCATTTGATAAGATACAATTACTTTATCATCATAAACTTTAGTTGTTGCTCCTACAAAGTCTTGGTAATCTTTGAGTTCTACAATTTCTTTTTCGTTATTTATAACTAAATAACTTATAACTATAGCAACAACTATAATTGTTAAAACAATACAAGCTATAATTACCTTTTTATCTAACTTTTGTTTTTCCATTTTATCATTCCCCTTCAAGCCAAGCTTTAACTTCTTTTTTACTTTCCTTTGCTTTAGAACCTACAATAGCAAGACCATTCATATCAACATCTGCGCCTACACAATATTCACGAGCTTGTAATGGTATTGTTGAAAGACCTGATCCTTCATGAGTAACAAATACTCTTACCTTTTTACCTTTAAAATTTAATGATTGTAATTGATTAATTAAAGGCATAGGCATACCACCCCAATAAACTGGAGAACCTATATAAATAACATCATAATCACTTATACTTTCAAGTCTTTCTTTTAACTCAGGCATCATACCTGTATTCTTTTCATCTTGAGCTTCTTTAATGCATGTATTATAGTCCTTAGCATAAGGTATTTTTCTTTCAACTTTAAACATATCAGACCCTGTTATTTGCGCAATAAACTCAGCAATTATTTCAGTATTTCCCTTATCAATATAACCAACATTATAATTTTCATCAGCTCTACTAAAATACAAAACTAAACTTTTCTTTTCTTCCATATTACACTCCTATTATCTTAATTATACATTAAAAAAAGAAATGTTTAAAACATTTCTTATTTATTTATTCCATTAATATAATTTTCTATTATTTTAGCAGTTTCTTCTACACCTTGTTTATCTACATTAATAGCTAGATCATAGTTATTAAAATCATACCATTCACGGTTGGTATAGAA
>OCVV011360776.1_pt1 | contig 12694 bp, 9 predicted proteins | sample 1539721 | NCBI WGS metagenome assembly OCVV01 (sample SAMN02144230, study PRJEB22623) | gut metagenome | biome: sheep rumen | host: Ovis aries | place: New Zealand
CGACGAGGTCGAAGCCGTCATCCTGACCCTCGACCGCGAGAACCGCAAGATGAGCCTCGGCATCCGCCAGCTCATGCCCGATCCCTGGCTCGCCATCGCCGAGAAGTACCCCGTCGGCAGCAAACACACCGCCACGGTGCGCAACTTCACCAACTTCGGTATCTTCGTCGAGCTCGAAGAGGGCGTCGACGGCCTGATCCACATCAGCGACCTCAGCTGGAGCAAGAAGATCAAACATCCCGCCGAGTTCACCAAGATCGGTGAGAAAATCGACGTCGTGGTGCTCGAGGTCGATGCCGAAAACCGTCGCCTCAGCCTCGGTCACAAGCAGCTCGAGGACAATCCTTGGGATGTCTACGAGAGCCTCTTCACCGTGGGTAGCGTCCACCAGGGCAAGATCGTCAACATGAACGACAAGGGTGCCACCGTCATCCTGCCCTACGAGGTCGAAGCCTTCGCTCCGATGCGCCACCTCGACAAGGCCGACAAGAGCAAAGCCCGCCAAGGCGAGACCCTCGACTTCAAGGTCATCGAGTTCAACAAGGATTCGAAGAAGATCATCGTCAGCCACACCCGTACCTTCCAGGAAGGCAACGACGGTGGCCGCGAGAGCGACAACAACCGCGAGCGCAACACGAAGAAGACCGTGAAGCAGATCAACGACAACCTCGAGAAGACCACCCTCGGCGACCTCGACATCTTCCAGAAACTGAAAGAAGAGAAGTAAAACCGCCGCGGCGAGTCCGCACACTGTCAAAGGGAGGATGCCCCCACTCGGGGACATCCTTCTCTGTTTTTTTTCATCGCTTGACAACAATTTGACACTTTTTTGCATCTATTAAGGTGAAAAAGTTGCATTAATTGTCAAAAAATGCTATCTTTGCTGATTGTATAACGAGGGGGTGATTTTTGTAGTGGGTTGAAATTTAATGCTATGCAAATGGAACGGAAACAGAAAAAAGGTCTTATTTGGCGTATGGCCGCCTTGGCGGTGCTGATGGTAGTGCCGACGGGTGCAGCATGGGGACAGGGTACCTGGAACCAGACAACGGCATGTCCGGGCTGGAACAACCCGATGAACTTCAACGACCAGAACAACATGGTGTTGGGGGGCTATGTGTGGCAAGGCCAGCAAGGATACAAGGATGGCAATGATGTGCCCAACGCCGTGAATGCCTTTACGGATATCACCTTCGGTGGAACTCAGGGGCGGCCGGTCCAGCCCGTCATCTCGGGCAACTCGCTCAGCTCGGCAACCACCAATACGGGAGGCGACTGTGCGGTATTCCCGACCGGCTTTGCCACCAACAAGGCTTTCGCTATCTATACCACTACCACGCAGGCCTCCGGTCATCCGGTCAACAAAGATCCCAGCACGCTGGATCATCTGTCCTTTGTGCCTACACACTTTAATACCTTCGACTCGGGTAGCATCAACACTACCCTTGAGCGCAGCATTCGCATCGGCGATGCCTGTGGCCGTTCCAGTGGCTCCACCAACGCACAGGCGCTTTACTACAATATGTATGTCGAGCCGACGAATGCCATGATGTTCATCTACTACGCCTGCGTGGTGGAACAGCCCACCCATCCGGCTGCCGACAACCCGGCGTTCATCATCCGCGTGATGAAGCAGAACGCGGCCGGCCAGTGGGTGCAGGCCAGCCCGACCAACCCTTCCAGCCAGTCCAACAATGACACGCTGGCCTATATGGTTACCTCGACTCCGGCTACGACATCCGGTGGTACTGTGGTGCTTCAGCCCGATTTCAATACCAATGGATGGCACCAGGTGAACGGCCCGATCACGGGCTATGGCTCGACGAGCAGCATCTACTACAAGGACTGGGTCAAGGTGTCGCTCAACCTGAGTAACCTTCTGTTCCAGAATGTTCGCATCGAGGTGATGGTGAGCGACTGCTCGATGACGCAGCACTTCGCTTACGCCTACATCTGCGGTGAGTGCCGCCCGATGTCGATCAGCAACAGTGGTTGCCCGGCGGGTATGTCGCAGGACGTCACCACGCTGTCGGCTCCGCGCGGACTGCTCAACTATGTGTGGTATGCCTCCGAGTATGGTCAGTCGAATGTCAACACGCTGAACCTGCCGCTGACGAACCCCAATTCCACCGCTTACTTCACTTTCCGCCAGCTGACACCCGATGTGGGCACCGAGGCTGATTCGGCCTATATCTACCATGTGCAGGCCGATGACTTCCGTGTCACCTACCGTCCCAACGAGGCGCATCAGCAGGGAATTCCGGCTTCGGCCGATTCAGTGGGCAATCAGCAGACCTTCAAGTGCCAGATGACGTCGGCTCTCGACCCTGCCAAGCCCTTCTTGTCGGCGCTGTACACCACGGTGACAAACATTAAGCCGACGATGGAGGTCGACTCGCTGTCGATCTGTGGCGGCGATGTGTTCCTGCAAAATAGCAGTTATGTCCCTGGGTCTCCCGACGGTGTGGACGAGAATGCCACGGAGTGGTACTTCTACAACAACCCCGGATGTATTGGTCCTTCCGACTCGATGATTGTGGGCGACTCGGCTTCGATGCACTTCGACGGCGGTAGTCTGCGCGGTGTGCGCGTGCGCAGCTATGCGTCCGAAGACCCGACCTGCTACTCTGAGGCCATCTATCCGATCCGCCCCCTGCCGTATCCGGTGGGAGGCATCGGCATATCGCAGCGAGTGCTCTGCGATGACGATCCGGCGACCCTCACCGATACCACCAACAACTCCACCTACCGTGTGTGGCGTTTCCGCGACTCGGCTGCCGAAAGCGACATGACGCTGGTCGACACGCTGGTCGGCTACGGCGATGAGAACCGGCAGGTGACCCGCTCGTTTACCCACGGCCTCGAACCGGTTGAGCTGTTGGTGCGCAACGGTCTCTACTACGTCAACCCGCTCAATACGAGCGATACCATCTGGTGTGAGAATACGCTCTACGACACGTTGAGTGTCTTCCTGCACCCCGAACTGCAGGTGATCGGCGACACCATCGTCTGTCAGGGCACGCTGACCGACGCCACGGTGAACGCCATCGGTGTAGACGGCTGCACCTACCAGTGGTCTACGAGCCTCAACAGCATCACGGGTAACATCCCGCCGGGCAACCACTTGGCGGTGACACCCTATGCCGATACGTGCACCTATTATGTGAGGGTGACGAGTCCACAGAACTGTGTGGCATGGGACAGCATCCACGCCTATCTGGTGTCGCCGCGACTGACGATCTCGCCGGCCGACGGCAAGGTGTGCCCAGGCGACGAGGTGACCCTCTCGGGCTTCAGCGCCTCGAGCTATACCTGGAGCGCCTCGCCCGAAGATACCACCCTCGCGGGGCAGGAGAACCAGGCTATTGTAAAGGTCAGACCGCAGGTGAACACCACCTACACGCTGGTGGGCCACGGCGGATCGGGCGACAATATCTGCGACGCGAGCCCCATCAGCACCCAGGTGACGGTCTACCCCTATCCCGTTCCGCGGGTGACGCTCAACCCCAGCATCATCGACTCGGAGAACCCGACGATCACCATGCGCGACGATTCGCCCAACAGCGTTGCCACCTACTGGACCTTTGACGCCGGCGAGGTGGCCGAGGGCCGCGAGGTGACCCACACCTTCGAGGAGGCGACAAACGTCGACTCGGTCTACGTCGTCATGACGTCGGCCAACGAACTCGGCTGTCGTATCGGATACCCCTTCAGCATTCCGGTGAGCATGTACACGGCTTGGTTCCCCAACATCTTCACCCCGGGGTCGGAGGATGAGAACGAGAAGTTCCGCCTCTATTCCATCAACACCTACGAGCACTTCCACATCAGCATCTTCAACCGCCGCGGCGAGGTGGTCTTCGAGTCGCAAGACAGCCACTTCGAGTGGGACGGCACCTTCAACGGTACCCCCTGTCCGCAGGGAGCCTATGTGTACATCTGCCGTTTTCGCAAGCCCGGCACCTACAACCTGAGCACGCTCAAGGGTACGGTTACGTTGATCCGATAGCCAGTATGCCAGACAAATACGCCCTCCTGAAGCGGTACTGGGGCTACGACAGCTTCCGGCCCAAGCAGGAGGAGATCGTTGACTCCGTCAGCCAGGGGCACGATACGCTGGCTCTTTTGCCCACGGGTGGCGGCAAGTCACTCTGCTATCAGTTGCCGGCCCTGCTGCGCGAAGGGGTCTGTCTGGTGGTCTCTCCGCTGGTGGCCCTCATGAAAGACCAGGTGCAGCAGCTCAACAATCGCCATCTCAAGGCCGCCTGTCTGGTGGCCGGCATGAGCTCCAATGAGTCGACTGCCGTGCTCTACAATGCCATGGCGGGCAGTTTGAAGTTCCTTTATGTTTCGCCTGAGCGGCTGCGTCAGCGGCGTTTCGTCGAGCATTTCCGCCGCATGAAGGTGGCCCTGATTGCGGTTGACGAGGCTCACTGCATCTCGCAGTGGGGCTATGACTTCCGGCCGCCGTACCTGCAGATAGCCGATGTGCGGCAGTATCATCCCGAGGTCCCGCTGATTGCCCTCACGGCGACGGCCACTGCCGCGGTGCAGGACGACATACGCCGGCTACTGCTGATGCGGGATTGTCGCACTTTCCAGACCAGTTTTTTACGGCCTAACCTGGCCTACAGCGTGAAGCATTGTGGTGACAAGCGGCGCGAACTGCTGCGGTTGATGCCACGTCTGGACGGGTGCGGCATCATCTATGTCCGCAGCCGTCGCCAGACGCAGGAGGTGGCGCAGCTCTTGACCGCCAACGGCAGGGAGGCGACCTTCTACCATGCGGGCCTCACCACGGCCGAGCGCGACCAGCGTCAGCAGCGGTGGATGGAGGGGCGTTGCCAAGTGATGGTGGCCACCAATGCTTTCGGCATGGGGGTCGACAAACCCGACGTGCGCTTCGTGATCCACCTTGACATCCCCAATTCTCTGGAGGCCTACTTCCAAGAGGCGGGGCGTGCCGGCCGCGACGGTAGCCCGGCCGAGGTGATGATGCTCTGCGAGCCGGCCGATCTCAGCAAGTTGCGGCACGACTTCGGGGTGGATTTCCCCTCGCTCAAGTACATCCGCAACGCTTACAGGGCCCTCTGCAACTACTACAGGCTGCCGATGGGCAGCGGCGCCGACAGCCGTTTCGACTTCGATGTGGAGGCCGTCTGCTCGACCTACAATCTTAAGGTGCGCGAGTTCTTTAGCTCCTGCCAACACCTTGAGCGCGAGGGTTTGATAGCCCTGCCCGACCGGGAGGACAGCACCTCGACGCTCTTCATCCCCGTGGCCCGCGACGAGCTCTACCGTTTCCAGGTGGACCACGCCGTGCTGGGCAACCTGCTCCAGGCCCTGGTGCGGCTCTATCCGGGGCTCTTCATGGAAGCCACCCCGGTCGACGAGTCGAAGGTGGCCTCGCGCTGCCTGATGGATCCGGCCGACGTGGTGCGCATGCTGACCCAGATGCACGAGATGCACATCGTGGAGTACCACCCGCGCCCGACAAAGCCGCAGATCGTTTTCCTCATGGAACGCATCGACGAGCGGAACATTCGGCTGAACGAGCAGAACTACGACCAGCTGAAATCGGCCGCCCAGCGCAGGCTGGAGGCCGTCGAGACCTACGTGGCCAACGACAGGACTTGCCGTGTGCGCCAGCTGTTGGCCTACTTCGGGGAGACGACATCCGACTGCGGACGCTGCGATGTCTGCAGGGATGCTCACAGGTCAGAAGCCACGGAAGCCGATGTGTTCGCCTGCTTCGGGGCGGGGGAGAGGTATGCTGTCAACGACCTGGTGGCCAGGCTCGAAGCGCGTGGACTGAAGAATGTGCGTGCCCTCCTGCGGCAGATGCTCGACGAGGGATCCCTCTACCTCGACGACAACCTCTACCTGGCTGCCGGCACTCGCCGTTGATACCTTGGTTCAACCCACGATGAAGTATGCATCCGGGAGGCATTTATGCCTAGATGATGCCTGGATGATGCCTAGATGATGCCTAGATGATGCCTAGTTGATGCCTGGATGATGCCTAGTTGATGCAGAGATGATGCAGAGGGGAAGGGGTGAAGATTCTCGTGGTTGGGCTAGGCCGTGGTGGACATCTCGATTTCTTTCAGTGCAGCGAACAGCCGCGCCAGGGGGAGACCCATGACGTTGTAGTAGCAGCCTTCGATGGCGCTGATGCCCACCATGCCGATCCACTCCTGTATGCCGTAGGCGCCCGCCTTGTCGTAGGGGCGGTAGTGGTCTATGTAGTAGTTGATTTCCCTGTCGGTGAGGGGTCGGAAGTGCACGATGGTTCGTTCGGTGAAGGAGCGGCAGTTTTCGCGGCGTGTGGTGAGCCCCACGCCGGTGTATACCTCGTGGCAGCGTCCGCTGAGGCTATGGAGCATGGCCGAGGCCTCCTCGCGCGTGGCAGGTTTGCCGAGCACACGGCCGTCCAGTACCACCACGGTGTCGGCGGTCACCAGCACCTCGTCGTCGGCCAGGTGGGCGACGGGATAGCCTGTCAGCGCCTTGCGGCGGGCAAGATGCTCGGCCACGCGGTCGGCAGGCACTTCGGGGCTGACGTGCTCGTCGACAGAGATTCTCACTATTTCCATTGGGAAGCCCAGCTTGGCAAGCAGTTCCTGCCGGCGGGGCGAATGGGAAGCCAGCAGCAGTCTCATTTCACCTGCTGGCCAGCCTTGAATTTGGCCTTGTAGGCCTCCTTGCCGTTGTCGTACCACACCCACTTGCCGTCCTTTTCGCCGGCGACAAACTGGCCTTTCTCCACCAGTCCGCCGGCCTCGTTGTAGCGCTCGTACTTGCCGTTGAGGACGCCGTCGTCGTAGTTCTGCCGCAGCTCCATCTGGCCGTTGGGGTAGTAGCGCACCTCCTCGCCGTCGCGTTCGTCAGCGCTGTAGTGCATGATGTACCGCACCGATCCGTCGTCGTAGAGGCCGCGCCACTCGCCGTCTTTCTGTCCGCCGCTGAAGGAACCCTGGTAGTCGACCGCTCCGTCTTCGTACCAAGCCGTCCACTCGCCCTCTTCCACGTCGTTGATGTAGCTGCCCTCGTGCAGTTTCTTGCCACTTTCGTACCAGGTGGTCCACACACCTTCGCGCTTGCCGTTGCGGTAGATGCCTTGGCGCCAGCGCTCGCCGGTCTCGTAGTAGTAGGTCCACGTGCCGGTCTCTTTGTCTTGGCTGAACGAGCCTTCGATGCCCAGACGGCCGTTGGTGCGCCAGTAGTAGCGCCACTGGCCCTCGCGGTTGCCGTCCTTGAGGGTGCCCTCCATGTCGGTCTTGCCGTTGGCGAGCCACCAGGTGGCGTTGCCCTGAAGTTCGTTGTGCTGGTAGGTGCCCTGGAATTTCAGGGTGCCGTTGCGGTGCCATTGCTTGGTCTCGCCCTCGCGGCTCCCGTTGACGTAGGTGATCTCTTCTTCGACCTGGCCGTTGTCGTACCACGAGCGGTAGAGGCCTGTGCGCTTGCCGTTCTCGACGTTCACCTCGCTCTTCAGGTCGCCGTTGCGGAACCATGAGCGGGTGATGCCCGTACCGTGGCACTCTTCGGCCATGCGGCTGCCGTCCTCGTAGTAGAGGGTCCACGTGCCGGACTTCTTGCCGTTGACGTAGCTGCCTTGCTGCGACATCTGGCCGTTGGGGAACCACCACGTCCAGTTGCCGGTGCGTTTGCCCTCGTCGTTGAGGGTACCCTCGACCGAAAGTTGCTTGCTGTCACTGTAGGTCTTCTCGTAGCGCGTCTGCGCATTCAGCAGTACGGGCAGCATCAGGGCTGTCGCCGCCGTGATAAACAGTTTGTTCATGGGATGCTATTCGCTGTAAGTGATTTCAATACGTAGGGGGTCGGCCGCCGCCGGGCCGTTGATGATGGTGGTTTGGGCGTTGCTTCGGCGGGCGTAAAGTACCATCAGGGTGCCGGGGTCGTAGCCGTCGCGGAGCATGCCTTGCACGTGCTGCGTCAGCCGCAGGCGGTAGCAGCCTCGCTGCTCGTCGTACTTGCCGTCGAAACCACCCAGTGTATAGGGGTCGAGCAGGTCGTTGACATAGGCATCGTTCCCGTTCACGATCTTCTTGAGGGCCAGGATGCTCTTGGGCTTGAAAGCGGGGGCACTCGCGGCCACCGGCATCAGCAACTCCGCGTGATGGATGGTGGCTGTCGGATGGTCGGCGGCAAAGCTGCGGATGGCACTGTCGAAACTCACCAGGATGTTGTAGCCTCCGAGGGGCTGCATGTAGAGCGTCGAGCTGCCGTCCAGGGTGTCGGCCCCGCCGGTGACGCACCCCGTGAAGTCATGTTCTATGTGGGTAAAGTGGGCCGTGCTGGTGCCCATCAGGAAGGTATAGACAGCCTGCAGCGTGTCGTAGTGGTGGTAGACTGTCAGGCATGTCTTGTTGGCCTGGAAGTTGATGCCGAGCAAACCCTCGTCGCCGGCATCGGTTATGCGGATGCGCAGGCCTTTGGTGGCATTGATGAACTCTTCGGCCGAGCCGGCTTGGCTCAGGATCGACTGGATCGAGTTGTCCAGTTTCAGCCGCAACACCGTGTCGGTCGGGCCTACGGTAATGTCGTTGTCAAAGTATTTCGTGCCGGGAGCTACAGCGATGGAGTCGGTGCTGTAGTAGTTGGTGTCGCTCAGCAGGGGTTCGGCCAACTGCATTACCTCGAAGTGGAAGTGGTAGGTGGCCGTCGTGTCGGGGTAGAGGCTGCTCTTGACGAGGGTGAGAACCACCGAGTCAATGGTATTGTTCGTCAAGTTGATGCTGCTTGTGTTTTCGGCCAGGGCGATCTGGGTATAGAGCGTCGACGAGACGTGACCAAAGATAGGGTCACTGTAGTTACCGATGATGCCGTATTCGTAGTTCGACGTGACCAGCGAGTCGTCGCGCACACTCAGGGCGCGGTCGGCTGTCAGGGTGGCCGTTTGACCATTATAGAGGGTGTTGTCGTCCACCAGGTTGATGCCGAGGGCCGACTCTTCGTCGGTACATCCCACGGGCAAGAGGCAGAGCAGAAGCAGCGCCGACAGCGTCGGCAGCAGGGTCAGGGGTCTTTTCTTCATGTCAGTTCTCAATCTTTCCAATGATAGAGTCGTAGAATTTGTTGATGCGGTTGTAGAATTCGTCGCGGTCTTCGATGTAGTCGAGCACATTGCGCTTGTTCTCTTTGGCGAAGGCCACCAGCTCAGGGTTGGCGTTGGGCGACCCTACGATGACGCCTTGCGAATAGGTGATGGCCGATTTCATCAGCCCCATGTAGGTTGTATCGCCATAGAGCCGCAGGTCCTTGGCCGTGGCGTTGTCGGCCTTCATCTTGCGTTCCAGGTCGCCGCCGATCGTGCCCTTGAAGCTGTCGTCCATCAGGGTGATGACCAGCTTGGTGCCGCTGAAGAAGGCGTTTTCCTTGTTGATGCGGCGCATGTAGAACGGCACCATCGAGGTGAACCATCCGCAGAAGTTGATCAGGTGTGGTTGCCAGGCCAGTTTGCGCACGGCCTCGAGCGTGCCACGGCCGAAGAAGAGCAACTGTTCGTCGCTGTCGTTGCTCAGCGTTCCGTCCTCTTGCACCGCGTTCGGGCGCCCCATGAAGTACTCCTCGTTGTCGATGAAGTAGACCTGCATGCGCGCTGTCGGTATCGAACCCACCTTGATGATCAACTGATGGTCGCAGTTGTTCACGATCAGGTTCATCCCGCTCAGCCGGATCACCTCGTGCAGCTGGTGCTTCCGTTCGCTGACGGCGCCGAATTTGGGCATGAATACCCTGATCTCGCGACCCATTTCTTGCGTTTTGGCTGGCAGATAACGGCACAGCGACGAAAGCTCACTCTCGTCCGAAAACGGCATAATTTCCTGACTGACAAACAGTATTCTTCCTTTAGCCATAAGCTATGTATATATATTGTCCAAATGCAAAAATACAAAAAAATCCTGACATGGCAAAAAAAATCTTCTACTCTCCACTCTCTTTGCGATTTTATTTTTCCATGTCCGAAAAAGTTTGTACTTTTGCACTTTCAAATGTAGCGTGGCATGGCATCGAAAACCAACGTCTCCCTCTCTGAATCCGCACGGGCTTTCCTCGACCGCGCCCGTCGCTACTGCGCCCACTCGGAGCAGTGTGAAACGGGTGTGCGCCAGAAGCTTATCTCCTGGGGAGCCCCGGCTGCCGACCTCGATGCCATTATTCTCCGTCTGCGTGCCGACGACTACATCAATGACACTCGTTACGCCATCGCCTACTGCCGCGGAAAACTCATCGGGCAGCGCTGGGGACGCCAAAAGGTGCTCTACCAGCTCCGCGCCAAGCACCTGCCCAAAGAGGCCATCGAAGCCGGCATGGCTCAGGTCGACGACGAGACCTATTTCAGCATTATGAACGACGAAGCCGCCAAGAAGCTGCGCCAGCTCGGAGGCGAATTTACGCCCGAGAGCCGCCGCCGTTTGGCCGCCTTCCTCGCTTCGCGCGGATACACGCCGTCCGAAATAGCCCACCTCGTCGACTCCGACGTTCCTTTTGAACAGTAGTAAAAATCAATATTCAACATCAGTAACACTCATTTTCCATCATGAAACGAATCTTTATTCTCTGCGCAGCCCTCGTCATGTCGGCTGCCGCCATGGCTCAGGACGAGCCCGCCGCCCCTGCCGGCAAGTGGGAAACCAGCAGCACGCCCGCGCTGAAGATCAGCGAGTTTATGTTCAACAACTGGTCCAAGACCGGTAACTCGCAGATCGATGGTACCGCCACCTTCTTCGGCAACTACAAGTACACGCACCCCCGCTTCGTGTGGGACAATGTGGTCGACCTGGCCTACGGCTACGCCTGGCAGGACCTCGACAACGACACCGTCGGCGGTCTCTTCGAGACGCGCCGCAAGAGCAACGACAAGATCGACCTCACGAGCGCCATCTCCTGGAACGCCTACAAGGGCATCGGCGCCAGCTTCACGGCCAACCTCAAGACCCAGTTCGGCTCGGGCTACGAGTATGACGGCATCGGTGCCGCCGCCGAAGCCACCAAGCGCAAGGTCTCTTCCTTCTTCGCTCCGGCCTACCTCACCACGGCTCTCTCCTTCGAGTACAAGCAGCCCAACTGGTCGGTCTCCTTCTCGTTCCTCACCGGCAAGACCACCTTCGTCTGCAACGACCAGATGATCCACGACAGCCTCTTCTACGGCGTCATCCAGAAGGATAACTTCGACTACACCGACCCCGCCACCTACACCCACGTCTACTTCGCCCTCGGTAGCTACATCAAGGCGCAGTACCTCAAGAAGGACCTCCTTCCCCGCCTCGACCTCTACGCCCGCGCCGAGCTCTTCTACGACTACAAGAAGCCCGACAACATGGCCTGGGGCGACGCCACCGAGATGGCTGCCTCCTCGAAGTACACCCTCGCCACCGACGAGACCTGGGACGATCTGGCTGGCCGCAACTGGCTGGCACGCCGCGCCTTCGAGACCGACCTCGACTTCGAGGTGAAGCTCGACTACCGTCTCTCCGAGCACATCGCCGCCAACTTCGCCCTCAACCTCAAGTGGGACACCGACTTCAGCGGCATGGGCAAGTGGGGCCACTGGCAGATCTACCAGATGGCCGGCGTGCAGGTCTACTTCAGCTGGAAGACCCCGAAGGCTTAAGTCGACAGTTTAGGGGTTATAGGTTATAGACAACGGGAGCTTCGGCTCCCGTTTTTTGTTTCGCTCGGTTGGCGCGGCGCGGCGCGCAGGTACCGCTACTTGAACCGCAGCAGCACCGACTCGTTCACCCGCAGGCCCGCCAGCTGCGCCAGCGACCGGTTGGGCAGCGCCAGCTCCAACTGGCCGGTGGCCGACACCGTCAGCCGCAGGCTCATGTCGGCCGCCCCCGTGCTCCGCACATACGACGCCCCGATCTCGCCCACGGTCATCTCCTTCACCTGCATCACGAAGGCGCGCCCCTGGCGCAACTCCTCGAACTCGCGGTAGCTCATGCCCAGGTAGGCGTTGCCGTAGTCGTCGATGTAGTGGACATAGATGCGGTAGTACTCGCCCTGCTGCATGAATCCCGTGCGCGGACGCTGCATCAGCGGCCCGTGGGCGGGCCCCAGCTCGTGCAGCGCCGTGCCGCCCAGCAGGCGCACCGCCGCCGGCACAAAGAGATTGTAGGCCGCAAAGTTGTAGATGCCGCCCGCCTGCGTCGGCAGGCTGACGCACTCCTCCACCTCGTCGCCAAACACCAGTGCCGGCAACCCGTTGTCGGCGCAGATGTAGTACTGACCCCGCGCCCGCAGCGCCACGAAAGTCTGCTGCGACGCCACGTCGATCAGGTGCACCGTCCCCTCCGGGAAGCCCAGGCACCCGTGGCGCACCACGAAGCTGGCTGTCACCGTGTTGTACGGCTCCAGACGGTGGCTGATGTCCACCACCTGAACCCCCTCCACGTGACGCATCAGGGCCCCCTTCACCATGCCGGCAAAGAAGCCTCGGTCGCCCCAATCGGTTGTCAGTGTGACTATTGGCGTTTTCATTGCAAGTGCAAAGATACACATATTTCCCGACATACCAAAAAAAACTTCACAAACCTCCCCCGGCGTCCCCCGTTTTCCCCTCCTCGCCACCCCTCGATCCACCCCTCCGAAATGCCCATGGTTACTAGGTGGCTCCGTGATGACTCCCTGATGACTCCCTGATGACTCTCTTAAAACCAGGGCAAAA
>OCVV012881913.1_pt1 | contig 12694 bp, 11 predicted proteins | sample 1539721 | NCBI WGS metagenome assembly OCVV01 (sample SAMN02144230, study PRJEB22623) | gut metagenome | biome: sheep rumen | host: Ovis aries | place: New Zealand
TTCTGATTGATTTTGTTTGATTGGTTTACTATTTTGCAAATGTACGAATTATTTCCCGAAAAATAACATCGGTTGAGAACTAATTTAGTGGATATACTCAATCATTCATTTGGATTTAACTAGTTGCCGAGGGCTCGTTATCGTTCAAGCGAGGGCTCGTCGTAACTCAAACGAGGGCTCGCTTGAATGATGACGAAGGCTCGCTGCTTCAGTTCAATCAAAAAAATAATTTGCCTCTTCTTGTTTCCCTTTTTTAGCTTTCCTCTATTTTGTGATTGGCAACGAACACGCCAATGAGGATGAGGGCACTGCCTGCGTATGCCATTGCGGTCATGGGTTCGTCGAGGAATAGGGCACTGGCTATGATGGTGGTGACGGGGTTGAGATAGACGTAGTTGCTGGTTGCCAGTGCTCCCAGTTTCTTTACTGCTATGCTCCACCACAGGAAACAAAGGAATGAGGCTACGACCGACAGGAAGAGGAGGTTTGCCCAGACGATGGGTTTCTGAAGCTGTTCCCAGGGAAATTGCCAGTCGCTGAGGAGAAGAATGGGCAGGATGGTGATGATGCCATAGAAGAACACTTTGCGGGTGATGAAGGTGGCGCTATATTGCGATGACACTTTCTTGATGACGAGGCTGTAGATGGCCCAACTGAATGCTGCTGCCAGTGCGAGCAGGTCGCCGAGTGGATTCAGTTGGAGAACGAAATGGCCGTTGTATATCACCATGCCTACTCCCACTAAGGCTACTGCCGAACCTATCGTCAGGGGAAGGGTGGCTTTCACGCTCTTCACGAACAGAATTGCCAATAGCATGGTGATGAGGGGTGCCGTGCAAACGATGAAGGAAACGTTGTTGACGTATGTAAGTGCGAGGGCTGTGTTCTCTGCTATGAAATAGATGGTTCCTCCCACGAGTCCCAGTATGAAGAACCAGAGTTCGTCGGTCCATTTCTGCGGCTTGATGCTCTTGGGTGAAATGGGCCAGATGCAGAAGTAGGCAAGGACAAAGCGTATCAGAAAGATTTCCGTAGGCTGCAATCCTTGTTGGAGCAGTACTTTGGTGTTGACGAACGTAACGCCCCAGATGGCGATGGTCAGGATGGCAAGAAGATGATAGCCGATTTTACTCATTTGCTTTTATGTGGAAATCGCAGGTTTGTAACCTTTTAATAATAAGTTGAGATGATTTTATTAAGGAAAGAAATTAGAATAATTAGAATAATTTTTCAGAAATAACATGTTTTTTGTTTTTAAGTCAAACATATATTTACGAATAATTGGCTACGCCGAGCTGAAGGTTCACGGGTAATTTACGGAAATTCATGTTTATATTTTTTTTAACGCAAATTGCCGCGAATTGACCGCGAATTTTTCGTAAATTATTTTTGGAGTAATTATTCTAATTATTCTAATTTCTTTCCGAAAAGAATCATGTCATTTATATCAAGTAAATAATTACGAAAGTGAAAAACACCATCCGAATGGCATTTTTCACTTTTCATTTTTCACTTTTCACTTTATAATTTTCTTTACTTTCTTCAATACAGTTTTGGAGATGTTGTTTTTCTGACATGGAATCAGATACCAGTGGACTGTCCAGCTGAGGGAATCACCAGGCTTCAGCTCTGTGTAGGCACCTTGGCTTTCCAGTTCGACGTATGTTTTGCCTCGGTTGACATATACTTGGATTTCAGCCTCTTCGGGTGCAAACTGCGAAGGATTGAGGTCTTGGAACGCTTTCACCATCAGCAAGCCGTTGTTGAGGTAGGCGAGCCAGCCTTTTCCGTCGGCGTTGATTTTGCGGTTTTGCTGGGCTACGTCTATCTGATACCACGAAACGCCGTGTGCCGATTGGAACAGCATGAGATTGGATGGGGTGATTTGCTGGAGGGGTGCATCGAAAAAGACGATGCCGCTGTTGGGCACTCGGGTGATTTCCCAAGGTGCCACCTTCCGTGTTTCGTCGGACTGGTTGATGATGCTGTAAGTGACGTCGATGGAGTTGTTCTTCGTGTTCACGCTAAATTCCTTTCGGATGCGGTATTTCTGTTTTGCTGACAGGTTGCTGGTCAGCACGAGCGATTCGTCTGTCATCTCAACCGTGTAGGCTTGCTTGTCGAATTCGGGTACTGGAGGCCAGTTCCATTCTTTCTGGGGACTTGTCCAGAATGTACTTCCGAAACTCTCGGGGAAGGTGGACAGGGAGAGGACTTCCTTGCCTTGGCATTGGAAGGAGATGATTTTTCCTCCTTGTGCTGCGTTGACGACCATCGTGCGTTCTCCTGCTTCAATGAGGTACTTGTTTTCGCCAAGGTTCTTGATGATGGGATTTGCTGCGGTGGCGGTCAGCGTCAATGCAATGGCTGCTAAAACTGTGATGAGCTTTTTCATAGTGATATTTATCATTTACACATTATATAATATAATCTCCTAAAGAAATAGACTAAGTAATCGTTAAAAAATAAGTTGGTACGTTTTTTTAGGAAAGAAATTAAAATAATTAGAAGAATTTTTTTCAGAAATATAATGTTTTGAGTTTTTAAGTCTAAGGTCTGAGGTCTAAGGACTAAGGTCGCCATCCGGATGGAAAGCCTTTGACTTTTGACCTTTGACTTTTGACCTTTCTGAATTTTTGGAGTAATTATGATAATTATTATAATTTCTTTCCTAAAATCATCATGTCATTTATACCAAGTTATTATTTCATTGTTCCTAAATGTACTAAGTTTTATCATTTTGCCGATTTCTTTAGGAGATTTTTCACTTTACACTTCGTCGAAGAAGAGGTGGAAATGTGCGACGGCTTCGATGCCGCGGCGAATCATGCTGAGAGGCATGTTCTCGTTAGGGGAGTGGATGGCATTGCTTTCGAGTCCGAAGCCCATGAGGATGGTTTTGATGCCCAGCACTTTCTCGAAGGTGGCGATGATGGGGATGCTTCCTCCTCGACGAACGGGAAGGGGACGCTTGCCAAACGCGAGTTCGAAACCTTTCTCTGCTGCTTTGTAGGCAGGGAGGGAGATGGGGCAGACGTAGCCTTCGCCTCCATGCAGGTATTCTACTTTGACCGTGACACCTGTTGGTGCGATGCTTTGCAGATGCTGTGCAACGAGTTGGGCGATTTTTTCGCTGTTCTGATGGGGAACGAGTCGTGTGGAAATCTTGGCGTATGCCTTGCTCGGGATGACGGTCTTGGCTCCTTCGCCTGTGTAGCCTCCCCAGATGCCGCAGCAGTCGAAGGATGGTCGGCAGCTGTTGCGCTCCAGGGTGCTGTAGCCTTTCTCGCCGAATACGTCTTTGATGCCGATGGCGGCTTTGTACTTCTCTTCGTCGAAAGGAATGTGCGCAATCATCTCTCTTTCTTCGGCGGAAACTTCTTCCACGTCGTCGTAGAAATGAGGGATGGTGATGCGTCCATCGGCATCGGTGAGTTGTGCAATCATTTTGCAGAGGGCATTGATGGGGTTCATAACGGCTCCTCCGAAATGTCCGGAGTGGAGGTCGCGGTTCGGTCCTGTCACTTCCACTTGCCAATAGGAGAGTCCGCGCAGTCCGGTGGTGAGGGATGGGAGTTCGGCACTGAGCATGGAGGTGTCTGACACGAGGACGATGTCTGCCTTGAGCAGTTGCTTGTGCTGTTCGCAGAAGGTTTCCAGGCTTGGGGAACCGATTTCTTCTTCTCCTTCGAGGATGAACTTCACGTTGTGCTTCAGCAGTCCGTTCTGGGTTAGGTACTCGAATGCTTTGGCTTGGATGAACGACTGTCCTTTGTCGTCGTCGGCACCTCGCGCAAAGATGTGTCCGTCGCGGATGACGGGCTCGAAGGGGTCGGAATGCCAAAGGTTGAGCGGTTCGACGGGCATCACGTCGTAGTGTCCGTAGATGAGGACGGTAGGTGCTTGGGCATCGATGATGCGTTCTGCATAGACCATCGGGTTGCCTTCGGTGGGCATCACTTCGGCACGGTCTGCGCCTGCTGCTATGAGCAGTTCTCTCCATCGCTCGGCACAACGTAGCATGTCGGGCTGGTGCTTGCTTTCGGAACTTATACTTGGTATGCGGATGAGGCTGAACAACTCTTCCTGCATACGCGATTCGTTTTCTTGGATGTATTGCTTAATCATTATCAGGGATTTGAAGAATTCTTTATTAAGTGAAAAATGAAAAGTGAAAAGTGAAAAATGAAAAGTGAAAAACCTCTTTAAGTACAAAGTACAAAGAACAAAGTACAAAGTACAACGGACTCGCTTCACGCTTCACGTTCAATTTTTCACTTTTCACTAAAAAAGGCCACAGTCCAATTGTTTCGCTCTTGCTGATGCACGAGCGTGAGTCCTTGTGCTTCTGCGGCTGCTTGGATGGCGGGTAGGTCTTCTGTGAAGAAACCACTCACAATGAGTGTTCCACCTTTGCGAAGATGCGACACGTAGGTAGGCATGTCGTTGATGATGATGTTGCGGTGTATGTTTGCCACGATGGTGTCGAATTCACCTTCTATGGCTGAGACATCGCCATGAACGACGGAGATGTTGTGAAGATGGTTGAGTCCGCAATTGAGAAGGGAATTGTCAACACTCTGTTCGTCAATGTCGATGGCTACGACGCGCTCTGCACCTCGAAGCGACATGCAGATGCCGAGGATGCAAGTGCCGCAACCCATGTCGAGCACCGTCTTGTTCTTGAAGTCTGTTCGAAGCAGTAGTTCTACGAGTTGGCTGGTGGTCTCATGCGTTCCGCTTCCGAACGCCATGCGGGGATTGATGACGATGTCGTAGGGGATGTTGGCAGGTGCCGAGTGGCGCGTGTCGTGGATGCAGCAAAGGTCGTGGATGAGAATCGGCTCAAAACTATTTGTTTCCCATTCTTCGTTCCAGTCCTTGTTTTCCATAGGTTCTGTGTTGAAGGTGATGGACAGGTCGGGTAGGGGAAATGCTGCCACAAGTGCGTCAACGTCGGTTTGTGGTAATAAATCTGTGGGAATGTAAGCATCCACTCCATCCTCAGTTTGTTCGAAAGCGTCGTAGCCTTGCTCGGCAAGCAGGGCTGTGAGCAAGTCGGCAGCGGTGTCGGACATGGGGGTGAGGGAGAAGTGCGTGACGGAATAGTTCATGGGATTGATGGGGTTGATGGGGTTGATGGGATTGATGGGAATAATGGGGAATATGGGATTGATGGGAAACCATGCTTCGGCATTCATTATTGTGATGCAAAAGTAGTGATTTTTCGGGGAAAACGATTATCTTTGCCAGAAATTTTTTGGTATGACTCCAGCGAAAACTTACAAACTCAAAAACTCACAAATTTAACAGCCAATAGCCTTTCAGCGAAAACTCAAAAACTTAAAAACTCAAAAACTTAAAAACTTATCCATGAGTAATGCATATTTTCAATTCAAACAATTCACTGTATGGCACGACCGAAGTGCGATGAAGGTGGGGACTGACGGGGTGCTCTTGGGTGCATGGTGCAGTGTGGATGGTGCAAAAACGGCACTGGATGTTGGCACGGGAAGCGGACTGATAGCTCTGATGATGGCACAGCGAAACGAGCATTTGGAGGTGCTGGGGGTGGATATAGATGAAAATTCTGTGTTGCAGGCGCAGGAAAATGCCAAGCGTTCGCCTTTCGCTGAACGTCTTCGTTTTCAGCAGACGGATGTGAGGACGATGGTGGGACGGCATGAATTCGACTTGGTGGTGAGCAATCCACCTTTTTATACGACTGATACCATTTCGCCACAGGTGGAACGAGGCGCTGCCAGAAATGCGAAGAGCCTTCCGTTTAAACTATTGATGGAGAAGGCAGTCGAATTGATGAAAGAGGATGGGCGATTCTGTGTGGTGATTCCCTACGCCGAAGCCTCGCCATTCATTCTCGATGCTGCTTCGGTGGGGTTGTCGCTCTCTCGGCGATGCGATGTGAAAGCCACTCCTCGAAAGGCTTGCAAGCGCAGTCTGTTGGAGTTCGTGCTTCATCCACAAGAAAGTGTGTTCGAGGAATTGGTGCTTGATTCAGAAGCATATAAAGAGATGGTAAGTGATTTTTATTTGAATAAATAAATGTTTGATTATGAATAGATTATTTGTTTTTATCTTTTCTTTTGCTTTAATAGGGTTGTCGGCTTCAGCCCAACAACCTGAGGGACAGAATGCAGGACAAGGCGAGCAGGTGAAACGCCGTGGATTCCGTCCTCGCTTCGATGCCACCAACCCCGATGTTCACGACCCCGTGATGGCATACGAGGATGGAAAGTATTACATTTTCTCAACGGGCATGGGCATCAGTGTCATGTCGTCGTCCGACATGAAAACATGGCAACGGGAGAAGCCTGTGTTTGAACATGCGCCACAGTGGGCATTGGAGCAAGTGGAGGGCTATCGAGGACACATCTGGGCTCCCGACATCCAGAAGGTGGGAGACACGTGGTATCTCTATTATTCTTGTTCCAGCTTTGGCAAGAATAGTTCAGCTATTGGTTTGGTAACGAATAAGACGTTGAATCCAGAGTCTCCGCTTTACAAATGGGAAGACCAAGGCATGGTGATTGAAAGTAAAAGAGGATTTAAATGGAATGCCATCGACCCTAATCTGATTCTCGACAAGAAAGGAAATCCGTGGCTTACGTTTGGCTCGTTCTGGGACGGCATTCAGTTGGTTCCGCTCGACAAGGATTTCAAGACACCTATCGGTAAGGTGCGGACCATTGCTCGACACAGAGGCCCCGAGGCAGTGGAAAAAAAGGCTGGAAACAGCAATGAGATTGAGGCTCCTTTCATTGTGCAGAAGGATGGCTATTTCTACCTGTTTACTTCCACAGGCTTGTGCTGTCGTGGACTTCGCAGCACCTATCGCACTGAGGTGGGACGCTCAAAGAAAATATCGGGTCCTTATAAGAATCGGGACGGAAAGAAAATGTTGAAAGGTGCGGGTTCTCTGCTCATTGGACGCAGTGATGCATACGCTGGTGTGGGTCACTGTGGGGTGTATGAGTTTGATGGGCAATGGTACTACATTGCTCATGGTTATGACACCAAACTCAATGGTGCTTCCAAGCTGGTGCTGAAGAAAATACGTTGGGTGGACGGATGGCCGATGGTGGAGGATTAAATGAAGAATAGTCGCTACGCTCCGAATGAAGAATGAAGAATGAAAATTACTTATCCAATGAGCAATGTAAAATTTATTCTTCATTCTTCATTTAATTCTTCATTTAATTCTTCATTCTACATTCTTCATTCTTCATTTAAATACGAAGTACACAGCGGCAACGAGGCAGAGAAAAGCGGCGAAGTGGTTCCAGTGGAGACTTTGTCCTTGGAAGAGTACATTGGCAATGAGTGAAAAGATGATGAGGGAGATTACTTCCTGAATCACTTTGAGTTCAACGAGTGAGAAGGGACCGCCATTGTCCACGAATCCGATGCGGTTGGCTGGTACCATCATGCAATATTCGAAGAAGGCGATAACCCATGAGAACACGATGATGCCAATGAGGGGCCACGACGTACTGATGTGCATTTGCTGGAGCTTAAGATGTCCATACCATGCGAATGTCATGAAGATATTCGACACAATTAACAAACCAACTGTGTAAAGCGATTTCATTTCTGTTTTTACTTTTTACCTTACTATTTTTCTTTGAAATCTGTACGTATAATTTGATGATTCCATCAAATCGGGTGCAAATTTACGGATTTCTCGTGAGATAATTTCAAAATCGTTGCACGAAATAAATTCTTTTTCTTAACTTTGCCCAAAAGCAACCAATAATAAGTGCTTGAAATGAAAATGTGATGCGAGAAACGTGAATTTTCAAGCTATGTGTGTTGCTGCAAGAACTTGAACACTCAAAGCTAACAGTATTTTAGCGAAAACTCAAAAACTCAAAGCTAACAGTATTTTAGCGAAAACATAAAAACATAAAAACTCAAAAACTTATAAACTCACATTAATACCATGTTATCAGTAGAAGAACTTAATGATAAATTGATTGACTTGGCTTTTGCCGAGGACATTGGTGATGGCGACCACACCACGCTTTGCTGCATCCCAGAGGATGCGATGGGCGAGTCGAAATTGCTTATCAAGGAAGAAGGAGTGTTCGCAGGAGTGGACATTGCCAAAGAGGTGTTCCACCGTTTCGACCCTACCATGCAGGTGGAAGTGTATATCCAGGATGGCACTCATGTGAAACCTGGCGACATCGTAATGAGCGTGAAGGGAAAGGTGCAGAGTCTGCTTCAGACTGAGCGCCTGATGCTCAACATCTTGCAGCGTATGTCGGGAATTGCCACCATGACAGCCAAGTATGTGAAGCGACTTGAAGGAACGAAGACTCGTGTGCTCGATACGCGCAAGACCACTCCTGGTATGCGTATGCTGGAGAAGTTGGCTGTGAAGATTGGCGGAGGAACCAACCACCGTATCGGTCTTTTCGACATGATTCTGCTTAAGGACAACCACATCGACTTTGCAGGGGGCATTGAGAACGCCATTGGCCGTTGCCATGAATACCTGAAGGCAAAGGGCAAGGATTTGAAGATTGAAATTGAAGTGCGCGACTTTGCCGAACTTCAGCGTGTGCTCGATTATGGCGGTGTTGACCGCATCATGCTTGACAATTTCACACCTGCCGAAACCAAAAAGGCTGTGGATTTGATTGCTGGTCGCTATGAGACAGAATCATCGGGCGGTATCACTTTCGACACCATCCGAGACTATGCAGAGCAAGGTGTTGATTTCATCTCAGTGGGTGCATTGACCCACTCCGTGAAGGGACTCGACATGAGTTTCAAGGCTGCGGACTCGGATAAATTGAGAATTAAAAACTAAGGAACAATGAAATAATAATTTGGTATAAATGACATGATTTTTAGGAAAGAAATTAGAATAATTATCATAATTACCCCAAAAATTAGGTTTTGTTTAGAACAAAAAACATTTTATTTCTAAAAAAATTATTCTAATTATTTTAATTTCTTTCCTAAAAAACGTACCAACTTATTTTTAACGATTACTAAAAATAAATAATGAAAATCTTCATGAAAAGATTTCTTGTATCGATACTTACTGTTATTCTTCATTCTTCATTCTTCGTACTTCATTCTTCCGCTTGCACCAACTTTATCGTGGGTAAGAAGGCATCGGTGGATGGTAGTGTGATGGTCAGTTACAATGCTGATAGCTATGGCATGTATGGCACGATGCACCGACATGTGGGTGGCAAACATGCCGCTGGCGAAATGCGGAAAATCTATGAGTGGGACACCAACAAATACTTGGGCGAAATTCCCGAAGCTGCTGTCACCTACAATGTGGTGGGACAGATGAACGAGCACCAAGTGACAGTGACAGAAACTACTTTCGGCGGACGTGAAGAATTAGTTGATTCAACAGGACTAATTGATTATGGCTCATTGATTTATATAGCGTTGGAACGTTCTACTTCGGCTCGTCATGCTATCCAGATAATGACAGACCTTGTTGCCAAGTATGGCTATTACAGCGAAGGCGAGAGTTTCACGGTGGCTGACAAGAACGAGGCATGGATTCTGGAAATGGTGGGCAAAGGTCCTGGTTCGAAAGGCGCTGTGTGGGTAGCGGTTCGCATTCCTGATGATTGCATTTCTGCGCATGCCAACCAGAGCCGCATCACACGCTTCAACATGAAGGACAAGAAGAATGTGATGTATTCGAAGGATGTGGTGAAGTTTGCTCGTCAGAAAGGTTTCTTCTCTGGTAAGACTGCCGACTTCTCTTTCCGTGACGCATACAATCCGCTTGAATTTGGTGGAATCCGCTATTGTGATGCCCGTGTGTGGAGTTTCTTCAACACATACGCTGATGCCGACATGAGCCAGTACATCCCTTATATCAATGGCGAGGACATGAAGGGCGAAATGCCGCTCTATCTCAAGCCTAAGCGATTGATGAGTGTGCAGGACGTGCAGAACGGTATGCGCGACCATTACGAAGGCACTGTGTTCGACATTCGTCACGACCTCGGTGCGGGTGCATACGAGATGCCTTATCGTCCTTCTCCGCTGTCTAAGAAGGTGGATGGAAAGACGTATTTCAACGAGCGTCCTATCAGTACGCAGCAGACGAGCTTTTCCTTTGTTGGACAGATGCGTGCTTCTTTGCCAGATGCCATCGGTGGAGTGGTGTGGTGGACGAACGATGATGCCAACATGGCTGCCTATACGCCTATCTATTGCTCTGTCACCGAAGTACCTCAGTGCTATCTTCGCCAAGTAGATAAGCAAGACGAAATCACTTTCTCTTGGAAATCAGCTTTCTGGTTGGAGAACACTGTCAGCAACATGGTCTATCCTTATTACAGCAAGATGTATCCCGATCTTCGTGCTGCACTCGATGAATTGGAGTCGTACTACAAACAGCAGCAAGCCGTCATTGAGAAGAATGCCGTTGCATCGTATGACCAGAATAAAGACAAGGCGGTGGAATTGCTCACAAAGTATAGCCTTGATGCAGCCGACAAGATGATGAACCGTTGGCAAGAACTTTTCCAGTTCCTCGTAGTGAAACACAACGACATGGTGCTGAAGGAAACAAAAGACGGAAAGTTCACTCGCTCCAAGTATGGCTTAGGTGGAAAAGTCACTCGTCCAGGCTATTCCGAAGATTATTGGAGAAAAGTGATTAAAGAAACTGGTAATAGATACCTCTCAAAGTGACGCTTTCGAATATCTCCTAAAGAAATTTACGAAATAGACTAAATTTTTTTAGTACATTTAGCCGATTTCTTTAGGAGACTTATTTTCATTGAAATTTTTACTTTTTACTTTCTAATTTTTAAATATTTATGGATCAAGAATTATTGAAACAATGTATGGCAGTTGCACAGAAGTGGGCAACTGACCCAGTTTTTGACGCAGAAACACAGGCTGCTGCTAAGGCAATGATGGAGGCAGACGACAAGTCGAACCTCATTGACAGTTTCTACCAGACCTTGGAATTCGGTACAGGTGGACTTCGTGGCATCATGGGTGCTGGTACGAACCGCATGAACATCTACACCGTTGGTGCTGCCACTCAGGGACTTGCTAACTACCTCAACAAGAACTTTGCTGGTCGCGATAAGATTAGTGTCGTTGTAGGTCACGACTGCCGCAACAACTCTCGTCTTTTCGCTGAGACTGTAGCACAGATTTTCTCTGCCAACGGCATCTATGTTTATCTCTTCGATGACCTCCGTCCTACTCCTGAAGTCAGCTTTGCTATTCGCTACCTCGGTTGCCAGAGCGGTGTGAACATCACTGCCAGCCACAACCCTCGTGAGTACAACGGTTACAAGGCTTATTGGGACGATGGCGCACAGGTATTGGCTCCTCACGATAAGGGCATCATCGACGAAGTGAACAAGGTGAACTACGAGGACATCAAGTTCAATGGCGACGACAAGCTCATCACCATCATCGGTGAAGAAGTGGATAAGGTTTATCTCGACATGATTCATGGCATTTCTATCGACCCTGAAGTCATCAAGCGTCAGAAAGACCTCTCTATCGTCTATACTCCAATTCACGGTGCAGGTCGCACACTCATTCCAAACTCCCTCAAGCTGTGGGGATTTGAGAATGTCAACTGTGTGCCTGAGCAGATGGTCAAGGATGGTAATTTCCCAACAGTGGTTTCTCCAAACCCAGAGAACGCAGAGGCACTGACCCTCTCCATCAACCTCGCCAAGAAGATTGATGCTGACATCGTCATGGCTTCCGACCCTGATGCCGACCGTGTGGGTATGGCTTGCAAGGACGACAAGGGCGAATGGGTACTCATCAACGGTAACCAGACTTGCCTCCTCTTCCTCTATTACATCATCAACAACCGCATTGCCAAAGGTCAGATGAAGGGTGACGAGTTCATCGTGAAGACCATCGTTACCACCGAACTCATCAAGAAGGTGGCTGACAAGAAGGGTGTGGAAATGGTTGACTGCTACACTGGTTTCAAGTGGATTGCTCGTGAAATTCGTCTCAACGAAGGAAAGAAGACTTACATTGGTGGTGGTGAGGAAAGCTATGGATTCTTGGCTCAGGACTTCGTTCGCGACAAGGATGCAGTCAGTGCTTGTTCCCTCCTTGCAGAGATTTGTGCTTGGGCTAAGGACCAGGGCAAGACGCTCTACGATGTGCTTATGGACATCTATCTGGAGTATGGCTTCTCTTACAACAAGGCTATCAACGTGGTGAAGCCAGGTAAGAGCGGTGCCGATGAAATCAAGGCAATGATGGAGAATTTCCGTGCCAACCCACCAAAGGAACTGGCTGGTTCTCCTGTCATCCTCGTAAAGGACTACAAGACGCTCGAAGCAACTGATGCACAGGGCAACAAGTCCAAGATTGACATGCCTGACACGAGCAACGTGCTCCAGTATTTCACGGAGAATGGCACGAAGGTGAGTGTGCGTCCTTCTGGCACAGAACCTAAGATTAAGTTCTACGTTGAGGCTCCAGGCGAAATGAAGACTGCTGCCGACTATAAGGCTGCTTGCGAAGCAGCAGAGGTGACGGTGGCTGAAATTGCCAAGTCGCTTGGCATCTAATAATCGTTAAAAATGATTATCCGCAATCAAGCGATTAAGACGCTGAAAGCGTCACCGCTCAGTAACCGAGGTGTGCGAAGCACCCTCGGATAGATGGCAATGAGTATATCGACCCTGGAGGG
>OCVV011339777.1_pt1 | contig 12693 bp, 11 predicted proteins | sample 1539721 | NCBI WGS metagenome assembly OCVV01 (sample SAMN02144230, study PRJEB22623) | gut metagenome | biome: sheep rumen | host: Ovis aries | place: New Zealand
ATCCGACTTGCTTTCGTAATTCTTTTTTGAACACCCAAAAACAAATGCTGAAAACACAGAAAACAAAAACAATAGTTTAACGCTCTTTTTCATTTTACTTTCCTCTCTACAAATTCAAGTTTATCAAACAATCCATTTACAATTTATGGGAACCTCTAAAAACTTCAGTTTTTAGAGGTTGCCTTATCTAAATCAGAGTCTTACATCATCTTGACTTTTCACCTGCATAACTCTCAGTGATTTTTGTTCGTGCGGAGGATTAAAAATCCCGCGCTGCCTGAAACTTTTTTTTCTTTCATCGACAGACTCAATTAATATTCTGGAATCTCAAAAGATGAAGTTTTTCAAGGTCTTTTATTTTAACAGGACATTTTCAACCCGAATATATCCATGTGTATTTGTCGCATAATTCAGACATTCAACCCACCCATTGTCAGTTTCGCCTGACGCTCCGACTATCGAATCCGAAACCAGTTCACTGACAACATTTGATTTTTCGGAAGGCTTTGAATACATTAAGATTTTTTTGCCGTGTTCAGAAGTCACTTTCAAATCCCTCAGTGCCCCCGCGGTCTCATACGCTTTAAATGTCACACGCAATTCACTGTACACATCAGACTGATCATCTCTTAAAAGACTAATGTCCGGCTTTTCCTCAGGAATTTTATCCAACGTTCCCGTCTGCAAAATAATATTTTCACAAGAAATCCATTCATCATTGCATTTGGCCTTGAAAAGATATACTTCTTTATTATTTTCGAGAGTCAGATATTTTGCTGAAATTCTAACAATCGAATCCTTGGCAACTTTTTTATCCATGACATCTTTTTTCACAAAAGCCAGAGGAATATCTTTTTCCTCCTCGTTCACAAGCGGAAGATAATAAAATCTTTTTCCCCAATCCAAATCATACTCAAATGAAATGGCGCAGTCATCGGAAACAGAGAAATTCTTAACATCAAACGGTTTGTCTAGGATTACAATTTCATCCAGCATGCCATTTTCGACATTCCACAACTCAAGCACAGATTTTCCCGTAACGACACCACTCGGATATTCCAAAACCTTGATTTTTCCATTATTCAAGTAAAACACATCAAGCTCATTTTCATCGTAAGAAACTGTTCTTTCCGATTTGAAAACATCAGTCCTGTTTTCATCTTTCAAGACCACATTTCTTTTTTTCGCAGAGTCTTTTTCAAACGTGTCATTATGTTCTACTTTCAACACTTTATAAAAATGAACGTAATCCGAATACCAGCCGAAAACATTTGCTTCCTCCACATGATTTTTTGTCGCTGCCGAGGTCTTTTCCATTTTAACTTCCGATTTTTTTTGAGCTGTTATAAGCATAGAATCAACATCATTTGTCTTTACAGATTTTTCACTTTCGATTTTTACATCTGCATTTTTATTTTCCTTCGAAATGTTTTTATCATTGCATGACACAAACAGCAAAACACCCGCAACCAAACCACTGAACAATTTTTTCATTTTTAATATCACTCCTATTTCAATATGTATTCCGTCTCTCTTTTTGAAAGATGGAGAATTTCATTTAAATATACACTAAGGTATTTCCAGTTTCTAAACCGTCTTATTCCTTATAAATCGTTGTGCATTTGCAATTCCTTTTTTCCACGACCATCAAATTCAGATAATATCCCTGAAGATTTTTTATCCGTGCCAGAGTCATATATCTGCCACCTTGAACATTCCAAAGATTTTCCCATGCTTGTTCGGCATGCTGTCTGATTGTTTTCAGGATTCGCGTTTACAGCTTCGAATGTGTATGCCATCGTTCCGAAGTGATTTCTATCTTCCGCTTCAAAACAAAAATGTATTTCTGCAAAAAGAGCAAGACATAGTGTTAGAAATAGTTTTTTCATAAAGACTCCCTCGGGTAAAAAACCGTCCGCCACCTGGTTGGAAAAGACGGACGGTCATTAGCACTACACTAAGAGATTTTTATATTAATTTCAATACAAAAATCCTTTTTTGTTTGAAAAAAACTTAAATTTTAACTCCAAAAACTCTAATTTTTCGATTTTTTTGGTGATTTTTGCCTAATATGACAAAATCATTTATTCTTTTTTTTACTGAATACACGTATTTCCTTAACTTCATCAACATCAACATACACCTCGGCATCCTTGGTAAACCAAAAATTTTTGGGACGACTATTGTTCTGCTCAACTTCGATAGCATAATCTCGAATCGAAGTTGGCGATATTTGGATGCAATCAATTCCATTTACTGATACCACGGGGCCTTTTACCCCCACCCAATGGTGTCCATCGTTATTTTCCGTGTATGAAACCCTTGCAATCATATAATAATCATTGGAAGCTTTATCATAATAGTCTATTTTTGATTTCAAATTTCCTTGATTATCAGAGGTCCAATAATCGTATTCCAAATCATATCTTTTCACAAATTCATCCGTATTGAAATTTGAAGAGTTCTCAACAAAAAGTGTCTTGTCAGCATTTACACTCCTCAAAGTAACAAAACCTCCATTCAAATCTTTTAAAATTCCAGTCATGGCATTTGCATAACACCCACTATCATATACATAATCAAAATCTGAATTTCCTAAACATAATGGCTTTGAGTCTGATGCATTTATATTGTCCCAATTAGGGTCTGCAAACTGCATTGCAGTCGTAATTGCCGGAGGTTTTATCCTCAACCCCAGCAGATCCACAAAGTTCACAGGATCTCCGGCACAGTAAGAATACCAGTTTAGTCCATCGCGGATTGGATCTTCGGTTGTGAAGCGTGCAAGCCGAGGATTGTATTCGCGGAAACCGTAATTATACGTTTGCTCAATATAATCGTATGGTTTACCAACGTATGCCACATCAGCACCAATCTGTGCGGCCTTTGCCGAATCAATATTTCCATTCCACAATTTACCGGAGACAAACGGAGTTCCCGAAGTATCATAATTAATTCCGTAAACCATATCGCCGTTCATATCCAAAGTTGAACGAACCGATCCACGCATATCAGTGCAGAACGAAAAAACATCGTTTGTACTACAGCGGTTCATATCATATGAATAACGTGTATTCAACTGACTCAACAGATGTCCGTCTGCATAAACAAAATAACGGTCAAAAGAACAACGCCCGTCATTGAGTTTTTGCGCAGCATTCAGATTTTCCATAGATTCAATATCACGGAATCTGATTTGCGTCGCCTGTGAAACACTTGCAAGTTCAGAATCAAATGAAAGCTGTTTTTCCTGTCTTTCAAAAATTCTTTCAAATGACGTTCCATCGTAAAAATATGAAACATCTGTTCCGAAAGAATCCTGCAATGACACCCGTCTTCCGAATCCGTCATAAGCATATTTGGAGAAGACATTTTTTGTCCCTGAAATTTGCGCAGAAATCATTCTGTTGCATTCGTTGTAGGTCCATACAGATGTTTCATGCGCGGATTTTCTAGACAACATATTGCCATTATCATCATAAGCGAATTCAATCGGTGAAGGCCCGAGGATTTTTACGAGACGATTTTCCGCATCGTAAACATATTCCATCGTTCCGGAAGGATTCGTTTTTTTAACGCGGTTTCCTCTCTCGTCATATTCAAAGGACTCGACCCACACATTCTGGGCATTGTCAATCAAAAGTGAACTCAATCCCATTTCCACAAGTAACGATGCGCACTGATTTTTACAATCCGATGAAACATCAAGTGAGTCTACTGCATAAGATTTTACATTCTTTCCACACTCTGAGAGTTCTGCATTTGCACTGTTTTCAATTTCAGCGGAGAACGGAATCTGCACCTTGGAAACTCTCCCGTGGTTGTCATAATCGTATGAAGTTATTTTACCATCTTGATTTACAGAGCAGATAATTTTTCCATCACTTCCATAAACGGTTCCTTCCGCAAAAATAATTCTATTGTATTGATCTCTGTGAACAACCGTCTTAATCCGGCCTGATTTGTCATAACCGTATTTTACACTTGCACCGTTTCCATCAACAATAGAAATAATATCTCCATAATCATTATACGAAAGTGTTTTCTTGAACGAAGGATTATTCACTTCGATTATACGATTATTCTTATCATAAACAAACTGATTCTTCATGTCTCCAATAAATAATCCGGTTCTGTTTCCTGATGAATCAAATTCATTCAGCTGCTCAACATCCAAATATCGTGCGGAAATCATCTGATGTGCGTTATCGTATTTGAACTGATTCACGACCTCTCCTGATTCAACACGCGATGGAGAACCCAAGGCATCAAAAAATATTTTTTCACATTTTCCATTATCATACTGAGTAACAACAGCATTCATAGATGACGATTTGGTTCGTGTAAATTTACTTCCGTCAAATCCCTTGACAAAAGTCTTTGAATTCACATCATCATAAGAAACAGTTCTTATTTTGCCAAATCTGTTTGTTGCTGAAATCAATCGTCCATAGGAATCATATGATTCAATCCAAAATGCTCCAGATGCATCAGTATATGTTTTAGAATCAAGACCATATTCTATCGAAAGGATTTCTTCTCCAGCCTCGAAGATTTTTACGACACGCCCCAAGCCGTCGCGTTCATAAGATGTACGGACACCGCCTCTTTCGATTTTTTCAATCAGCTCGGATTCAGTATTATATTTATATTCTGAAATGACATCCATCGCATCGGAACATTTCAAAACATTGCCTTTGGCATCGTAGAAATATTTCAAAAATCTCTCACCGCATTTTACCAACGAAACTTTTCCAAGAGCATTATAATATATTTGAGTTTTGATTTTGCCATCATCAACTTCGATGCACCTGCCGAATTCGTCATAAACATACGAAGTTCCGTTGTCGCAATTTTTCGTAACCTGCTTCCATGCATCCAATTCATAACGATGTGAAACATTTCCACTTCTAATCAAAACGGATCCGTCAGGAAAATAATCACCAGCCTGTTCAATAACCGCTTCATCATTTTCATCCATTACCAGATAAGAAATGATTTTTCCATCTGAGTCTTCACGTATTATCTTTTTACTATAATCATTTTTTTCAATCACACATTTTTCATCATCATAAATTTCATACTCATATTCAGTCTCAAATCCATCCGTTCCAATCGTCTTGGCGATTTTCCCATCTGGATTATACACATAACTTACAAGAACATTGGCATCATTGGAAATAGAAGAAATCTTTTTTACTGAATCATCCCATTCATAATGCATAATTCCTTTGGCTTCATTTTTTAATGTTTGCAAAAGTCCTGCCGCACTGTAACCGTATTCTACGCTTTGTCCAAGTGCATTTTCCGTGCGGACAATTTTTCCATCCTCATTTATATACAAGGAACTTTTTCTTCCAAGACTGTCTGTAATTTCTTTTACAAGCAATCCATTTTCATAATGTTCAGAAATTTTTGCATAAAAAACTTCACCGAATTTTCTTCCATCACTTTTCACAAAACTCTCACTCACACGTGAAAGAATTCCATTTTCATAATCGTAAGAAATTTTAATTCCAGCTGCATCCTGATTTTCCGCAGGTCCATGGTTCCAGAGAATTGTGGATTTAATTTTACCGGACGGCATATAATCCACAGTTCTTTGCAGGCAACAATTTGATTCCGCCTCATTTATATTTTTTCCAGAACCAGACCACAACTCACAAAGAAGGTGTCGCTGGTCATATACATAACGCCACACTCTTGAATATCCAGTCTTCAAATCTTTCTGAATCCGCTTAATCAAATCTTTTCTATTATTGTATGTCTCTTCTACCAACAGACCGGATGGTGTTTCTACAGAGCAATATTTTCGATCATCGCTGTAAGTGAAACTCCATTTACGACCTTCATCATCCCTTATTTCAGCAAGACGATTTTTTTCATCATAAAAATATCTTCCGGATTTATCGGATGTCATTGCATATGTATCATAGTCGTAAGTATATGAATTTTCTTTCAGAAGACCTTTTGCCGTCACAACGTTTCCGCTTGTATTGTATTCGAACTTCTGGATTTCAATTCCATCACGACGAACTGTTAAGAGAGAACCTTTTTCATCATACGAATATTCCGTCACAACTCCATCACGATTCGAATATGAAGTCAAAAGATTGTAAGGCTGCGTGTAAGCCCAAGTTTCGACACTCGAATCAGGATGAACTGCTTTCACGAGATTTCCATAATCATCATAAGAATAAGAAACCGTTCCAAAGGGATCTTTTTTTGTAAGAACAAGTCCATCTGCCGAATAACTTCGCTCAACGGCATAACCTTTGTCCGTGTCTTCATAAATGATATTTGAATTCTCATCAAATTTATATTGATAAACATTGCTGTCAGCATCAATATAAGTCATCGTTCCTTGTGTAAAAAGTCCTGCAAAATTTTCCGTTGCACCGCTTTCATCCTTTACGGAAGACACACGCTTCTTTCCATCATTTCCGTCACGGTAATACTTTATTTCATTAAAAGTGCCATCGGGTTTAATGATTTTTGTAATATCGCCGCTTTCATCATATTCAAAAGAATAAACATCGCCTTCATCATCAGTAATTCTTACCAGTGATTTTTCTTCATTATAATCATAGGCAACATCTTCTTTTCTTTGAATATTTTTTACAACGGAAATACAGTCATCTTCATTCCATTCCAATTCAAAAACATTTCTTGCATTATGTTTTATAGATTTCAATTTTCTTATTGAATCATTTTCTTTACATTCCTCATATTCAAACTGCAATTCACTTCCATAACGGTTTTGGAATTTATCCGGCATTCCCCATTTGTCAAAAAATTTCACAGTACCGTCAATGTAATGAACAGAGAGACAATCCTCATCTTCTTCCTGAATATGCATTGTTTTCTTTCCAGAGACCACTTCATAATCATTTGTTGAGGAATTATACGCAAAAACATGAGATGCTCCGTTTTCATCGATATATATAAGTGAATTCACATCTATCTTATCAATCTTGTCTTCATAGCCGAATTTCACATATGCATTCAGGCTCGGATTCTTCTCGGCATTTTCACGTGCCTTTTGAATACAATTATCCATACGACTGATTTGTCCGCTCATTTCGTTTATCTCGGAATACGAATATGGATTAAATCCCAAAGATTTTATTTCGTTTACGGAGATATTAAATTTCGTTTTGAACTCAGACGCTCTTTGCTCCATTCCCGAAATTGATGAAGAATCACATCCACGGATAATCCGAGAATCAAAGGATGAGAACCAGTTTTTTCCAAACGAACCGTTGGGATAATTTCCAGTCACAAGACGACGGCTCACTTCGAATTTTGAAACACCATAAACAGCAACACTGTCCACATCTGATGAATAAAAATTTCCGCCGGTCACATAAACCGGATCTCCCACAACAGGATCAGCCTCCAAAGTTTTCAACTGTGAACCTGCCTCTTCCATCACTTTTGATTCAGCAATGGTGCTGTCTTCACACTCGGAAACGCCAGCCAGCTTCTTTCCTGATAACTTATTGTAAATCCAAGTTGATTTGATATACTGCTTTGTTTTATTCCAAGCAGCACCGGGTCCCTCTGAAGTCAAAGTATTTTTCAAATCAGAAACACATTTCTTCACATCCGAAAGTTTCTGCATCAATGAGTTCTGTCTCTGTGCCTCATAATCATAAGAGCTTCCTCCCGAACTGCCTGCTGTATAACCGCCGGAAGATGGTTTTTGTGTTCCTGAAGAGTTACCGCTTTCACCGCTGTCTCCCGAAGTATTTCCACCGGAAGAATTTCCAGATCCAGAAGAGGAACCGCCCGTATTATTTCCAGAAGATACAGTGCCTGCCCCGCTTCCAGAAGTTCCACCGCCTGTACCGGATTGCTGAGAACCACCTTGGGAAGAGGTGCCGGAACCAGAAGACGAACTAGAAGACGAACCATTTCCAGAGCCGGAGGAAGAGCCTCCACCAGAACCTGGATTTTCCCAGTGGTCTGTAATCCACAGTCCCGAACCAGGAATATGTTCTGCATTAAGATTTGACATAGCCATAAGCAAAGAGCCGCAGGCCAGAACCGATGCAACAATTTTTTTGCATTTTCTTTTTATCATTTTGCCTCCATTTTTTTACAGTATTTCACTGTTGAATTCTAAAACAAAACGTCAAGTAAGGATTTATTTTCTTTTGATGAACTTGGGACATATCCCTTTGACTTTTTTACAAATTCACACTGACCCGGGACCCCGGAGCCTTGAACATAATATGGAGAAAATTCCGATGCAGGTATTCCGTTTGATTTTACCGAACCAAAATAAACACCGATATTTTCATTCTTAGAAAGAACACAAACTTCACCCAGCAATTTCTCAACATCCTCTGCACTTTCTTTCAAAGACGGAAACAACTCCATTCCGCAACGAACCATTCCAACAACATCAATATAAACAGGATTCAATGCAGCTCCATAACTCGTAAAACTCTGCACACCCTTCAACTTTTCTGTAACCACTGATTTTTTTTCAGCAGCGGCTTTAGCAAACTTCAAGGCAAATTCATCAAAGGATAAAAATAGATTTTCTAAATTTGAAAGATCTGCAACGCATAGATGAGAATCAGAATTGCTGATCAAAGCCAGCTTTTTTCCCAACTCCAAGCCGCTGTCATCATAAGAGAAACCACTGCCAAGCCATTTACAGTAATCCCATCCAGAAACAGGCTGCGTACCTTCTTCGCCAACAAAATAATGAGCAGTATCTTTGAGTTCGTACATAACCTCAATTTCAGAAGCAAAGCAAGTATCAAAACCAAGGAAATCCAGTTTTTCACCATCAATCGATTGCTCAAGAGCATCCCTCAAAGTCGGTATTGGCATAAAGGAAGAACTCGTATCATCGATAGCAACTGCGCGGGTATTTGATTTACTCAGTGAGCGATATCCTGTTCCATGTCCCCAGACGACAAGCGCAAAATGTTCGGCAGGATAATTCTTTTTCACATATTTTATGAAATTGCACATTGTTCTTTTATCAGCCATATTCAACTCTTTATCAGTACGCGAACTCAAGCCCAGTTCCGGGGAGCCCAATCTGATGGAACACAGAGATTGATTCATTCCACTTTTGTCATGCTTTACTTCATACAAGCGAGTTCCCGGCCAATCATCAATTCCATCATTGAACCCGTCAGTATCAAGAAGAACGACAACATTCAATTTCTCTTCATCGTATTCAGCCGCTTCCATTTCGTTCAAGTCTTCCAATGCCGCTTCCTCGAGATTATTGTCTGCCGGCATATAAACCATCACAGTCCAATCAGCTTTGTCGTGAATAAAATTATTTTCTCTTATCTGCACAGCCGATGATTTATGCAAAGAAGTTCCCGGGGTAAATGAACAGGAAACGAAAATCGCAAAAACCGATACAAGACATAACTTCCATTTCATTTTTCACCTCCTATCAAACTGCAAAAAGTCCGAGCGGATTCTGCCAAACAGTTCCATCCGTATAGACAATTCGACTGATATAAACAAAATCCAACTGATAGGATTTTTCCAGATTCGGGCCAAGCGCATTATCCAAGGAAACAACAACGGTTTTTCTTTTATGAGGGATAATTCCACAATCAACCGAACTGGACACTTGATTTCCATAGATTCCGGCACTTTTTCCATTTTCATCATAAAGCATGAAGTTTACTGTCACTTGTTCCACTTCCAAATCAGTATTATTGAAGATTTCAATATATGCACCGGCAAATTCAAATAAATCTTTTTCCTGACCGACTGAAATGTATTTATCAGTTATGTAATACGGAAGAATATTCTCGCATGGATTTTCACATCCAACACACAACAGGCATATTGTGAACAGAATCAAACAACGGAGTTTATTCATTATGCCCTCCCGCTTTTGACACGAGAATCATTCGATACTTTGAAACATAAGTATTAGACGAACAATCAATTCCTGATTCATCAAGGCAGTTCAGCGCATCCAGAAAATATCCCTGACGGTAACAAATCACACTTCTGAAAAATTTCAATTTGGAATCATCATCCCATTCATCTTCCAAACCGCAGATTGTTTGAAGGGCCGACTGATAATGACCGCCAAGTATTTCATCTTCAATTTCAGCAAGCACCGCACGATGACTTTTTGCCTGATACACATAAAGTTTTGTCGAATCTACAACGGACTCTGCCGCATTGATTGTATCCCATTCTGGTTTTCTTGCTGTAAAAATCATATTCTCGGCATTGCAGGATTCAATTAAAAAGAAACCGTTGTCATTTGTGATTGCAGATTTTTTTCCATCAATTTCAATTTCATAACCACTTACCGGTACACCGGATTCATTGACTATCAATCCATGAAAGTCTGCCTTAGCAGTTCTTCCGACAGAAGCGCATCCAGACAATGCAAGTACAGCGCACAACATTCCAACAACAATTTTTAATTTCATTCTTCAACTCCTTTTACACGGCCATCCTGACCGCGATAATATGTTATGTGACGTCCATCTTTTGTGAGAATAGACCCGATTTTTTCACCTGTTGTCTCAGAGATCACTTTCTCGGGAGCAATTGCTTTTGAGCCCCTCACTTTTTCAACAGGCAATTTTTTTTCTCTTTCATCATAAAAGAGATTGCATTTATCCTTCAAAATAGTAAAAATGTTATTTCCGGCTGAACTTTCACTGAGTGTCAAATCACACTGCAATCCGTTGTCGTTTCTTACAATATTGCACAAAGTCAACTCAAGTTTTTCTTTGCTCAAGAAATTATTCATTGAAGAAAAAAAATCAGAAATATTTTCTTTTGAAATTGTGCATTTATAATCACCAGACTGCTGATTTTCAAATTCAATAATTCCAAAAGAATTAATCAGACTCCTGACTTCCTTAAGTTGACTCTCATTCATACGCAATGACGTTTCATCTGAATCATATACAGGAAAATCAAGCGTGTATAAAAAACGGCTTTTTCTGGAATCATACGAAACAGCACCTATTGACTCTTTTACTTCAGACACATCTGCAAAGCCGACAATATCTTCAGGAAAAATATTATTCAGCAAGAGATTTAGACAGGCTTTACTTTCCCCCAGATCTTTTTCCACTTTGAAAGAAAACATCGATATTCTGCTTTTTTTATCAGAAAGATTTTCAAACAACGAATTTAGAATTTCATCCGCACTCAAAAGATTATTTTTTTTCTCCACCTCCTTTACATTGAACTGAGTCTCATTATCCAATGCCGGAAGATTTTCCGTTGATCGAAACAAATAAGATAAAAGCAAAACAGAGGAAACAAAAAGAAGCACTGCAAGTGCTAAAATGGAAACTTTTTTATTTCCGAACACTTTCATTCCCTTTATTCCCTCAAGAGAAAGACTCCCTTTTGACTTTTTTTTATATTCCTGCAGACGGACTTTATTCATCACAGTGACAAGCGACTGTATTTTTCCTTTGCGGAGCCGTACTTTGGAATCAAAGCAACAGGAATCTGAAAATCCCGGATGATTTTTTTCCAATTCACGAGTAATGAACGATTTTCTTTTTTTACCGACATAACCGAGCGGTACAGTAAACGCATAAAGCTCATAATCAGACTTATGCACAGTTGAACTTTTCATTTCACTTTCCTTTTTTTCAAATTGCGGAATCTCGAAAAACATCAATTTTCAGAGATATCCTTATTTCTTTGGGAAAAACACCCGAACAATTTTATCTTCCGTTTTCCAAGAAGCCTCATAGCAGTCCAATCTTTCTGTAAAAAAGATGGAGTCGAAATGCCATAATGCTGAACTAAGTTTTTTCCATTCAAACATTTCCGACTGCCATTCGATTCCTGTTTTAGATGAACAGATTTTATTAAATCCTTCATATAAAAACGAATCCCTCTCCAGACTTCTTTCAATCCGTTGTGTTTCTACAATTGTTTTATGGCACGAAGAAATCATTCCGGTCCACATATTTACACAAGCAAATGTCAGAAAACACGATGCAATAATATGAATAAGCTTCACCTTATTTCCTCGCTCCGTACAGTTTCCTGCATATAAAAGCGGTTGCTTTCACGCAGAACAGTTTCATATTTCGCTCCTACTAATGCACCGATTCCAGAAAGAACAAGTGAAAAAGCAAACAGCAATGCAAGCGTAAAAACAAAGATATTTCCATCCGAGTATTTCAAGAAAGATTTCTTAACGCCACGACACAATATCTGCATTTTCATTCACACCTCCCTCGCAATGATCCGGTCCATAACTGTAAATCACATACGGAAGATTTTCAGGACACTCACTCGGAAACCGGGCACTGTCTTTTCTGATGTAAACAAAATCACCGCCCCACGGATCCTGCTGTACTTCTTTATCCAAATACGGTCCATGCCATCCACTTGGAACTGGAACCAAATCAGGTTTCTGCCACAAAGCCGAAAGCCCTTGTTCACTTGAAGGATATGTTCCGCAGTCAATGTAGTAGGAATTCAACGCCGCCTTGTATTGGGCTATTGTCTCTCTGGCAGAATATTCTCGAGCAACTTCCATTGTCTTAAAAACAGACACCGTTGCACCTGCTGTAAGAACCGCACCGACGGCAAGAACTGCAAGAGTTTCAACAAAAGTGAATCCTCCGTTTCCTTCATCTTTTTCCTTTCTCTTTTTCTTCAAATTGATTTTCATTTTTTTCTCCTATTTATTCTCTATGTTTGATT
>OCVV011070867.1_pt1 | contig 12690 bp, 20 predicted proteins | sample 1539721 | NCBI WGS metagenome assembly OCVV01 (sample SAMN02144230, study PRJEB22623) | gut metagenome | biome: sheep rumen | host: Ovis aries | place: New Zealand
CCTTGTTCACCTTTACTTTGTTCTGTTTTATAATATTGTTTATTTTCTTCTGTAAATACTTCAGGCATTATATGTGACCAACTTTTTCCTTGCCAAACTCTCTGAAAAGACTCAAAAGTTATTTTATCTTTATAATCTTGATATATTTCTTTTTGCTTTTTATGATTATTATAAGCTATTCTAATCTTTTTTACATCTTCTTCAGTAAGTTTTGCATTTGGATTATGAGAACCTATTACATCTCTTAATCCACCATCAAATTTATTTCCAGAAGCTTTTGCATTTAATTTATTAACCCAATATTTTTCTCTTTCACTTAATTCTTCCACTCTACATTCTTCAAGAATTTCATAAGTAAAAGCATCAATACCTTTTTCTTTAATATAACCATCAAAAGGTATTCTTGATTGTTCATAAGTTTTTGTTTTATGTTCTTTAAATCGTCTTTCTATATCATTACTTTTACCAACATAAAACATTTTTGGGTTTTCTTTTTCTGTTATTTTATATATTCCTATCATTTTTATTCTCCTTTAATACTTATTAAAAGAGAATGGATAAATATTTGTTTCCCACGGGATTTCCATATCTTTCGACTTAGGATTCCCCGTTAGCACTCTCATTCTCTTTTCTATTATATATGAATTTTATGTGTGACACATAAAACTCATTTGTCCTAGAAAAGTTGAGTACCCGCTTGATTAAGCGAAAAGTCTTTCATACGCCGTGTTACTGACGTCCGCATCGCTCATAATAATAATTTTACCATATCTTAAATCATCTTCATCATAAGTAAGTTTCATTGTCTTTGGATCAGCTTTTAATCCAAACGCTTCAATCATTGTCATAATTTCAGCATTTTTCTTTATCTTTTCAAGAGTTGCTTTCTGAGTATTTAATATCTTACCTCTTACAGGCATCACGGCTTGATACTCATTATTACGAGCCATCTTTAAATTACCAGAGGCACTATCTCCCTCTGTTATATATATTTCACATTTCTTTCTATCTTTACTATAACAATCTGCAAGTTTACTATCAAACTTTAATGCCTTTTCTTTCTTTTTATTAAGACCACGAGCAGTTTCTCTAGCTTTCTTAGCAGCTTCCCGCGCCTTCTTTGCATTTATAGCTTTATCTGCTATTGTTTTTATTTCTTTTTCATTTGTTTCTAACCAAACTCTTAAATTTTCTCCAAGAGCCTGAGTAAATATTGCAGTTTCAATCTTGGTTACACGTGACTTAACCTGAGCATCATATCCAACATTAGGAGCTGTCATATTAAATACAATATACATTCCCTCTTGAATATCGTCACCTGTTAAGTTTTCATCTTTATCTTTTAACCACTTCTTATCTCTAAAGAACTTATTAAACTCTCTTGTAATAAGAGTTTTAAGCTGTGTTATATGTGGACCAGAATCTGTCAAGCCTGTATTCACATAAGGAACAATAGTAGATGAATAATTAGAAGTATAAGTTAATACCATATCCATCTTATACTTTCCTTCAACAAATTGCATATGAAATCTATTTTTAATAATTTCATTATCTTTAACTGCATCATCTACTAAATCATTAAGTCCATGTTCTGAATAAAAATTTGTTGTTGTTCCATTATCATTTAATTCTATTGTTAAACCAGGACATAAACAAGATATTGTCTTAAATAATGACTTAATTTTATTTATTTCTACTTCTGTATGAGTAAAAAATTCTTCAGATGGCTGCCATTCAACGAATGTACCAGATAAATTCTTACTTGCATCGCTAACTTCTCTTTTATCAAAAATACCCTCTTTAAAAGATATTTTCTCAGCTTTACCATCTCTATATGTAATAACGTCAAGCCAATGAGATAAGAAAGTTGTTATTTTACTACCAATACCAAAAGAGCCTAATGAAGTTCCTTCATAAGTTCCATCTTCTCTATATTTACCTGAAGTATTTAATACACTAAAAGCGGCTTCAAGAATTGTTGTACCATCATCTCTTTTTTCATTTACAAGAAAACCCTGACCATAATCTCGCACAGATATAATATCTTTATTAATATTAACTTCAATGCGGTCACCATGTCCAAGGCGGAATTCATCAACTGAATTAGATACTATTTCAACTAAAAGCTGTGTTGAATAAGTACAGTCACCTGCATATACCCCTGGCCTAAGTCGAGTGAATTGTAATGGAGAGAGTGATTCAATACTATCTTTAGTATATAATTTATTATCTGCCATTTATTTTCTCCTTAATTTTTTATTTCTACGAATATTTTATCATATTTTTTCAAAAAAGTCAAAAGAGAAGCAAATAAGCTTCTCTCGTAATTGCAAAATTAAAAATCTTCAATTTTATTTTTTCGACATAAAGTTAAAAATTTAGTCTTGTTTCCTGTTGCAAGAGCGTCAGCCAGTTCATTACCTAATATTCCATTATGTCCATTAACTTTAACAATAGTTATATTTTTTGCTAATTGTAAATAATGATATATTTCTTTTACTAAATCTATATTCTCTACTTTCCGCCCCTTACTATTCTTCCATTCATTATTAGCCCAATTCCATATCCAATTATTTATCATATTTACACAATAGGCAGAATCAGAAAATATATTAATACTAAAATCAGCACAATAAAAATTTTTTAAAACATGAAGTATAGCTTTTAATTCTTCTCTATTGTTTGTAGTATTATTACAATCTTCTGTATGTAAATATAAAATAAAATTATCATCTAAAGATATAACTCCGAATCCACCTGGGCCAGGATTACCTCTCGTACTTCCATCAGTATAAAAGTCCATATTATATTTTCTCCATTTTTATTTCTTTTTTTAATTATATTAAAAATTTTATATAAAGTCAAGTAGACAAAAAAATAGGAGATTTACTTAAAAGTAAATCTCCTAAAATATTAACATTTTTCAGTAAATGATAAGCTAATCCATCCATCTTGTCCTTGTAGCTTTCCCCAATTATCACTACCAGTGTCTTGAACTGCTTCTATAGTATATATTTCATTTCTATGGATAAGTCCAATCTTATCACTAAATAAACCAGGCTCTTTTCTGACTCTTAATAAATCTGTATTAACTTTTATTTTATAAGGTTTAAAAGAAGTTTCTTCAGTTTTATTAAAAGTTATATCTTCTTCATCATCATCAAATAATGAAATATTTTTATTATTCATTTTGTTATCCCTCCTTATTTATATTTTTGAGCGGTTTTTCTACTTTCCGCACCGTATATACCATCTACTTCTATATTTTCTATCTTTTGAAAATTCTTTAAAGCATTTTCTGTTGCTACTCCAAAAATACCATCAACATCAAGTTTATAATTACTATACCAATTTAAAAATTGTTGTAAGTATTTTACTTGAGTTCCTGTATTTCCTCTTTTTAAAATTGAAGTAGGAATAGTTCCTGTGTATTTTTTAGTTGTAGACGAAGATTTCTTAGTAGCTTTCTTTGCGGCTGCGCGGCTTCCCGCCCCAAATATACCATCGACTTTAATTCCTTCATTCCGTTGAAAATCTCTTACAGCTTTATCTGTAGCTGGACCAAAACTTGAATCTACATCTAATCCATAATTACCATACCAATTGAGGAATTTTTGTAAATCTGCAACTTGAGAATTATAATCTCCTTGACTTAACTCAATAGTTGGAAGATTTCCGCTGTATGTATTTGAAGGGGCTGGAGTAACTGTACTCTTCTTTTTCGCGGTTTTTGCTTTTGCTAAAGATTCTGCTCCAAAGATACCGTCAACTTCAATCTTCATATTTGTTTGAAAATCTTTAACAGCCTTTTCTGTTGCTACCCCAAAGATACCATCAACATCTAATCCATAACTGCCATACCAATTTAAGAAATTTTGTAAATCTACTACTTGAGAACCATTACTTCCACTCTTTAAAACTGTGACTGGGAAAGGTCCTGGGTATAATCCTGGTACGTTAGGAGTTGGTTGTGAACCTCCGCTTAATAAAGTATTAACTTGTTTTGCTAAATCGCCCATTCTATTGTATAACCAATCTCCAGGGCAAGCCTTGTTTGCAAACCAACGATGAACAGTAAGCACCATTTCATTTGAAGCTGGTGCATAATTTAATGTTTTATCTTTATCTCCAAACCATAATATTTTGGTTTTACCATTTCTTTTACATATATCTGCACAAAGTTTAATAAGTGTTTGATAAACGCAATCTTTAAAAGCATATGGATGATAAGAGTCTGATGCACATTCTATTGTGACAGCTCTTTGATCATTAGCGTTTGAAGAAGAACACCATGAACGATTTTTTTCTTCTACGCATAATAAAACTCTACCATCAGATCCAATACCATAATTACAAGAAGCATCTTTGCTTGTTGGCATAAAGATGTTTCCTAATGTTTCAACAGAACATTGTCCAACTACACAATGAGGAGTTATACGATCTATTGAATGTGTTCTTTGTCCAGAGTGATTTGGAGATAATTTAGTATAACTAACTAAAGAACTATTTGTATAAGCCATTATTCTTCTTCCTCCTTTACTGGACCAAACAAGGTTTGAAGTCTTTCATTGTTTTTAATCATTTCATTAAATTCATCAAGGGCTTTATCTACCATATTTTTAAAAGTATCAAAAGTAATAAATATTGAAACACCTGGAAATTTAGAAATGAACATATCATATACATATCTTAATTTTAATTGACCTGTTTCAGAGCCAAGCTTTTCTTCTGCTTTCGCAACCGCCCATACAAGCCATTCTTGAACCTTTTTCATTTGTTCATTTGTAGGCTTTTTAAACCATACATAAAGTTTAATAGAAACTACTGATATAATTGCAATAGCAATTATAATTAAATACCAATAATTTCCAATAAATAATAAAGCATCCATGTTTTATCCTCCTTACATTTTTTCTGCAAGAGAAGCTATCTTTGACCGATGACATATTGGTAAAGTTACTTCTCCATAAAAATCTTGACCTTTAAATACTTCAGAGACTCTTCTCATACCATTATTTGCACCTGCATATATATTTAAATCTACCTGAGTTTCAGAGTCTCCGTCTAAAATACATATAGAATCATCTCCTATACGTTGCAAAGCAAGTTTCATTAATTCTACATTAAGATTCTGCGCTTCTGTAATGTATACTCCTGCGTTAAGTCCAGAAGTATCAAAACCTCTTATATCAGACATTGGTAATAATATTAAAGTACCTTCTGAAATCATTCTTTCTACTTGCGCGCGATCGCCAAGCTTTGACACAAGGAAGTTACCTATTTGGCTGTCTAATAATTTTTCTATGCGGGAACCTGGGTAATCGTTTATCCTTTATAATTTTCATTATAAAACTGACTATATCTTAATTTAAGCTATTTTTTAATGCAAGATATTTTTCATGTTTTCTTGCTAAAAATCTTGGACAATTTTCATACAATGTATCTAAAATTTTTAAAACTTGTGATCTTCCTCTCCAGTTAATATGCCATGCAGAAGTATAAAAAGGCTTATTATCGCTGTTAAGATCAACAATTTTATTAATTAAATCTCTAAAATCTTGCACTTCTGATTCATGGTATGCTGTAAAACCAAAAGTTACATCAGTGCTATAATCATCACTACAATAAAAATTACCATCTCCATCAAATAAACCTAAAGCAAAGGCAGGTAAAAATTCTTGAGGAATTTTTTGATAAGGTATTCTATCTACTTTATAAGTTTTTTGTGGAATTATGCTATATTTTTCTAAATCATTAAAAATTTGTTCATCCACAAATTCAACAGAACAGCATATGCTATTTGGTCTTATGTCGTAAATTATTTTACTATCAATTCCTAAATCCTCTTTAAATTTCTCTAAGATTTCTTTATCTCTTTGCTGTAATTGCAACCTTATTCTTCCGGTTGTCTTATAGTGATCTACTGAACCATCAGTAAATAAAAAACCTAGCCAATAAGCTTTAATAGGAGAATCAATATTTGAGAAATAATCACTCTTTATTCTTCTATTAATTCTATTAGTGTTTTTTACTTCAAGTCCAAGTTCTGTTAATCTTAATTTCATTGTTCCTGTATCAAGATTAAAATGTTCAGCAAGTTCTTTTAAGAACGCCCCCTCTTCAATCATTCGTTTTGCTTCTTCTATTTGATCTTGAGATAAAGTTTTCTTTTTTCTACCACCTCTAATGGTGATGTTATTATCTGTTAATAATTTGGTAATTTTTCTTCGGTTCATAAAAGGATATTCTTCCAACAATTTACTAATGGAAGTTCCATTTATATATTTTTGTATGATTTCTTGTTCCATAATAAAAATTTCCTTTCTTTTTTGATAATATATTTGAAAAATATAAAAGGAAACTTTTCTTATTTTGTCCAAAATTTTTCAGCTTAAATCCCATGCGCTTCGGATTTTATAAATCCTACTCTACTAACTTCCATAATTTTATTATGTGCTTTCGATAGTCGATGAACCTTCCTCTATTCGAGGCTTGGCTGCTGATTGTCCAATCTTTTTAATTTTCAAACATTCACACTTGGTTTTATTTCATACCTATGTTGTAGTCTAAAAAGCTCTAAGGATGTTCCAGCAGTTCACATGGTTTTACTTGAGCCTTACCCTTTATTTTAACCCAAGCTTAGCTGACCCTGCAGTAGCCACAGTATTACAAAAAATTACTATTTTATCAATCTTCCCCTCGTCAAGACACTCAAATAAATATCCTAAACCAAGATATGACTTACCTGTACCTGCAGCTCCGCGCAACATAGTCATTTTATTATTTCTTAAGCTATCTATTGCTATCTTTTGGAATGCATCAAGAGGTTTTACCTCTCCAAACATTTTTGATTTCATTGTACAAAAATGTATTTGTTGAAATTTATTATTTCTAAATACATAGCTATCTATAATTTTGTCATTTTGTTTAATTATTAAATATTGATTATTTAATAATCCAAAATCATCATTAGAATAAATTCTATCATAAACTTGAGCTAATTCATTATCAGTTGTACAATATTTAACTTCATAACCAGTATAATTATAGTCATCTTTTGTTATTAAATTTTTTGTAGTTAAACCTAAGCTTTTTGCAATATTATTACAATTAATATCATCTGTTGCAAAAATTGTATCTGGATGCTTAATACTATAAACAAAAGCACTAATAATGATACGCGTATCATTATTATCTAATAAAATAGGATTGGGTTTTAGATAACTCTCATCCCAATCCTTTTCATAGTTTATTATCGTATAAGCACCAAAATAGAAACTTAGTAACTGGCTAAGCTTTTTAGCTTTAAATTTAATTTCATCATCTTTATACTTAGATGTTTTAATATTTTCAATCTCTCCTAATGTAATATTACTAATTATAAAAGGATCTGAATGAATATTTTTAAAGATTTCTTTATATCCATTCAATAGACTGCAAGTATCATAAAAAATCATTAAATTCGCTCCCATCTATTTTGATATATTATATATGAAATTTTTATTTAAAAAATTAATTATTTTTGTCCTGCGTAACAGTTTTTAAAGCTGCGATTGCATCTCCAAGCTCTTTTAACTTTTTATTTCTTTCTGCTTTATTTGTTGTTCTTGATTTAATATAAATATTTCTTGATTCAATGCAGTTTCTTATTAACTTATCGCATTCAAGAATATTATCTTCGTATTCTCTAAGTTCCTTTTCTATTGCATTAATTAATCTTTCAGCATATTTAAAGCCATCTTTATTAGAAGGTAATGCAGAAATAAGTCTTTTTAAACCTTTTATTTCTGCTTTTTTTAACTTCGCCTCTTCTTTAAAATATGCTTTGTATGCACGAAGCTCTGCTATTCTATGACCAGTTACTTTAGATGGCGGGAGGGGGTCTAATGTTGCATTAAACTTAGCTACTCCTTTAAAAATACCAAGTCTAGTCTGTAAGAATACACAAGTTGTATTACCTTCTTCATACTCTTTAATAACTTTCATTTTCATTAGCGTGAAACCCTTTCATAAGCTTTTATATCTTTTATAATAGTTTCTACATCAACAGGGTAATTATTGTGGGCGTCAAGTTCTACATGGTAGATCAATCCTTTATCCATGTCTTGAAACCTATTATTAGTGTGAGAATGACCGCACAAACTTATCACCCTCCTATTTAACGGTTTGTCATCATCATAATTTGAAGTAATAGTTGGATAATGACTTAAATAAAAGTGATACCCATTAATTTTTATCATATCTGCGTGTCCATGACATATAAAACCTTCATTTATCATTAACTCTTTGCGGGTGTCTGTGTCGTGATTACCCCAGATAATATGTTTTTCACCTGGCAACCGCTTCATATAAGACATTCCTTCTTCATTATTATTAAGAAAACAATCTCCAAGAATATAAAGAGTATCTGTCCAATCTACTACTTCATTGATATTTTTAATTATTTGTTCATTCATTTCATATATTGAATCAAATCCTCGTGGTTCATAAAGGAAAGGTTTATTATGGCACCAATGGAGATCTGATGTAAACCATATTTTATTCATATTATCACCGCCTATTTTTTATTGTAAAAGTTTTCCCACAATTATTACATATTATATCACAATTAGTATTATCAGCTGAAAATACAATTCTTGTATTGTGAGAACCACATTTTGGACAACGAGCTATATTGTTTTTATGAAAAATACTATTTATAAAATCTTTTATCATATATTTATTACACTCCCATGTTTTCCACTCATTTTAAATTTCATTATAAATCTTTTAATTATTTGACTCCCATCATTTATAAAAACAATATAATCTGCTTTTTGAGTCATTTTATCCATTAGTTCATCTATATCTTTATATTTACAAGGATAATATGGTAAACCTCTATATTCAGCCCATAGATGACTTAGAGGTTTATCATTATTATCATAATCATAAATAAATCCACCTATTACATTAAATAAGTAAATTCCACTTTCTTCTATTAAATTCATTAATTCATTATCAACAAGCGCTAAATGTTGCGCGCTCCCGCCAATTATAGCTACATTCATCTTACTCTAATCACTTTATTAAATCCTTCAAAAGTTGCAGGAGGTCTGAAGTTACTTTTCATTTGATACATTGTTTTATCTGGAACTCTTGTTATACCTTCGCGCTCACTATTTCTTTTCATACATACCTCAAATGGTGTATCCATCCATATAACCCATACTTCATCAGGTATAACCTGTAAATTTTTTAATAGCTTTTTCCTTGATGCAGCGGATATATGAGTAGCATCCGCAATAACGGTTTTTTCTGCAAGAAGATATTTATCTATTCTATTGCAAAATTCTTTATACACATTTGATTCATGGTCAAAATAATGTGCTTGGTCAGTAACAGTTTCATATCTTATTTCATCTCTTGAAACATATTCACAATCATTTTCTTCCATTAATTTTTTTGCATATGTACTTTTACCGCAGCCAGGTAATCCACACATAATAATTAATCTATTCATAATTAATCCTCTTTTGTAAAATCAATAAAATCTATTATAGTATCAATTAAACTACATACTCCTGATCCAATAGCTATGATAAATAAAATTTCAGTCAATAGCTTTTTCATAATGATATTCTCCTTTCTGAATCAATTCATTTCTAAATTTCTTGAAATCACCGAGTGGGAGTTTGCGGTTGCCGCCCTCATCAAAATTACCAAGCTCAAATTCATCTCTAAAATCTCTTAATGTATATTTTCCACCAAATGATCTAACTTCAACCATATTAATGGCTTCACCACAATAGATACAATAAAGTTTCTTTAGATGACCTGGCTCCCGCTCCTGTCCAGCATTTCTTTGGATTGGAATACCTTTTTTACCACACTTCGTACAATAAAATTCACTTGTTGTCATTTTCATTAGACTACCACATCCTTTTTACATTTTTATTTCTATATATATTATATAATAATTTTTTAAAAAAATAAAGTTAAAAAATTGTCACGATTATTGTATAATAATCGTGACAAAATATTATTGATGATATTTTATTAAAAAGCTATTTGACACTGCTTTGAATGATCTCTCACCATCCCAGTCTCTAAATACAAGTCCTTCTCTTGGATTGTCATCAAGAAAAGAAGATCCATCAGCTTCTTTTATAAGTTCATCACAATTTTCTGGCAGTTTAAAATTAATATATACAATAGGAACACATGGTAATTTGTATATGTTGAACAATATTTCTGTCATTTCTATTGGATTGAATCTATGTCTTGTACCATCTTTATATCCATATATAAGATTAAAAGCCATAAAATTATGTTCACCTTGAGGTACTGAGTAAGTACGTTTCTGTATTCCATCACCATAAGTCTCGCCTTGGATAGTTACAAAATCAAGTTTTTCATTATTATAAAGTATTGATTCAAGAATATTTTTAATCTTATATTTTTCATTCATTTCAATATATACATTAGTTTCATAGTAGCATCTATCTATTTTTTCAGGAGTATCAAAACATACATTTCTTGAACATATATAAAATTCATCCTTATGGAACATCTTACCTCTCTTTAAGGTATAAGTAGAGCTTGTCCCATCAATCTTCTCAGTTGCTATCCAGTTTTCATTATGCCAGTCTGGGTCGGTAAATAACCAAGGCATATTCTGCGCACGTTCCTCGTCTGTTTTTACTACCCACTGAGGCCAACTCTTCTTATCTTTAGCCTTGCCAAAGAAAAGGAAAAGAAGCTTTTTACCCCAATTACGTTTCATAAGCCATCTAATTGGTTTCTTCTTAAATAAGTCAGGATGGCGCTGAGCCATTTTCTTATATTTATCTGCGGAAGGCGCCTTGCGCTTATTATCCTCCTCTGTTGCGTAAGTAATACCAAGCTGTTTTGTAAGAAAACGAGACTCGTCATCTACCGCACAGAACTTACCATTTACATATACACCGCTATTATCCGCAGCATAAGGCCACCCGAAGTCGTCAGGATGCATAAGTAATCCCTGAGAGTAGAATGTCTTAAACTTCTGTGTTTTAATCTTATAATGATACTTCTCAAGAAACTCAAATGGCGTGGTCTCGGGTGTTTTTGCGTCAACCTCGATATATATTCCTATATCGCCAGGTTTAAACTGACCTTTCTTTACCATCGTGCGCCATCCGTTCACCACTGCCGCTTCTACTCTATCTTTACCTTCTATTGGCTCTATTGCATCTACATAAATTAAATATGCTAATTCTCTTATATTATTTTTGTTAAGCATTTATAATTACCTCTCTATAATCTTCTAAATATACTATCTGTTGCAGGGATAAAATTTTTCTGCCATACTCTTGACTTTTTAACAAAGCTACTTGGTGCTTTTGTATCTTCAAAACCTTTAAATACATAAAGCCAGTTACTTTCAAGATTTAACACTTCTTTATTCTTAGCTATAATATTTTCAAAAGCTTGCTTATCTCGTCTATTTTTAATAGAAATAGTTATTCCATCTATGCTATTAATATGATGAACCATAAGATAATCTGCTAATTCAATAGCATTACTATAAACAAAAACTTTTTTAATGTTTGGGTAATTTTCTTTAATCTGTTTTGCAAGCCCGCAAGGGTCTGCATAAGCAAAAGGTTCTCCACCTGTTAAAAAGATCATTTCTGCTTCCCGCAATTCTTGGTCAGTAATTCTGTGTATTGCGTTTATATCATACTGATTATTACAACAATCAGGACATTTTCTATTACACACATTTGTAATCATAAGATGAATTATTTTTTTAGTATTTTCAGTCTTTTCGTTTAATTTTGCCATAATTTATCACCTTCTTTTTATTTTCTATATATATTATAATAAAAATTTTTAAAAAAATAAAGTAAGTAAAACTTACTTTATATAATAATTTTTATAATTAAAAATAAATTCATTAAAAATAAGCATAAAAATGCTAACATTTGATTTTTAAAACTTTTATTATCTTCTTTCTCAGAGGTATCTATTTTACTTATATACCGTAAAACCTTGCCTTCAAAAAAACACCAGCCTATAAAAGATATTCCCCATAATACTGTTAATATTATATTCATTTTACTTCTCCTTTTGAAAAATATTGTTCTACTTTATCACTGACTTTTTGCGGCAGCTCGATAGGTACAGTGACATAATCTTTATAAAAATTTGCTAATCTTTCATTATATTCTATCAAATCTTCTTTATACATAACAGAAGTATTTGTTAATCCCATATCAAATTTAATAACTTTTTCAACGAGTTCATTAAACTTTTCAGTTTCAATTAAAGTAAAATCATTCATCTTTTTCTCCTTTCAAATCATACTTTTATTTAGGATGGTCGTATGTAGTCACTCTCCCATGTAGCAACTGGTGTTGTAGTTGGCGTTATGAAATAATTATGCTTTGAAATATCCAAACTACAATCTCCATCTGCGCACAACGTCAATGAAAAATCACTCCCAGCTTTTATAGCTATCTCTGCAAGTTCCTTAATTTGTTCCCATGATAAATTATTTACATTCATATTTATTCTCCTATCAAACTACATTTTCGTTTACTTTTTTATTCTTCCTTATCCGCTTTTATAATAATTGGCGCATTTTTTATATCATCCCAATCTACAATATCATAGTCAAAATCTCTTTTCAAATAATATCTTGCATACTCAATATCATTAACATCA
>OCVV012842314.1_pt1 | contig 12690 bp, 7 predicted proteins | sample 1539721 | NCBI WGS metagenome assembly OCVV01 (sample SAMN02144230, study PRJEB22623) | gut metagenome | biome: sheep rumen | host: Ovis aries | place: New Zealand
GAGGTGGTCGAGTTGGTTTATGGCACCAGTCTTGAAAATTGGCGTAGGTTTGTAGCCTACCGTGGGTTCGAATCCCACCCTCTCCGCCAATAATGAAGCGGAGGCTTCTTTTATTATATTAACTTATTTGAGAGCATTTGGAGATTTACCCAAGTGGTTGAAGGGGACGGTTTGCTAAACCGTTAGGGTTGCGTAAGTGGCCGCGAGGGTTCAAATCCCTCAATCTCCGCCATAGAAGTATGATTTTTTATCATACTTCTATTTTTTTTGATTTTGTATTTTTCTTCAAAAACTTAAAAAATATAGAATTTGTAAAAGTAAAAAAAAAGAATGCATCAAAATAAAAAATAAGACGATAAAATTTTAAAAAAATATAAATCTTAGTATAAAAAAATAAAAAGGCTAATTTTTGATTTGAATCAAAAATTATTGAATTTACTGGGCACAAAATTTTTAAATTTTGGAATTTTGTATAAATTTTTAATAGAATTATCATTTTGTGCCTAAAAATCAACATTTATGAAAAAAAGTAGAAAATTATAAAGAAATAACCAAAAATTTAATAAAAATATTTGTAAAAATGCTAAAAAATTATAAAAAGTAATTAATAAAGAATAATGGTTAAAATTATAAAAAATAATGAAAAAAAGGTAAAACAGGAAGAATTATAATTATAATAACGAATACTTGTATTATATCTGTAATTTAAATGTAACAACAATATTGAGTTGCAATAGTCAATATGCCAAAAATATTTTAAAATGAGTATAATATAAAAATCCCAAAGTATTGATGAAATAAAAAAATATTAAAAAAATATCAAAAAAATAGGTTTATGTTAATTAAATCTATAATAATTAAGAGCAAAAAAACAAACCTATGTAAAATGATGGTAAAAGAATTGTAAATTTAGATGATAAAAATAATACAAAAATATAAAAAATCTAGAAGTAAAAATATAGTTGAAGGTTTAAAATAGATTGAAAATAAAGGATTTTATTGACTAACAATAAATGGAATCTTAAGGCTGATGTTATAGAGATGTAATAAAAAAATACTTAGTAAGCGAAAAAGACTGAAATATAGGCAATTCTGTTCTAAAAATATATAAATACGAAATAAAAACTTATTAAGTAATATTTTTGAAAAGTTAAAAATTTTAAGGTTATTTTTAACAATCAAAAAAATATTTACTACATTTATTGATATAAAAGGAACTAAGGTATTTCTTATTTAAAAATGAATGATAACTGATCATATATATCTGAAAATAAAAGAAATTAATTATAAAATTAGGCTTAAAAAATAGGTAAAAAAATAAGCAAAAAATACATAAAAAATAAGCTTAAAATCAAGCAGAAATCTACGGAGTTATAAAGAATTTTGAAATTATTTTTTTAAAAAATAGGTATAATTAAAAAAAGATTTTTTAATATAATATAATTTTTTTCTTAATTTTTTTAATTTGTTAAGAATTTGTAATGTTTAGTGTTCTAAAAATAGGAAAAAAATAGATAAAAAATATAAAAAAAATAAATAAAAAAATGCTAAATAATAAAACTCAAGAGTACCAAGAAATACAGAGTACGAATTAATTATAAATTTCCAATTATTTCTAATATGTTACAAATATTAAAATAATATTTTCTAAAAATACTTATCAAAATTATAAAGTTAAAAATTAAAAAAATAAAAACTTCTTTTAAAACCATTAATTTATAAGGATAAAATTACATATAACAAAAACTCTAAATTTCAGATTAAGAATCATGTATAATATCACCTAATACAATTAAAAGAAAAAACAGAGTAAAAATTGATATATCAATTTTTATCGATTTTTTAGATATTTATAGGAGAAATGTGATGCAAATGTAACATTTGTTGCACAATTGAAAGCAATGTAACAATATAATAAAAATTATTAAATTATTAAAAAATAGTAGAAAAAACTGATTTAAAGCAAAATTTTAAAATAAAAGCAATATAAGTGATGGTTACATAACTTTTTTTAAAAAGAATAAATACTATAAAACAGAAATTTGTATTCCTTAATATAAAAGGATTTAAAGACTTAAAATTACAGAAATTATTATAATAATAATTATAATTATTTTTTGATTTATTAAAGTAATATAAATGAAATAAACATATTTGTAACATTTGATTTTATAATTTTACATTAGAATTCAAAAAAAATTTAAAAATCATAAATTTTACTAAAAATTAACAGAAAAAAATTATGTTTTAGATGAAAAATGTTAATAAAAAATAAAAAAGTGAATTTAAGGTAATTTTTTTTTCAAAATAAAAAAAATGATTATTGTCAAAATAACAATCGCAAGAAAAATAGAAGAAAATAATTGTAAAATCCTTTTCCCAGATATAATCTGTAAAAATTATATAAAATAGAATTATATATATTATGAATTATGTTAAGATGTTATTAGTAAATTGTAAGCGAAAAATTAAATGGATTTAATTCTTTAATAATTAAAATAATGAAATTTTTTTACTTTTGTTTTCTTAATAGATTTGAATGTGATTTGAAAGAATACCTATATATTAAGGAAAAACACCATTTTTCAAAAGCTAATAAAAATTCTAAATTTTTGAAATTAAACAATTATTTTTCAAAAAAAATCTATAAATACAGATGATGTTATAAAAATTACATGAAAAAAGCATTTATCAAGGATTATAGCGTTTTTTTGTTTTAAAGATTTTGTATGGAAATATAAATGTAACATTTTTAGTATGAAATTATATGAAATATGATTGTAATAATTAAAAATTTAAATATAAATTCATAAATTCATTGAAAAAATACACTTCGCATCAGAATGAAAAATATGCCCATTTTTTTTAATGGGCATATAATTTTTTGTCTAAAAAATTTTTCTCATTTTTTTTGACACTATATTTTCTTTTTCTTTAAATTGTCTTTTGCGACAGTTGTTAGAAGTTTTATTCTATTAGTTTGGTTGGTTTCACTTGCACCTGGATCGTAATCAATAGGAGAGATGTTTGCATATGGATATTTTTCTCTAATTGATTTAATTACTCCCTTACCAACGACGTGATTAGGAAGACAAGCAAATGGTTGAACACAAACTATATTTGGAATACCATGCTCTATATACTCAATCATTTCAGCAGTTAAGAACCAACCTTCACCTGTTTGATTCCCAATAGATAAAATATCTTTTACTTTTGATTCAAGCTCGAAAATATTTGATGGTTTTAAATAATCTTTTTTTGATTTTGATAAAGCTTTGCTTAAATCTTTTTCTTGTAATTCTATTAATTGAATAACTGCTTTGAAAATTCTTGAAAGAGCTTTATCTCTGTTTAATAATTGATTGTTTGTTATTTTATGTGTTGCAATAAATTTAATAAATCCCATAAAATCAGGTGATATAACTTCGGCACCTTCTTTTTCTAACACATCTATTATATGATTATTTCCAAAAGGATGATATTTGATTAAAACTTCACCTACAATTCCTACTTTTGGTTTTTCCACAGTTGTATTTAATCCAATCTTGTCAAACGCTGAAACCATTTCGTAGATTGACTTTCTAAATTGTGGATAACTTGATTTTTGCACAAGTGCTTTACATTTATCAAGCCAAAATTCATATAATGCTTGTGTTTCACCTTTGTTGACTTCGTAGGCTCTATTATGTAATAGTAGTTTTTGTAATAAATCGCCATAGAATACAGCTTTTATAAGGGTTAAAGCCAATGGGATTGTAATTTTAAAACCACTCATTTTTTCCATTCCAACAACATTGAATGAGATTATTGGAACGTTTTCAAAACCGGCGTCTTTAAGTGCTTTTCTTATAAATCCTATATAATTGGTCGCTCTACAACCACCGCCTGTTTGAGACATTATTAATGCTGTTTTATTTATATCGTATTCACCTGATTGTAATGCTTCAATAAATTGACCAGTTGTAAGAATTGAAGGATAGCATGCATCATTATTTACATATCTTAATCCAGTTTCTACTGTTTTAGGTGTGCATTCCTTTAATACTTTTACATTATATCCACAGGCTAAAAGCCCAGCTTCCAATAGTTCGAAGTGTATTGGTATCATCTGTGGAACAAGTATTGTGTATTTTTCATCTTTCATTTCTTTTGTGAAAGGAACTCTTTTTGGAGAATAATTTCCTAGTTTAGAATTCGTTTTTGGTACTTTTGTATCTTTATTATCAGCAAGTTTTTTGTTCATACTAGCAAGTAAACTTCTTATTCTAATTCTTACTGCACCTAAATTATTTATCTCATCAATTTTTATTAGAGTATACATATTGTTATAGCTTTTTAAAATCTCTTCGACTTGATCTGTGGTAACAGCATCAACACCGCATCCAAAGGAATTTAGTTGTATCATTTCTAGAAAATCATGTTTTCCAACAAACTCTGCAGCTTTATACAATCTTGAATGGAATACCCATTGATCAACTACCCTAAGTCGTTCATCAACTCCTTGACCAGGTTCAATAATACTATCTTCTGATAATACACATAATCCTAAACTTGTTATAAGAGTATCAATACCGTGATTAACTTCTGGGTCAACATGATAGGGTCTTCCTGCTAAAACTATTCCACGAAGATTGTTTTTCTTCATAAATGCAATAGTTTCTTTACCTTTATTTCTAACATCAGATTTAAATTGTTGATACTCTTTTTCTGCAGCATAAGCTGCATCTTTTAATTCTTTACGTGTAAATTTATATTCTTTAAAACAATCTAGTTTTCCACATATTTTGATTAAGTTATCTATATCATCTATAGGTAGAAATGGATTTAGGTACTTAATATTTTTATTTCTTAATTCTTCAATATTGTTTTTTATAACTTCTGAATATGAGATTACTATAGGGCAGTTATAATGATTATCCGACTTTTCATATTCTTTCCTGTTATATGGAATACAAGGATAGAATATTGTTGTAATTCCTTGTTCAAGTAAACTCATGATGTGACCATGAGCAAGTTTTGCAGGATAGCATACTGACTCAGATGGCATAGATTCAATACCCTTTTCATATGTTTTTCGTGTTGATTTTTCTGAAATGATTACTCTAAAACCAAGTTTTGTAAAGAATGTATACCAAAATGGATAATCTTCATACATATTAAGTACACGAGGTATTCCTAATGTTCCTCGTTTTGCTTTAGATTCTTCAAGAGGCTCATAGTTAAATAATCTCTCAAATTTATATTTATATATGTTTGGTAAATCACGTTTATCAGAATTTTGAATGCCAGCACCTTTTTCACATCTGTTTCCAGATATAAATTTTTTACCATTATCAAAGGAGTTAACAGTTAATTGACAATTGTTTTCACATCTACCACAACGAACATGTGTAATTTTTATATTTAATTTTCCTAATTCATCTTCTTTTGAAATAGTTGATCTATAGGTCATATCAAGATTGCTGTTATATTGTTCTTGTGCTAAAAGAGCAACACCATATGCCCCCATAAGTCCTGAAATGTCAGGCCTAATAACATTTCTACCAACTATTAATTCGAAGGCTCTTAGCACAGCATCATTGTAGAACGTTCCACCTTGAACTACAATATAATCACCTAGAGTTTTTACATCCCTAACTTTCATAACTTTTTGTATTGCATTTTTAATAATAGAATATGAAAGTCCACTTGAGATATCTCCAACTGAATAGCCTTCTTTTTGAGCTTGTTTAATTTTTGAATTCATAAAAACTGTGCATCTTGAACCTAAATCGACAGGACTTTTTGACTTGAGAGCTTCTTCTACAAATTCTTGAATTGGTAAATTTAAACTTTTTGCAAATGTCTCTAAGAAGGAACCACATCCTGATGAACAAGCTTCATTTAATAAAATATTATCAATATTATTGTCCTTTAGCTTTATGTATTTCATGTCTTGTCCACCAATGTCAATAATACTAGTAACATTTGGCTCGAATTTTTTTGCTGCAGTGTAATGTGCAATAGTTTCTATTTCATTTAAATCAACATTTAGTGCAGTTTGAATAAGCTTTTCGCCATATCCAGTAACACCACTATAACGTAGTACAACATCTTTTGGTAGGTCTTTATATAATTTCTTTAGCATATCGATAACACTATTTAGAGGATTTCCATTATTGCTTCCATACAATGAGTAAAGTAAATTTCCTTCTGAATCTATAAGAACTAATTTGGTTGTGGTCGAACCTGCGTCTATACCAAGAAAAGCGTCCCCTTTATAATTCTTTAAATCATATTTTTTTACTGAAGCTTTACTATGACGTTGTTTAAATTCTTCATATTCTTCTTTTGAAGCAAATAGAGGATCTAATGTTTTGCCTTCAGTAAACCTAGATGATTTAAATTTCTTTAATTTATTTTCTAACTCTTTATGAGTGATTACTTTTGTATTAATAGAATTAAAAGCAGCACCTTGGGCAACAAGTAGGTGCGCATTTTCTGGAATAATAATTTGATCGTCTGTTAATTCTAACGTTTCAATAAATCTTTTTCTAAGCTCTGAAAGATAATTTAATGGACCACCTAAAAATGCAACATTTCCTCTTATAGGTCTTCCTTGTGCTAATCCACTAATTGTTTGATTAACAACAGCTTGAAAAATTGACGCAGCAATATCTTCTTTTCTTGCACCTTCATTTAATAATGGCTGTATATCTGTTTTAGCAAAAACACCGCATCTTGATGCGATAGGATAAATAGTTTGATACGTTTTTGATAATTCGTTTAAACCATTAGTATCAGTGTTTAGTAATGAAGACATTTGGTCTAAAAATGCGCCAGTACCACCAGCACATGTTCCATTCATACGTTGTTCAATAAATTTATCAAAATATATAATTTTTGCATCTTCTCCGCCAAGTTCTATAACGACATCTGTACGAGGTATTAATTTTTCAACAGCACTTTTACATGAAATAACTTCTTGAACAAAATCTAATTCTAGAACTTTGGAAATATCTAGAGCACCTGATCCCGTAAGAGAAATTGTAAAACTATTTTTTGGACAATCAGCTAGTAGTTTATTTAATACATTAGTCAAAGTAGATTTAGTATCCGAAAAATGCCTTTCATAATTTGAATATATTAAGTTAAGGGCTTCATCAAGTACAACAATTTTAACTGTTGTAGAGCCAACATCAATTCCGACATGTAATAATTCATTCATAATTGTATTCCTTTCTAAATCAGGTAATATTGTATAGCTTTTTTGCCGATTTGTCAATTATATCACGGGTTAACGAGGTATTGTATATAATAAATTAAGCACTTGAATAATTAATGAACATAGTATAAGAACCTTTGAAATTGTATAAAGGCATAGGGTCTTTTTCTTAGCGTAGATATATTTAAAAACCGAAGATATAATTATTAAAATAATAGATGCTATTGTTGATAAAACGAATAGCAGTGTTAAATTCTTTTCTATAAAAAAATGAATAATATTTGGTAAGAAAATAATAAAAATAATATAATTTGTATCTTTGAAAATTTCTGCTAAAAAAAATGGAATATTTGTCCAAATGGAAAAAAATAATTCATTATACATGAAAAATAAGGATACTAAACCAAACATTATCCATTTTGAAACACCGGATAAAGTACTAAATGAATAGCATAGTAAGATGGATGAAATAAGTAAGCTTGAAGATAATAGAGCTACTTTTTTTAATGATTTAGGTGTATTAGAATTTATTACTATCCAGTGAGAAAGTGTGTTGAATAATGCATATAAAAATATAGAAATTCCAAGTATTAAAAAACATATTTTATGGTAAACATTACCAAATAAAAAAATATGTACAATTAATAGTATTAAAAATGGAATTGATAAAACTGATAGAATGCAATAGAGTATTGCAATTGGTATATTTTTATTATTCATTTATTTCCTCCAAAATAAAATTACGTTAACCAAAATTTATATTTTTAATATATTATCATATTTTTTGAGAAAAGACAAATTAAGAGTCGTGAAACCTTGAAAAATAAGTACATTTATGATAACATCTATTGACAAAAATATTAATTATAAATGGAGAAAAAATGATAGATATATCGTTAAAAGAAGATGAAGAAATTCATGATTTGGGATATTCTAATTTAAGGATTATACAAAAGAATCATGGCTTTAAATTTGGAATTGATAGTATTCTACTAGCAGATTATTCAAAACAAATAAAAAAGAATAGTATAGTTGTTGATATTGGGACAGGAACAGGTATAATTGCTATTTTACTTGCTGCAAAAACTTCATTAAAAAAAATATACGCGGTAGAGATTCAACCCGAATTGGCAGATATGGCTAGAAGAAGCGTTGAACTTAATAATTTAAATGATAAAGTTGAAGTTATCAATGCAAATATTAAAGATATTTGTAATTATGTCAACAAAAATTCGGTTGATGTTATAGTCTCAAATCCGCCATATAAAAAGGCTGAGACTGGATTGAAAAATGTTGAAAAAAACAAATTAATTTCAAGGCATGAGATTGAATGTAATTTTGAAGACATCGCACGTGAAAGTAAAAAATTACTCAAAGATAATGGTGTTATTTGTGTTATACATAGGCCTGAGCGAATTGTAGATGTTGTATGTCTGTTTCGAAAATATAGACTTGAGCCTAAAAATATTAGATTCGTACAGTCTAGGATCAATGAAGCACCAAAAATGTTTTTAATAAAGGCTGTTAAAGGTGCAGGGGAGTTTTTAAAAATAGAAAAGCCTCTTATAATATATAATAATGAAGAATATACGGAAGAATTAAAAAAAATATATAATTTATAAAGGATGGAAAAATGATAGGAAAAATATTTTTAGTTGCTACACCAATAGGTAACTTGGAAGATATGACTTTCAGAGCTTTAGATGTACTAAAATCAGTAGACATAATTGCAGCAGAAGATACTAGACATACCTTAAAGTTACTAAATCATTATAATATATCTAAACCATTAATTAGTTATTATAAGGAAATTGAAAAAAATAAAAGTGATGTTATTATAAGTAAGGTTGTTGAAGGAAAAAACATTGCTATTGTTTCTGATGCAGGTACACCATGTATATCTGATCCAGGTGAAGAATTGGTCAAAAAAGCTATAAGCGTAGGAATTGATGTAATTCCTATACCTGGAGCGTGTGCTTTTGTAAATTCACTTATTGTATCAGGTATGAATACAAGGGAATTCTGCTTTGTGGGTTTTTTACCCACACATAAAAAAGAGAAGAAAGAAAAAATAGAAGAACTTGCAAATGAGACAAAGACGATAATTATTTATGAAGCTCCTCATAGAATAATTGATACATTAACTTCTCTTAGAGAAATTATAGGTGATAGAAATATCTGTATTGTTAGAGAACTTACTAAAATTCATGAAGAAAAAATAAGAGGAAAAATATCACAGATTATAAGTGAGATGCAGGATCCAAAAGGTGAAATGGTTATTATTCTTGAAGGAAGCAATATATCAAAAAAAGACATTGCATTAAGTGAGATAAATAGTTTATCTCTTGAAGAACACTATGATTATTATAACAAGCAAGGTTTTAGTAAAAAAGAAATAATCAAGCTTATTGCTAAGGATAGAAAAGTTAGTAAAAATGAAATTTATCAACATTTTATAGGTAGATAATATTGAATTTTTATATATTAAATGATATATTATTTTCGTATATTATAGTCTATATATAATAAGGATGTTAAATGTATGAGTAGTAGAAGAGGAAGGAGAATTGATGATTCTCCAAAACTGAATAAAAAGAAAGTATTTGCAGTAATTATAACAATTGCTGTGATTATAATGATTGCCATTTCCTTAAAAAGATTGCTTAGTGGTGAGGTTGTTAATAAAAAAGATAACTCTGTTGTTTCATCGTATTTTTCGGCATATGATGGTGGAAAATGGGGTGTAATTGATAATAATGGTAACGTAGTTCTAAATTGTGAGTATGATAACATGGTTATCATTCCTGATCAGTCGCAAAGTATCTTTGTAGTAGTAGATGGAATTAATTATGATACAGAAAGGTATACAACAAGAATTATTGACGAGAAAGGAAATATCATTATTGAAGGTTATACTGACGCTATGCCTTTGGAAAACTCAAATAGTAATGAGACATGGTATGAAGAAAATGTACTAAGATTTTCAAATGCTGGTAAATATGGACTTATTGATTTTAGAGGAAATGTCATAGTAACAGCTATGTACGATAAAATTGAGGTAGTACCCGGAATAAAAAAGTCCTTGTATGTTGAAAAAGATGGAAAAAAAGGTTTGATTAATTCAACAACAGGAGAGGTAATTATTGAACCTCAATATTCAGAAATTGTTTCGTGTACTGATAAACAAGAAACGGGATATATTGTAAGAAATGATAATAATAAATATGGATTAATTACGATAGATAAAAATCAATTGCTTGAATGTAAATATGATGAAATAAAACATGTTGCTTCAGACAATTATTACTGTGTAAGAGAAGGGCAAAAAATTGAAATTGTAAATTCACTTGGACAGGTTGTCTTAGATAAAAATTTTGATGATGTTTCAGAATTAAATGCAGAAAATTTTGTAATAGTAAAAGATGGAAAATATGGCGTTATTTCAACAACAGGAGAAACTATTATTGAGGCAAAATATGAAGATATAAGATATACATTCCAAAATTATTATATAGTTAAAGAAAATGGAAAATATGGTATCATAGATTCTGCTGGAACTATTAAAATTCCTATGTCATACTCTAATATTTCTTATATAAAGGAAGCTAATTTATTTGAGGCCGAAAGAGAAGATTTAAAAACAGATATTATAGACGTTGAGTTTAAAGTAACACTTCCAAATATCATTGTTTCTGAATTAAATATTAAAAATGGTTATATAAGAATAAGAGAAGATCAAGAGTATAAGTATTATAATTTCAAATTAGAAGAAGTTTCTAATAAGGATGTTCTTACATCTAATTCATTATTCTTAATTAAAAAATTTGGAAAGTATGGATACGAGAATAAAAAGGGAGAGGTTATAGTAGATTGCATTTATGATGATGCAAGAGAACAAAATGAGTATGGATATTGTGCAGTTAATAAAGATGGAAAATGGGGTTGTTTAAAATCTGATGGAACTGTTGTGATTGAGCCTACTATAGATTTAAATGATTATATATATATTAATTTCATATCAGTATGGCATAGATTTAATGATTTAAAATCAGAATTTTATACCAAATAATGTACAAGTAAAGGAAGGTAAATACCTTGGAACTAATGACAAAATATCAATATACGTATTTTATTTATCCGTATACAATTGATGAAAGTAAATATAACAAGTATCTTTTAAAACTTTTAAAGGATCCAAAATGTAAGTGCAAGTTTTTTGAAAAAGAAAAAGATTTAGATATATATAACTTTTTCTTACCAACGATTAGATCATACTTGTTTCCTTCATTTGAGTTTAGAGGTGAGAGTTTAAGAGATTTTAATAGTTTAAAAAAAGAAGAGGACAAACTAAAAGTACTACTAAAGAATCATGTTAACTATTTTAATTATGAACTAGCACAAGATGTACAAGGAAAAGTCGGAGAAGAAAACGGAGTGTTTTTTAAAGTAGAAGAAATAGAACTTATATGTTTCGACAGTGGATTATGTTTCTTTGCTATGAAGACACATATAGAGAATACAAACAAATTTTACGATTTATTAGACTTTAACTATAGATTTAAGGAAATAAACTCAGAATTCACATCACTTAAGAATTTTGAAAATATAAAAATTCAAACGGATAGCTTTAAAGATATTAAGGATATATCGGAACTTATTAAACAAATTACAGGTTCAAATGCCAAAGCAAGAAAAAATGATAGAGAAGAGATTGTTAATTCTCAGTTTTATACATTCTCATACGTATGCGTCGAAACAAGTAATTGGAGTGAAAAAACAAATTTTGCTGAAATAGAAAATGATTTTCTTAGATTTGCTAATGTTTTACCAAGTAACTATACTTCAGATTTTAATAAGGCAAATTTAGAGCATAACTTACATATTATAGAAAAGTATAAATATGTTAAAACTACATTATCAAATACATCATCCAATATATTCTGCTCGGGAATAGATACATATAATTATACAAAACTACCTTATGAATATGAAAATCAATATTTCTACTTATATATATTATCATTGTATAAAAAGATTTTTTTGCTTAAGTTGAGCAATGAATTTAAAATATATGATAGAATAATAAAACTTAGAAAAAGCTTTATTGATTTTACTGGAAATATTTGGAATAAAGAAGTAACGCAAGATGATTCTGGTGCTTTATATTATAGAACTATTAATAGAGCATTGGAATTAGATACGCTATATTCTGATATACAGAATAAATATGAAGTAATTTATAAGGACTTAGATATAGAGAAGAATACAAATTTCAATACGATTGTTACTATTTTGTTGATTTTTTCACTAATGTTCAATACAATCAATTTGATATTCCTGATGTTCTTTTTAAGATAAAAAAGATGCTGGCAAAACTGCCAGTTTTTTTTTATAAATATAGGTTTAAAATAGATATGTCACAGTATAATATAAAATAAAATATTGAAAGAGAACAACCCAAATGATATTGTTGTAGTAACGACAAA
>OCVV011067262.1_pt1 | contig 12689 bp, 16 predicted proteins | sample 1539721 | NCBI WGS metagenome assembly OCVV01 (sample SAMN02144230, study PRJEB22623) | gut metagenome | biome: sheep rumen | host: Ovis aries | place: New Zealand
CCTTTTTCTTCACTCATTATCCATCCTTGTAAGTTTAATGTATTTGAAAAACTTTCCCCATTATTAAATGGCTTTTCTACATATAACCATACTTTTTCTTCTGCATTTACGTTTATAGAAACAAATGAAACTATACAAATAAAAATTGTAAATATAAATAATTTAATTTTTTTATTCATAAGAATTCTCCTATTAATTATTCTAATTAAATTATATATTATTACAGTTCTAAATTCAAATAAAATATATGAAAATAATCTTAGTGCAAATGGAAATAATCTTAGTTTCTTTTATGTTCTATTTTTTTAATTAGTCTTATTTTTATTTAATATATATTGGTAGCTATCTAAACACATATTATCAAGTGTATATTCTGCTTTCCATCCTAATTCTTTTTCTGCTTTAGAAGGATCTGCATAACATGCTGCGATATCTCCTGCACGGCGTGGTGCAATAACATAAGGCACTTTAACATTATTTACTTTTTCAAATGTCTTAACAATATCTAAAACACTATAACCATAACCTGTACCTAAGTTATAAATGTTTAATCCAGGCCCTTTACCGGCTTTCTCCAAAGCTTTAATATGACCTTTAGTAAGGTCGACTACATGAATATAGTCTCTTACTCCTGTTCCATCAGGAGTATCATAATCATCTCCAAATATGCTTAAGTGATCAAGCTCACCATCTGCAACTCTAACAATATATGGCATTAAGTTATTTGGTATTCCATTAGGATTTTCTCCAAGTAGATAACTCTTATGAGAACCAATTGGATTAAAGTATCTTAATAATATTATACTCATAGAATTATCACTTTTATAAACATCAGTTAATATTCTTTCAATCATTATCTTTGTTTCACCATAAGGATTAGTTGCATCTCCTGTCTTACAATCTTCTGTAAGTGGTAGTTTTTCAGGAGTTCCATATACAGTTGCACTACTACTGAATATAAACTTTTTTACATTATATTTCTTCATTAATTCAAGTAGTGTTAATGTAGAGTCTAGATTATTTCTATAATACATTATAGATTTTTCAACACTTTCTCCTACTGCTTTATATCCTGCTAGAATATTTGTTTCAAATGAATAAGTTTTAGATTCTCTCTTTTTATAATCTTTAATACCAATGTTAATCATACCATCTAATAGTTTAGAATAGCTCTTCCCTTTTGGTTCCCATAGATAGAATGAAAGTAATCCAGGTATTAAGTTTATTTCATTAATATATACTTTCTTAGTTTTATCATCAATTAAGAAATCAATTCTTGCATTACCAGAAGAACCTAATGCCTTAAATACACGTATTGCATCCATCAGATACGTCAGTCTTAGTTATTTCTAACTTAGATAATCTATCATCTTTCATCTTAGATTTAGTTACTTTTCCATTAGAAATTTCAAAATACATCTTTTCAGTATTTACTAAATAATTCTTAGGTGCCTCTTTTTCAACTATATAATATTTACCTTCTGGTAATTTAGTAATAACAATTTTACCATCTTTATCTGTCTTACAAGAAAATACTAATTTATTACCATTTGTATAGATTTCAATCTTAGTATTTGGAAGTGTTTCAGATTCACTAAAATCAGTTTTAGTAAATTCTAAATCACCTTTCTTTAAATAGTTAATTAAAGTAGTTTTATAAGTAATTACTGGTGTATATTGATCTTTAATTTTAGTTCTATTTCATGTTTAGTAGTATCTAAAATATAATCGTTTAATGTTTCAGTTTCTTGTAAATAATATTTACCTAAATATAAATCTTTAAATGCTATTTTACCTTCGGCACTCGTTTCATCACATTTAATTTTAGAACCTTTTTTGTAGATAGTTTTACCATTAAAAGTAATATTACCGTTTGCATATAAGCAATACTTAATACCCTCTTTAACTTCATCAGTATTGTAAACATAACCTTTATCAGTTAATTCTACACCTTCTAACTTCTTATCTATTTAAATAGTTCCAGTTACTCTTTTATTTGGGAAATTAGTATCAAATATAATTCCATATTTAGAATCAGTTCTTAGTTTTGAATCTTCTCCAATATAGAAGTCATGTGATTCTTTATTCCAAGTGTAACCATCTATTACTTGATCTACTTCTTCTAGTTTATATTTACCAGATGTAAGTTCAAATGGTGTAATAAATTCACCTTCATTATCAGTTTCATATACACAGTTTTCAGCTTTAGGATATGAAGTACTTTGACATACATAATCATTAGTTTTATAAGAATAAATCTTAAACTTTATTCCTTTTCTTTTAATAACTTCTTTAGTATCAGCATCTACTTTAACTACTCTTAATTTAGAAGTTATTTCTTTATTTGCTAATGTTTTATAAATAATTTTACCATTTTCGGATACATTAACATTTATATTCTTAACTTTTTCATGATCTTTAGAAGTTGTTAATTGTTTAAAAGTATAATGACCATATGGTAAAACAATACTTATCATACCATCAGAATTAGTAGTAAGTTTCTTAATAAGCTTATTATCTTTATCATATACTCCAAATTTAACTCCTTTCTCTGGTGTCATAATACCAGTTTTATTATTTGCATATACTTTAGTAAATACAAATTTGTTTTTTATTACTTTCTCATATACTTGGATTTCAGGATTAAGATTTTCTAATGTTATATCAAAATAATATTTTTCATTATTTAAATTATAACCAGTAGATGGTTTTAATTCTTGTAAATAGAACTTACCTAAACTTGGAAGATAATCAGATTTAACTATTCCATCTTCTTTATAGATTCCATAAACTGCTCCCCTTAATGTTGCTTCACCTTGAGGAATAGATTCCATTGTATCTACATCTGTCTTATGTGGTGTAATAGTACAATAGTGTAGTTTCTTCTTACTGGGTCTAAATCTCCAGCTTGTACTACATTTTGAGAATCAGTAGCATAATATAATTTAACATTTCTTTTAAATCTATTAACACTATTAGATAAAGTGAACGATAAATTACCAACATTAGTAGCTGTTATTGAAACATTGTTTCCATTCTTACTAACTCTACCATTTGTTACGTTTTCAATATTAAATTTATTTAATACATTATTTGAATCACTTACTGTGATTGTATTTCCTATTACAATTTCACTTGGTACATTAAGATTGGATGTTGTGTAATGACTATTTGCAAGTGCTAGAATTTCATTCATTTCATTTCTTAAAATATTATCATTTCTTGATCCATGAAGCAAACTTGTAAAATAACTTTGAGTATTAGGATCAGCATATTGCCAAATTAACATTTGTGTTGCTGGATATCATCTTGTATCTGTATGATTGTATCCATTTTCATTATATCCATATCCATAATAAGAAATTCTCTCTATCATACTCCAGTTAGCTTGTGAAATACTAGCAACTTGAACCATATCTTGCGATGTAACTTGATAAGTTGCATCTTTTTTTATTCTTGTAAATGGTTGTACGCAATAAACCCAATCACCATTAGATTGTTTAACAATCCACCTAACTTGTTCCCATAATTCATGACCTGGTTTTGTATGCATATAGTAATAAGGTCCTTGTATATAAGAACCTGCTTTTGTTTTATCTGTTTCAGCATTAACTTTAGTAATACCTAATAAAGAAACTACTGCCATAATTAGTAGCAAGAAAACATTTCTTATTCTTTTCAATAAAAAAGAACCTTTTCGGATTCTCATATAATATTTAATTTAACTTTGTTGTATCAAACATAACTCCTAGATATTTACCAGATAAACTAGTAACATCTCGGCATGTGTAACTTACCTCACCATCTAAATAAGGTTTATAATTATCACCATAATTAGCACATTCTTCCATAGTTTTAAAATCAACTCTCATCCAGTCAGATCTTGGTTGATTTTCATATCTATCTTGAGTCATCCTAACTGTTCCCATATAGGAACTTCTTTAGGTTTAGTTACTTGAGTGTTATTATTTTGAACTGTTTGTTCTTTAACTGGTTGTTTAGTAGTATTATTTGCAGTATTATTTTTTAATTGAGTATTATTATTTGAACTTGCTTTATTTGAATTACTAGAAACATTAGAAGTATTAGAAGTATGAGTATTTTCTTTAACTTTAGTTGTTTTCTTTTCATCTTTATTAGAACTTTCTTTTTCTACTTTCTTAGGTATCTTATCTTTATCTAATTCTTTAACTTCAACATCAGCTACTTTAATATCTTTTTTCATATCTTTTTTAGTAAATATAACTCCAACAACACCACAAACAATAACTACAAGAATCAAAGATGATAATATAATTTTCTTTTTCATAAATATCGCTCCTCTTTGATAATATTTATATATTAATAATTAATTATTTAAAAATGTGTAAATTATCTTTCATCATGATCATCATTCAGCCAATCGTAATCTAAAATATCATCACTAATAGTTTATTCTTTAGGTTTAAGAAGTTGATTTATATTAGAGTCCATTGATGCTTTAAAATATCCAAATTTATTTTGAATAGGATTAAAATCTTCATCTTCAAAATTTCTTTCTTTTACTTTTGATACAATATAACTTGCGATTGTAGTTAAATCAATATATGAATAATCATCACTCAAATACTTATTAAATAAATTATCATAATTACTTATGTCATATTCATATTCGTTTATATATCCCTTATCTATTAGCAGATTAGTTAGAAAATTATGTTCTTCTCTTTTAAAAAATGGATTTAAATTTTCTTTATCTAATTTATCTTTATTTATATTAGTATTTATTATATCGACACCTTCTCGGTCGACCGATTCACGGTCTACCCTTTGGGGTATGACGGATGAATTTCTTTGTTTTTCAATGGTTATGGTTTTAGAAAAATAATATATCCAATCCCAGTAACCTTTATTATCTTTAGTCATTACTCTATTTAAATATCCCAAAGAACCTAATTTTTTAATTATAGAACTTATTGCTTTTCTACCTTCTGATAGTTCTGCTTGAAAGTTTTTAAAATTAAATTTCCAGTTATCTGGTTTAGATAACATAAATAGTAAAAATCCTTTACAAGAACAATCTGCTCTTTTATCATTTATTATTGTATTATCAATTGTGGTATATTTTCTTTCTTTAACTTTTCTTAATATTGGCATATATAAATCTCCCTTCGTGCCAAAATAAAAGAACGACGCATCATCGCTCTAAATCTTTGTATCTGTGTTTTGTATAGAAATCTAACGACTTTATAACATAATCTTTAATCTCATTATCTCTAATATTGTTAGGTAAAACTTCTTTAAGTCTTTTCTCATTAAACCTAATTTTAGGTTTTTGATTAGCTTTTTCTTCTTCAAGTATACTTTCCATCTTATATGCTGTTAGGTTACCTTCTTGACTTAACTTTTTTAATTTAATTGCTTGTGCTAAACTTGGTGTTACTAAATTATAATCAATTAATTCCTTTAAATCTTCCTGTTCTTCTTTAGATAAATTAGTTCTTTTATCATACATAGTAAGTACAATGCCACCAACTTTCAATTCTTTATTAACTCTTTTTTGAATTTGCATTATAGAAGATAAAATACTATTCATACCTTTATCAGCTAAAAATTGAGAATCAATTGGAATAATTACTTTATTAGCACATTCAAAAGCATTAACTGTAATCATATTAAGGCTTGGACTAGTATCAATTAAAATATAATCATATTTATCTTTAACTGTATCAATTATATTTTTTAATACTTCTTCTCTTTTAGATGAATTAACTAATTTATAATCCATTGGTGCTAGTTCAAGATTAGATGGAATTATATCTACTCCTTCATCATGATGAAGCATTGCTTTACTTGTATTTAATTCATTTGATGTAATAACATCATCCATTAAACCTTTAATAGTATATGGAAAATCATTTATATTTTGCCATCCCATACTAGTCGCTAAATTACCTTGAGAATCAGTATCTATTAATAATACTTTTTTACCTCTTTTAGAAAGTGCTACTCCTAAATTAATTGTTGTAGTAGTTTTACCTACTCCACCTTTTTGATTAGCAATTACTATTACTTCACTTTTCATAAGTCTTCCTCCTCTCTTTAAACTTTGCTAGTATTTAAACTAGCATGTATAATCAACAAAAAAAGAACCACTTTATTGTAATTCTTAATTCTTTTATTTAGTTAATTCTTTTAATTTTTTCTTTTCTTCTTCTAATTTTTGTCTATCCATATCTACTATATTCTTAGGTGCTTTATTTACATAGTTTGGATTAGATAATAGTTTTTCTCTTCTAAGAATTGAAGCTTTTAATCCTTCTATTTGTGCTTCCATTAGTTTTTTATCTGTTTCTGTTTCTACTTTATCAAAGAATATAGTTGCTTTTACTCTATTAGAGAATACTTTATATGCTTTTGCTCCTGTTGGTTTAACAACTAAACTATCATCAAGTTTAAGCATTTTAACTATTAAATTATTATCATCTGTTGTATCAAACATAACTTTTAAATCCTTAGTCATATTATTTTCTGCTTTAACATTTCTAAATTTCTTAATAAAATCTACTGCATCATCTACAGCTTTTTCTTCTTCCTCAAATATTAATTTCTTAGTATACTTTGGATACTCTGATATCATAATAGATTCATTATCTTTTACCGGTAACATCCCATATATTTCTTCTGTAACATATGGCATAAATGGGTGTAGTAACTTTAATATACCAGTTAAGACAAAACATAAAACTGATTTAGTTGTTTCATCATCTATTGAATATTTTGCCATTTCTATGTAATAATCACAGAAATAATTCCATGTAAATTCATAAATTGATGCACCAGCGTTATTAAATTGATATTTATCCATAAATTTTTTAACTTCATGAATTGTTTTTTCAAATTTAGTTAAAATCCATTTATCTTCATTTTTTAAATTAGATAAATTAATCTCTTTTAAGTTTTCAATATTCATTAATGTAAAACGTGAAGCATTCCATATTTTATTTATAAAATTCCATGTTGATTTTATTTTATCTTCATCAAAACGCATATCTGTACCACTTGCAACATCAGTTGCTAGATAATAACGAAGGGCATCTGCTCCATATTCTTCAATCATATCAAATGGATCTATTCCATTTCCTAAACTTTTAGAAAACTTTCTACCTTGTTTATCACGAATAAGTCCATGTATTAAACAATATTCAAAAGGTCTAGACCCTAGTAATTCTTCACCTTGGAAAGTCATACGATTAACCCAAAATGGAATAATATCATAACCAGTTACTAAAACATTATTAGGATAATATCTCTTTAATAAATCAGTATTATCTGGCCAACCTAAGGTTGCAAAAGGCCATAGAGCTGATGAAAACCAAGTGTCAAGTACATCTGTATCTTGTTGCCAGCCTTCACCTTTTGGTGCCTCCATTCCAACATATACTTCATCCCCCTTATACCAAGCAGGAATTCTATGTCCCCACCACAACTGACGAGATATACACCAATCATATGTAATCTCCATCCAATGATTCATTGTCTTTTCATAACGACTAGGTACAAAATGAACCTTTGTTTTAGTATCCTTTTGATTTGCAAGTACCTTATCAGCTAGTGGTCTCATCTTAACAAACCATTGCTTTTTAATCATAGGTTCAACCATAACTCCAGTTCTCTCACTATGACCAACTTCATGAACGATTGGTTCTTCTTTCAATAAAAGACCTAATTTTTTCAAATCTTTAAGTACCTCTTCACGACACTTTTCACGAGACATACCTTGATACTTTTTAGGAACATTTTCATTCATTGTAGCATCATCATTCATAATTTGAATTCTCTCAAGATTATGTCTATTACCTACTTCAAAGTCATTAGGGTCATGTGCCGGAGTAATTTTAACAGCACCTGTTCCTTTAGTCATATCAGCATGTTCGTCATTAATAACAGGTATTTTTTTATTCATAATTGGTAAAATTACATTCTTACCAACAAAGTCTTTATATCTTTCATCTTTTTCATTAACCGCAACCGCCGTATCACCAAACAAAGTTTCAGGACGAGTAGTCGCAACATCAATATATAAATCACTATCTTCTAATTTATATTTCAAATGATAAAAAGCACTTTTTTCTTCACTATAAATTACTTCTTCATTAGATAAAGCCGTCTTGGCAACAGGATCCCAGTTTATTATTTTTTCTCCTCTATAAATTAAGCCCTTATTATAATAATCAACAAATACTTTTCTAACAGCTTTACTTAAACCTTCATCTAAAGTAAATCTTTCTTTTGAGTAATCCAAAGAAATTCCTAGTTTAGCCCATTGTGCTCTAATAATATCAGCATGTTCATGAGTCCAATTCCAACACTCTTCGATAAACTTTTTTCTTCCTACTTCATGTTTATCTAAACCTTTATCTTTTAATCTTTTAACAACCTTAGCTTCTGTTGCGATTGCGGCATGATCCATTCCAGGAAGCCATAGACAATCATAACCTTCCATTCTCTTATATCTAATAATTATATCTTGTAAAGTAACATCCCAAGCATGTCCTAAATGAAGTTTACCAGTAACATTAGGAGGAGGTAAAACTATACAAAAAGGTTTTTTAGAAGTATCTCCTGCTACAAAATAATTTTTATTTTTCCATTCTTCATACTTGTTTTCTTCTACTAATTTATGATTATATTTCTTTTCTAACACTTTGTATTCCCTCTTTCGTATATAACATATTTTTCTTAGCTATTTCATTTTTTATATCATTAATACCCATTAATATTTTAGAGTTAGTATTATCATATACTGAATAAGCTTCTGGATACATATCTTTTAACATATTTTCACCAATACTTGTAAACCATTCAAATTGTCTATCTGTTACAACATTGGGTATATAAATATCAGACATTTCTAAATCATCTAATGTTTTTATTACTAAATGACCTTCTTTTGCTAAAGCAACAGGTGCATTTTGAAAATCATCATAAGTAAAATTATATCCTAAATTAAAAGTTTTAGAAAAATCATTAAATGCATCCACATGATCATATATAACTTCTTCTTCAAAATAATCATCACTTATTTTATCATCATCTGGTATTATTATAACTTTTCCTTTTTTAATCATTCTTTTCACATCCCTTAAATATACATTTCTTATTAAAATAAAAACTATTCATCCAAAGGACGAATAGTTCGTGGTACCACCTTAATTTCTATTAAAAATAGCTTTATATCTATAACGGAATAATCCGAGAATACCTACTTATTTTCAATAATCTTACTCCTCTGCTACCTTCAATATATATTTATATTCATTTACACCAAATATGAACTCTCTTTAAAAAATAATATATTTACTCTTCAGATTCATTGCATTTCATGTTAATGATTATAACTTATTTTTCTCGTTTAAGCAAATATTTATTTTAAAGATATATTAAATAATAGTTTCTTCTTGAGTAGTATTGAACTTAATAGAAGTTTTTTTTAAATTATCATAATTATTATTTAATTTATCTGATATTTCAGAGTATGATTCAGTAACATATCCTTTAAAACATACTCTATCTATTTGATCGTGGTTAAATACAAATAATTGATCACTTTTAACCATTCCCTCTGGATAGAAACAACCTCCATAGTCAAACATCATGCCATCTACATTAGTTTTTCCATTTTTATCATAAGCTTCTCCTGTTGGAAATACACAATAACTCATAATCATTAATTCTTTTTTTCCACCTTTTAATAATACTACTGTTCCAATAGGTAAAAATTTATTATTATCTTCCATATTAACCTCCTATTATTGTAAATCCGTTAATTCATTATTTGCTTTAGCATCATATTTCTCATTTTCATCTGATGATTGATAAGTATAATCATCATCTGCATCTAAAGTGGCTTCTTCTTGATTATCACTTGAATCATCATATTTGATATCTACTGACTCATCACCTGTCCATTCATCAGTATTTATTTCATCAGAACTACCATTATCATTATTATTTTTTCTATCTAAATAAGCTTTTGCCCCAAGTCCGGCAGCAGCTGCTGCAGTAAGTCCAGCAGCTATTGGAATAACGGAGCTACCTCCTCCACTAGATTTAGTATTACTATTAATAGGTGTATTAGATTTAGGAATTGTAGTAGTATGAGTCTTACTATTATCAATTACATTTTTAATTGATGCTAATTCTTCATCAGTTAATTTACTGGTATTTCCTGGAGTCACTATTTCAGGTGTACCAGGAGTTGCTGGGGTTGCGTTAGATGTTGCAGTAGATGTATCTGGATTATAATCACCTGTACCAGTATATCCTCCACTTGAAGAATATCCTCCACCAGTATGAGCTTGTTCACTATTACTATTATTTTTTGGAGTTAAGATAGTTGATGAAGGTGTTTGTGAACTACTAGGTGTTGATGTTGTTGGTGATGTTGTCTCTGGTGAAGTTGTTGTTGGTGATGTTGTCTTTGGTGAAGATGTTGATGTATTAGATTTAGAATCACTCGAAGAAAAAGTGTTTTTAGATGTATTAGCTGATGTATCATTATTTTGTGTCAAATTTGTTTGAGAACTACTTTCAGTAGAAGAATACCTAGGTTGAACAGCTGATGTAAATGAACCAGTACTAGTAATGGCAGCAGTTTTTCTTGCAGCAGCAGTACCTGTGTCTTTGTCTTCCGGACCTTTAGGAGCAGAAGTAGTTTTATTAGCAGCAATTGCTGCAGTTATTTCACTTATTTTTTGCATAAGTAATGAGTCACTGTATTTTAAATATGTTGCGTCTGATTCAGCAACTTTTAACCAACTATCATCAGTAATTTTATCTTTATATTCATCCTGACTATTCTCACTAACATAAATTAATGGTAACATTTCTTTCAAATATTCATCAGTCAAACCATCAGAATATTGTTCAATCAATTCTTTAGTTAACACTAAGTTACATTTAAACCTGCTTAATGATGAAAGCATTTTATCAATAGGAGCAGGCGAAATATTAATACCTTCAGGTCCAGTTTTGCAACACCCCACCATAATTGCTTGATTTTTGTAAAAAGTGTCACTTAAATCTTGAACATTTTTATAAAATTTATCAACTTTTCCAATAATATCATCTATATCATTAACTTTTACGCTTATTGAATTGGCCATATAAATCACCTCTTGTTTATATAATTGTATATTTTATATTAATAAATAAAAAATCATTCAGGAATTTCTTCGTGCTTAGGTGTACCAGAATTACAATCGCTTCTAGCCTTATTCTCTGCTGCACTATTATAGTCAACTTGTTTTACATTATGATAGGCAACTACTTCATTATACGCAGCATCTAACTCAGCCTTTAATTTCTTAACATCATTTTCAATATCAGCTTTTAAATCCTTAATACATGTTTCCACAATGTTTTTACTATCAATCATAATGCTAACATTACCAACATCACTAAATTCTTGTGCTTTTAATAATGCATCCACTTCATTTTCGATTGTATCCATACATTTTTTAAATTTTTTTGTATTCACATCTTTTTCATTGGCTGAATCAGCAAGAATTTCATTTGAAGTATCACGAGTCTTGAGAGTTTTACTACTAGTATTGTCGTCTGTAGTGGTTACTCGTTTCGTATAATGCCATTTTTCACGTGGTGTTTTCTCAGATCCTGGTTCTGCAAGGCTTGCCATTGATAATGCCATTTTCTCACCTCCTCCTAAAGTCCACTACCTATTTGTTCTGCAGGGTTTTTCATTATCATTTTAACATCTCTCCTTTTGTCCATGCAATATATAGGAAAAAAAGAAGTTTATTCTTACTTTCCTATACATTGCATATTGCAATGTATTTTTTATTGTTCTTGATCATAAGCTAATGCTTGTTCAACTGCTAATCTTAAGTTTTTTGCAGATAATTTCATATCTTCCATAGCTGCAGGAACATCAGCACCATAATAACTTTCCCAGTTAGATCTAACTGTATTTGACCAAGTAGTTTGAATTCCATCAGGAATTGTTGATTTGATTGCTTCATCTAATGTTTGCATATTCTTGTCCATTGTTGATACAATGCTGTCGATTTGAGATGCATCATCAGTTGCTGCTCCTGGATTAATTGTAATATTCATAATACCATTTACTCCTTTCTATATTTATTAAAAAATTAATGCATTCCAGATTTAAGCTCACCGATCATAGTACCAAACTTAGTAGTTTTTAGACCCATGTATTCTTCTGCTTCTTCGATTGTTTGTGTAATCTTATTTAATGTATCTTGTTTTGCTTGGAATTTAGCTAATAAATCGTTTGCTGGATCTCCTTGAATATCACCACTTGTGATTTCTTCAATTAAATTTGTTAATCTAGCTAAATTTGATTTGTATTCTTGTCCAGCTGTTTGTAAAGCATTCTTTAATTTTTTTAATGCTTCTTCATCTACGTGAATTACTGACATATTCTTTTCACCTCCTATTATAATTATCTCAGAATATAGTTCAATTTCAAACCAAACCCATATCCTATAAGTTAATTTTATATTGATAATTTAATTTTTACAAGTTTTTTTAAATAATATTACATTTTTTTACATGTAATAGAATAAATTATATAGAACAAAATTATATTAATGACATATTTTATATTAGATATGAGGGATGAATATGAAAGATAATCATTGTATTAATAATTTACTTAAATATAT